>Ga0209712_10000219_pt1 | contig 51867 bp, 44 predicted proteins | sample ArcOceMetagenome_FD_187443 | JGI IMG/M metagenome (GOLD analysis project Ga0209712, IMG submission 187443) | Marine eukaryotic phytoplankton communities from Arctic Ocean - Arctic Ocean - Greenland ARC118M Metagenome (SPAdes) (version 2) | ecosystem: Environmental > Aquatic > Marine > Oceanic...
TATCTATCATGAAAGACGTGTGGAATTAGTAGGCGAAGGACATCGCTTCTTTGACCTTGTAAGAACAGGTCAAGCATCTTCTGAAATTGAAGGCTTTGAAGCAGGTAAACACGAATTATTTCCAATCCCAATTCAAGAGATTCAATTCTCTAACGGAAACTGGAATCAAAATCCAAACTATTAAAAAATATAACTATGAAAATACTAAAATACATACTTAGTCTTTGTGTTGTTGTTCTGGCATTAACCACATGTTCTGACGATGAAAAAGACTTAAATTTTATTTCAAATGTTGAGGCGCCTTCTGAATTAGCACTGCTTTTTCAAGTGACTCAAGACAATACAGGGTTAGTAACAATCACGCCAACTGCAGAAGGAGCTATTGGGTTTGATATTTATTTTGGAGATGACACTCCAGAACCTGAAAATTTCAATAATGGTCAAAATACCACACATACATACGTAGAAGGGGTTTATACAATAACGGCTGTAGCCTACGGCGTTACAGGCTTAGAAACAACACTGGCACAAGAGTTGGTCGTTTCATTTCAAGCACCTTCTAATCTAGAGGTCGTTATTGAAAATGATGCTGCAATCTCTAAACGCGTAAATGTTACAGTCTCGGCTGACAGCGCTGTAAGTTTTGATGTGACTTCTCTAGGAACGACTGAAGAAACACCTTCTCCAGTTACGGGGAATATAGGTGAAACAGTGTTTTTGGATTTCTTAGAACCAGGAATATACACAATCACAGTAGAAGCCACGGGGGCAGCAATCGAAACGACTGTATATACAGTGGATTTTGAAGTAACTGCTATTGAAGCGCCTGTAGAATCGGCTCCAACTCCACCCGCAAGAGAAGAAGGAGATGTGATCTCTATTTTTAGTGCTACCTACTCTGATGTGCCAGGTACAAACTTTTTTCCAGACTGGGGTCAAGGGAATCAAGGTAGTAGTTGGAATTTGTTTGATCTAGCTGGGGACGAAATATTACAATATGTAAATTTAAGTTTCCAAGGAATTTCTTTAGCAGATGATACATCTGTAGATGTTTCAGCTATGGAATACCTTCACTTAGATGTTTGGACAGCAAGCTCAGTAACAGATATTGAAACGTCCCTAATTAATGGGGTGGACGGAGCTTCAACGGAAACACCAATCGTAACAAGTTTATCGGCTAACAGTTGGACTAGCATCGATATTCCCTTAAGTGAATACACTGATCTTGGGCAAGTTATTACGGACATATTTCAATTAAAGTTTGTTGGAACACCATCGGGGGCCGGAACCGTATTTATTGATAACATTTATTTTTATAAAGATCCATCAGGTCCATCTCCACTAGAAGGGACTTGGAAATTGGTTTCAGATGCAGAATCATTAGGCGTAGGTCCAACCCAAGGTGCAACAAATTGGTGGTCAAATAGTGTAGAAGATGTTACTGTACGTTCTTGCTTATTTGATGATACATTTGTGTTTAGTGAAGGGAACTTTTCTAATGTATTAGGTTCCGAGACATGGCTAGAGCCATGGCAGGGAGTTGATCCTGAAGCATGTGGAGCAGCGATAGCCCCACACAACGGTTCAAGTCCAGCAACATATGTTTATGATGCAGCAGCAGCAACACTAACCGTTAGTGGGTCTGGAGCTTATGTAGGCTTAGCTAAAGCACATAACGGAGGTGAAGATGGAATACCTGCTAATAATACAATCACTTATTTAGTAGAATCATTAGATGCAAATAACATGGTTCTTGATATTGAAGCCGGTACTGGCGTCTGGTGGAGATTCTTACTTACTAAAATTTAAAAATACAAAACATGAAAAACTTAAAATATTTTATCAGTTTATGTCTAACCTTAGCGCTTTTTACGGCCTGCGAGGAAGATACTTATGAATTTGGCGATATTACAACCCCAACCAACTTAGCAGTAGCGGTGGATGTGGTTGGATTAAATGCCGAAAACCCTAACGGAGATGGTAGTGGTGTTGTAAACTTCAATGCATCTGCAGAAGGGGCTATTACTTATAAATATATATTTAATGGCGCAGAAGAAATGGTGGCCTCAGGAGTTCTTGAAAAGTCTTTTTATGCTGTCGGAGTAAATAGCTATGACGTAACAGTTGTTGCTTACGGAACTGCAGGCAGTCCTTCTTCAACGACCTTTTCTATCGAAGTTTTAGCAACCTATACGCCTCCAGCAGATTTAGTTCAAGCGCTTACTGGCGGTAGCTCCAAAACATGGAGAGTGAAGTCTGAAGTTGCAAATCATTTTGGATTAGGACCCCCGGGTGGAGTTGTTACATGTGAATGGTACGGAGCAGGTCCTGACGATAAAGTTGGTACAGGAACCTACGACGATCGCTGGACTTTCAATTCTGATGGAACTCTTAACCATATGACTAACGGAACTATTTTTGGCCGTTCGGCACAAGTATATGCTGATTTAGGAAATAATGGTACTGGCGGCGAAGATGGTGCTGACATATTAAATTATGAATATGCAGATTATACTGAAAACTGGAATATTATTGATCCAGGACAGATTTCTATAAAATTAACCAATAACGCATTTTTCACCTATTATACTGGAGGTAGTCATACATATGAGTTGTGGGATTATAATGAAAATGAATTATATCTCAGAACTGTAGATGGTGCTGGAGAGTTCACATGGTGGATGATTTTAGTCGCTGAATAGTAATTTGATCTTAATTTTATCAAAAAAGAGGCAAATTTTTTGCTTCTTTTTTTTATTAACTATAAATTTGCTGTAATGAAAAAACTAACATTTATTTTTAATCTTTCTGTATTGGTGCTCTTGGCGGTTTATGGCTGTTCTTCAAGTGATAGTGAGGATATAAATAATAACAATAACAATACCAACAATACCATAATACCAACTAATCTTGTCGTATCCCTTGACATCCAAGGCCAAGACGCAAACAACCCTAACGGAGACGGCTCGGGAGTTTTAAACCTTTCAGCTACTGCTACTAATGCCGTTAGATACGGTTTTAAGGTTGGGACTGCGGATGAGGTTGATAGTCCAAGCGGTAACTTTACATACAACGTAAATACCCAAGGACTAAATCAGTTCCCCGTTACTATTTATGCGTATTCAACCTCAGAAAATAGCATCTCAAAAATTCAAAATATTACAATTTTTGTAGATGAAGATAACAACGGAGGTACTGGAAATAACGACACCTTAGTGTGGTCAGATGAATTTGACGGCAATGGGACAATTAACACCAACAAATGGACTTATGAAATTGGTGGTGGTGGCTGGGGTAACCAAGAAGTTCAATCTTATACAAACAGTCTTAATAATGTGTATAAAGAGAACGGGATACTAAAAATAAAAGTCATTAAAGAATCTAATAATACGTACACTTCAGGTCGAATCATAACCAAAAATAAATTTGATTTTAAGTATGGTCGTGTAGACATTCGTGCCAAATTACCATCTGCTGCAGGAACATGGCCCGCCTTATGGATGTTAGGGCAAAATATAAACTCTGTAAGTTGGCCAGAATGTGGAGAAATCGATATCATGGAACAGTTCGTAAATAAAAACAGTGTGTCTTCAACGCTTCATTGGTTTAATCCAGACAATGTTAATTCAGATAACCCTCTAGGACAAGCTAGTTATGGCGGCGATATTGCAGATTCTACTTTTGATGAATTTCACGTCTATTCCTTAAATTGGACGTCCTCAACCCTTAGTTTTTCTTTAGATGGAGCTGAGTTTTTTACAACAGGCAATTCAGGGTCTTTACCATTCAATCAAAATTTCTTTTTAATATTTAATATAGCAATGGGTGGCACAAACGGCGGTACGATAGACCCTAATTTTACCACTGACGCTATGGAAGTAGATTATATAAGAGTATACCAATAAGATGAAAAAACCCTTACTAATAGTTATTTTATTTAGTGTCTTATTTACGGCAGTTTCTTGTGTTAAATCTGATTCAACTCCTTCTCTTAGTTCTTCTTTAACGTCGGTTCAAGGGATTGAGACAAAAGTAAATGAGTTATTAGATCGTATGACCCTCGAAGAAAAAGTTGGTCAAATGAACCAATATGTAGGCTTCTGGGATCTTACAGGTCCGGCTCCTGAATCTGGAGATGCAGCCGAAAAATATGAACATCTTAGGAAAGGGTATGTTGGCTCAATGCTAAATGTAAGGGGTGTTGAGAACGTGAGAGGCGTTCAAAAAATTGCAGTTGAAGAATCGCGCTTAGGAATTCCCTTAATTATAGGGTTTGATGTGATTCACGGCTATGAAACCATAAGCCCAATTCCTTTAGCTGAGTCTGCAAGCTGGGATTTAGAGGCCATTAGAAAATCATCTGAAGTGGCGGCAGAAGAAGCTGCTGCTGCTGGAATTAACTGGACATTCGCTCCTATGGTTGACATCACTCGTGATGCAAGATGGGGTCGCGTGATGGAAGGTGCTGGTGAAGACCCTTATTTAGGATCTAAAATTGCCAAAGCACGCGTTCTTGGATTTCAAGGTACAGATTTATCACAACATACTACTATTGCTGCATGTGCAAAGCACTTTGCTGGTTATGGATTTTCTGAATCTGGACGCGAGTATAACACGGTTGATGTTGGAACGTCCACTTTAAATAATATGATCTTTCCACCATTCCAGGCCACTGTTGATGCGGGGGTAAGAACCTTTATGAATGCCTTTAATGTGCTGAATGGCATTCCGGCTACAGGAAATAAATATTTACAACGAGAGGTGTTAAAAGGCAAGTGGGCTTTTGACGGTTTTGTAGTTACCGATTGGGGCTCTATTGACGAGATGACTTCTCACGGTCTTGCTAAAGATGGTAAAGAAGCGGCTATGATAGCGGCCAATGCAGGGTCCGATATGGACATGGAATCACACCTATACGTGAAAGAATTAGCTGGCTTAGTTAGAGAAGGTAAAGTAAAGGAGTCTTTCATTGACGATGCTGTCAAGCGAATTTTAAAGGTGAAGTTTGAATTAGGACTTTTCGATGATCCTTACAAGTACTGTGATGAGGTACGCGAAAAAGAAGTTATTGGGCAACAAGCCTTTCATGAGGCTGCTTTAGATCTAGCAAAAAAATCAATCGTACTTTTAAAAAACGAGAATCAATTACTACCCTTAAAAAAGCAAGGTCAAAAAATCGCTTTAATTGGTGCTTTAGCAGCAGATAAAAACAGCCCTTTGGGGAATTGGAGAATCGCAGCCAAAGACCACTCTGCTGTTTCTGTGTTAGAGGGCATGCAAGCCTACAAAGAAAATAAATTAACTTATGCCAAAGGAGCCGACGTTAGTGTAGGTTACACGGCGTTTACGGCTCAAGTCCAAATCAACACGACAGATAAAAGTGAATTCCCTCAAGCTATTGAGGCCGCTAAATCTGCTGATGTTGTTGTCATGGTTTTGGGCGAAATTGGTTATCAAAGTGGTGAAGGTCGAAGTCGAACTAAATTAGGATTACCAGGCGTCCAACAAGAACTGCTAGAGGCCGTGTATGAGGTTAACAAGAATATTGTACTTGTGCTTAATAACGGACGACCATTGGTCTTAAATTGGCATCAAAAACATCTGCCAGCAATTGTTGAGGCTTGGCAGTTAGGAACTCAAAGTGGAAATGCCATTGCACAAGTTCTTTATGGAGACTATAATCCAAGCGGAAAGCTACCAATGAGTTTCCCAAGAGCTGTGGGTCAAGTCCCTATTTATTACAATTATAAAAACACAGGCCGTCCAACGGGTGCTCCTGGCGTGTTTTGGTCACATTATGAAGACGAAGAAAACGCCCCATTATACCCTTTTGGCTATGGATTGAGTTATACCTCATTTGAATACAGCAATCTAAAAACATCAGTCGTTTCTGAAAAGGAAGTACAGGTGTCTGTCACACTAAAAAATTCTGGAAAACAAACGGGTAAAGAAGTAGTGCAACTTTACATAAGAGATCACTTCGCAAGTGTGACGCGTCCAGTTAGAGAGCTTAAAGGATTTGAGCTTGTTAGCCTAGAGCCAAACGAAAGCCAGGAAGTTTTATTTACACTTACGGAAAAAGAACTTGGCTTTTATGATAACGACGGAAATTTTATACTAGAGCCGGGCGATTTCTCAATTTTCGTTGGAGGCGATTCTAATGCCAACCTTCAAGCCATTATTAGCTTATAAATGATTGTTCGAGTTCTCCTTCTATTGCTAGTGATTCCCTTTTTGGAGCCTACTGTTTCATCTGAACCCAAACTTGTATTTTCGGAAGAATTTAATGAAGATTCCTTGGACTTAAATAGCTGGTCCTACGCCCTTGGTGATGGCTGTCCTAATCTATGTGGTTGGGGTAATAATGAACGGCAGTTATACACAAAAAAAAATGTATCCACCGTAAATAATCAACTTGTAATTTCTGCAACCAAGCAAGGAGATACCTACCACTCTGGCAGGATTACTTCTAAAGATAAGTTTGAATTCACATACGGTACGATTGAAGTCAAAGCGCAACTTCCAAAAGGAAAGGGCTTATGGCCAGCGATATGGATGCTAGGTCACGATATAGATACTAACATCTGGCCGGCTTGTGGCGAAATTGACATCATGGAGTATGTCGGAAAAGCCCCTGGAGAAATTCACACGACACTACATACCCCCGAAAGTCATGGTCAGTCATTCAACACTAAAATCACGAACATACACGCTATTGAAGACGGATTTCATGTTTATAAAACTAAGTGGGATGCGAATCAAATACAGTTCTACATCGATGATCTTTTGGTTTACACATTTTCTCCAGAAATTAAAAATGATAAAACATGGCCCTTTGATAAGCCGTTTTACATCATACTTAATTTAGCTATTGGGGGTCATTTTGGTGGGTCAGAAGTAGATGATTCTATTTTCCCAGAGGATTTTGTGATTGATTATGTAAAAGTATATCAATAAACGACTACTAATATAGCTTTGTTATTTCTGCCATTACAAGCTCTGAAGCACCTTTGTTTTCTGTAATGTAGTCCTTGTTTAATTGACCTACCGCCTTTGTTTTCTCTGGGTTTTTAACAAGTATGTCTAGTCTGTTTTGAAGAGCCTCGCGACTGTTAATACTAAACAACCCACCTTTAGTTAGCATGGCTTTGGCTTCAGGGAATTTTTGATAGTTTTTACCAATCACAATGGGAACTCCAAAAGTAGCAGCCTCTAGCGTGTTGTGAAGCCCCGACGTCCCCACGCCACCTCCAATATATGCAATGTCTGCATAGTTGTATATCTTAGTTAGTAAACCAATGGTATCTATAATAAACACAGACTTATTTTCTAGAACTTCATTTTTATAGTTAGAGTAAAGCACTGTTCGTTTCTGAATTTTTTTAAGCATTGAATTAATTTGACCTGAATCAATGTTGTGGGGAGCGATAATAAATTTAGTATTCTCTTTGCTAGCATTAATATAGTCTACAAGCAAGGCGTCATCTTCCGGCCAGGTGCTTCCAGCCACAACACAGGTTTTGGTGCCTTTAAATTTAGCAATGAAATCTAGGCTATTGTCTGATTTCAATTGATTTCCAACCCGATCAAATCTAGTGTCCCCCGACACACTAGTGGATAAGTATCCAATGGAGTTTAGCAATTTTTTAGACTCTAAATCTTGCGTAAAGATATGGTCAAATGTAAAAAGTAGTTTTTTAAACCAACTCCCATAGCTCTTAAAATAAGGCTGTGAGGGTCTAAATAACGCTGAGATTAATACTGTAGTTATATGGCGACGTTTCAACTCTTGTAAGTAATTTGGCCACAGATCATATTTAACGAACACCACTAATTTAGGATTTGTACTGTTTAAAAATGAGTTAACAGCACTTCTCCTATCTATAGGAAGATAAATAACAATGTCAGTAATTGGATTGTTTTTTCTAACCTCATATCCTGACGGAGAGAAAAAGCTAAGCACAAATTTATGGTCTTCATATCGTGCTTTGAGCTTTTCAAACACAGGCAGTCCTTGCTCGTATTCTCCTAAAGACGCACAGTGTAGCCAAATAACCTTATCACTAGGGCTAAGGTTTTGTTGTAATATTTGCAAACTTTCCTTGCGTCCTTTTTGACCCAGCCATAGCTTTTTATGAAGACCTCCGAAAAGGAAAACAAAAAATGTTACGAGTTCAATTATGATATTGTAAAAAAGGCTCAAAAGGTTTTATTTAAAGCAAAAATACATTCTTTATATTAATTTCATGACTAAGCATTGGTAATTTTGTATTTTTGTTTAAGGTAATTAATATTGTTTCAAATTGAAATTTAAAGAAATGAAAAAAATTCAAATGGTTGACCTTAAGGGTCAATATGCATCTATAAAAGAAGTTGTTAATTCTTCTATTCAGGAAGTTATTGATAACGCGTCATTTATTAATGGGCCAAAAGTAAAGGAGTTTCAATCAAATTTGGAAGCCTACCTAGGCGTTAAACACGTTATCCCTTGTGCTAACGGTACAGATGCGTTGCAAATTGCGATGATGGGGTTAGGATTAAAACCAGGCGATGAAGTTATTACTGCAGATTTTACCTTTGCAGCGACCGTTGAAGTCATTGCTTTGTTGGGACTTACACCAGTTTTAGTTGATGTTGATCCCGATAAATTCAATATAGACGTTGAGGCTATTAAAAAGGCGATCACTCCAAAAACAAAGGCAATTGTGCCAGTACATTTGTTTGGGCAGTGTGCAAATATGGATGCTATTATGGAACTTGCAGCGGCTCATGATCTATTTGTAATTGAAGATAATGCGCAAGCGATAGGAGCTAATTACTCTTTTAATGACGGATCAAAATCTAAAGCTGGAACCATTGGCCATGTGGCATCAACCTCTTTTTTCCCTTCCAAAAACTTAGGGTGCTATGGAGATGGAGGTGCTATTTTTACCAATGATGACGACTTAGCACACACCATAAGAGGAATTGTAAACCATGGAATGTATAAGCGCTATCACCACGATGTTGTTGGAGTGAATTCGAGGTTAGATTCTATCCAAGCGGCTGTGTTAGACGCGAAGCTTCCCAAGCTTGACGGGTACAACAAAGCACGTCAATCAGCGGCTCGAAAATATAATGCTGCGTTTAAAAATCATGCTAATATTGTCACTCCAAAAGCAGGCAATGGCTGCGAAACACTGTGCGACAACTGCGACTGTCATGTGTTTCATCAATACACATTAAAGATTCAGGGCGCGGACAGAGATGCCTTAGTAGCACATTTACAAGAAAAGGACATTCCATGTGGCGTTTACTACCCCATCCCATTACACAAGCAAAAGGCATATGTAGATGATCGTTATAATGATGCAGATTTTAAGGTGACTAACACTTTAATTAATGAAGTAATTTCATTGCCAATGCATACGGAATTAGACGACGATCAGATTGATTTAATTGCTTCCACAGTGATTGATTTTTTAAACAAATAAAACTTATTTAACTTGCTTCAGTATTTTTTGAAGTTCGATTCATGAATGCTGACATCAGTAATAAAATCATCCCTGTTGTCACAGATAAGTCGGCACTATTAAAAACCCCCGTTTTTAATACGCCTCCAAAATCCATGAAAAGGAAGTCCGTTACAGACCCATACATAAAACGGTCATAAACGTTAGCAATTCCTCCACCTGCTATGCAGCTAAACCCTACGATTGATTTTTTGTCAAGCGTTTTATTTGTGATCACATGATACAATACAATACCTAAAACAATTACCGGAACAATAAGCAGAAAGATAAGTTTAACAGTTGGGCTTGAATCACTCCCCATACTCAAAAAAGCACCCGAGTTTTCAACATTCATTAACTGTAGTTGCTTTCCAATAAGTTCTGTTCTCGATCCTGGAACTATTTTTTCGCGTACCTGAATTTTAGAAAACTGGTCTAAACCAATATTGAAAATAACAAGGGTAAGTATTAATAAGGTTCTTTTATTCATTGTTTTTAATTTTCAATTGTTGCGGCTTTAGTATCCATCTCTCTGTTTATTTTCCTAACAAGTCCCTGAAGAACATTGCCAGGGCCTACTTCAATAAATTCCCTGCTGCCATCCGCAATCATTTGCTGAACCGATTGTGTCCATTTTACAGGCGCTGTCAGTTGAGAAATTAAATTCATTTTAATATCTGATTCGTTTAGAACAGGCATTGCTGTGACGTTCTGATAAATAGGACAGCTAGGCGTATGAAACTGCGTGTTTTCTATAGCTGCTGCTAGTTGTTCTTTTGCTGGAGCCATTAACGGAGAATGGAAAGCCCCACCTACAGGGAGTACAAGTGCACGACGTGCTCCTTTTTCTTTTAGTTGATCACAGGCTTCATGAATGGCATCCACAGCTCCTGAGATGACCAATTGACCTGGACAATTATAGTTGGCAGCGACTACGATGCCCTCAATAGATTTACATGTTTCCTCTACTATTTCATTTTCTAAGCCCAATACAGCTGCCATAGTTCCTTTAGTCGAATCACATGCTTTTTGCATTGCCTGAGCTCGTTGTGAAACTAGTTTAAGACCGTCTTCAAAACGCAGTGTGCCATTAGCGACTAAGGCTGAAAACTCACCAAGAGAATGTCCAGCAACCATATCAGGTTGAAAGCGTTCCCCCAAACTCTTTGCTAAAATTACAGAATGTAAAAAGATTGCAGGCTGAGTTACTTTAGTCTCTTTTAAATCGTCAACACTTCCCTCAAACATTATTTTTGTAATGTTAAATCCCAAAATGTCATTAGCTTGTTCAAAAAGAGATTTTGCAAGCGATGTCCGTTCATAAAGAGGCAGGCCCATGCCCGGAAATTGTGCACCTTGCCCTGGAAAAATATATGCTTTCATGTGTATTAGTTTTAGTAATGTCTAAATAGGAGTTAGCTAGCGTCTTTTATAAGTTAAGAAAGAAAAAGGATGCTTGTGTAGGTCATCTTTTTCGTTGTAAATACAATTAATTTCTTCCCAGATTTTGACGTCTATTTCAGGAAAAAATGTATCTCCTTCAAATGTGTGATGTACTTTTGTGAGTTCGATAAGATCAACAAAATCCAAGGCCTGTTTATAAATTTCTCCCCCTCCAATAATGTAGGGGCTAGAGTCTTGTTTCGCGGCTTTAATAGCTGCTTCTAACGAATTTACAACCGTAACACCCTCAGGTGATTTGTAGTTTTGTTGTCTAGTGATCACAATGTGAGTCCTGTTTGGTAAAGGCTTGGGAAAGCTTTCAAATGTTTTACGCCCCATGATGATGCAGTGCCCAGAAGTAAGGGCCTTAAATCGTTGCAGGTCGTTTCGTAAGCGCCAAATTAAATCATTGTCTTTGCCAATCACATTGTTTTCTGAGACAGCTACAATAAGAGTTAATTTAGATATTTGATTTGTTGTTTTCAATAGGCTAGTGTTAAGCAAAGGTAAAAGTAAGTGTTTCTGTTGTATTAGACGGCAACAGCTCCCTTGATATGTGGGTGCGGATCGTAATCCTCTAACGTAAAGTCTTCAAATTTAAAGTCAAATATATCTTTTATTTCAGAGTTTAGCGTCATTTTTGGAAGCGGACGAAGGTCTCTTGAAAGCTGTGTTTTTACTTGCTCAATATGGTTGCTATAAATATGTGCATCTCCAAAGGTGTGTATAAACTCGCCAGCTTCATAGCCACAAACTTGTGCGACCATCATGGTAAATAAGGCATACGATGCAATGTTAAATGGCACTCCTAAAAATATATCTGCACTTCGTTGGTAAAGTTGACAAGATAATTTTCCGTCATTTACATAAAACTGAAAAAAGGCATGGCAAGGCGGAAGCGCCGCTTTGTTGTTGGCTACATTTTCGCTAAATGACTTTGAGGTGTCTGGAAGTACAGATGGATTCCATGCAGAAACCAACATACGACGGCTATTAGGGTTTGTTTTTAGGGTCTCAATAACTTCTGTGATTTGATCAATCTCATCACTGTTCCAATTACGCCACTGATGCCCATAAACGGGGCCTAAGTCTCCATTTTCATCTGCCCAAGCGTTCCATATTTTCACCCCATTTTCAGTTAGGTAGTCAATGTTTGTGTCGCCTTTTAGAAACCAAAGTAATTCGTAAATAATAGATTTAAGATGAAGTTTTTTAGTGGTTACCATTGGAAAGCCTTTACTAAGGTCAAATCGCATTTGGTATCCAAAAACGCTTTTAGTGCCTGTGCCGGTACGGTCTCCTTTTTCATTTCCATTTTCTAACACATGTGACACAAGGTCTAAATACTGCTTCATTTTAATTAAATTTTATGAAGTTAAAAATAAAAAAAGCTTCAATATTAAAGAAACTGAAGCTTGTAATAATTTGAAAAGTTATTAACTATTTACCCAATAATTGCTCCAGCAATTGTGGCAGATAATAGAGAAGCGATCGTCCCTCCAATAAGAGCTTTGATCCCAAATTCGGAAAGCGTTTTTCGTTGACCAGGAGCCAACGATCCAATTCCTCCAATTTGAATCCCGATAGATGCAAAATTAGCAAAGCCACAAAGCATGTAGGTCGCCATTATTATGGATTTTTCGTATTTTAAATGCAGAAGGTTCAGTGGGTTTTTCAGTTCTGCCAACTGGATGTACCCAACAAATTCACTTGCTGCTAGTTTGATCCCTAACAGTTGACCCATTAGAGCAACGTCCTCTTTGGCAATTCCAATGAGCCACATTAATGGTGCAAAAGCATACCCTAAAATAAATTCAAGTGAAAAGGTTTTGTAGGAAGTATTAGAAGCGACCCAATCGTTTAGTGTAGTCCAATCGCCTACCCAACCTAAGATACCATTTATCATAGCAATAAATGCCAAAAACACAAGAAGCATAGCGCCAATATTTAGCGCTAACTTTAAGCCTTCGGTTGTTCCATTTGCAATAGATTCTAGGATGTTGGATCCAATTTTTTCTTGTGAAACAATAATTTCATTATCTATAGCTTCTACCTGTGGGTATAGCATTTTTGAAATTACTATAGCGCCCGGTGCCGCCATTACTGAGGCCGTTAATAAGTGTTTGGCGTAAAACAAGCGCAGGACTTCATCGTCCCCACCAAGAAATCCTATGTAAGCTGCCAAAACACCTCCGGCAACGGTGGCCATTCCTCCAATCATTACCAATAATATCTCCGAACGGTTCATTTTTTCTAAATAAGCCTTGATCATTAAAGGCGATTCCGTCTGTCCCAAAAATATATTTCCTGCAACACTCAAGCTTTCTGCTCCAGAAACTTGCAACAATTTACTTAACAGCCAAGCCAACCCTTTAACCACACGCTGTATGATACCCAAGTAAAATAAAACAGAGGTTAGAGCAGAAAAGAATATAACTGTTGGTAGTATTGAAATGGCGAATGTTACTAAAGGAGCTTCTATCTCTCCCGTTGAAAATGAAGCGAATAAAAACTTAGTACCTTGAAGAGTGAAGTCTAATACAGCAATAAATAAACTCCCTACCCATTCAAAGAAATCTTGAATAAAAGTAACTTTTAAGACGCCTACGGCTAAAATGATCTGGGCACCAAGCCCAAAGACAACGGTTCTCCAGTTAATGGCTTTTTTATTTGCACTCAACAGATAAGAAATTAAAATCAATACAAACATCCCCAAAAGACCCCTAAGCAGACTGTTTAAGCTAAAGCCTTGACTTGCTATGATTTCAGAACCAGTATTTTGAGCTAAAAGTTGTTGAGTATTTGTAAACAAAACAAATAGAATCAGAATTAGTTTTTTCATAGTGTAATCGATTATCTTCTTGAGATCTCGTCTCGTACGTTAGCAGCTGTTTCATAATCTTCATTAGCAACTGCTTTTGTTAGTATTTCATGTAATTGGTCAATAGATTTATTATGGTAACTCCCTTTATTTGTATCTGTTTTTTTTGTTTCCTCTGTTTCAAAGTCTAGATCTTCAAACAGTATCACTTCTTCTGATGTGTCATTAGTCTGTTCTTTTTTAGGATCATTTTTTAAAATAATACCTGCTTTTTCTAAAATGTTCTGATAGGTAAATATGGGAGCAGAAAAACGCAGTGCCAATGCAATTGCGTCGCTGGTTCTAGCATCAATTACCTCTTCCGTCTTATCACGTTCGCAAATGAGAGATGCATAAAACACGCCATCAACAAGCTTATGAATAATAACTTGTTTTACTACAATATCAAAACGATCTGAAAAGTTTTTAAATAAGTCGTGTGTTAGAGGCCTTGGGGGTTCAATCTCTTTTTCTAAGGCGATTGCAATAGATTGAGCTTCAAAAGCTCCAATAACAATTGGCAACTTTCGTTGTCCATCAACCTCACTCAAAATCAAAGCGTAAGCACCGCTTTGAGTCTGGCTGTATGAAATACCTTTTATGTTAAGACGAACTAAGCTCATAAGTTATAACACAAAGAACAGTTTAAATTAGTAAAGTACCAAACCCTGACAAATAAGTTTTTGATTATTACTATAAATAAATGAAGCTTCTAAAGACGTTATATTCTTAAGAGTTTATGCGTTTTGAGCTTTGAAAACTTTTAACTTTTCTATCAATTTAGGAACGACTTCAAAGGCGTCACCGACGATGCCATAATCGGCAGCTTTAAAAAACGGTGCATCCGGATCGGTATTAATAACCACTTTTACTTTGGAGGCATTGATTCCCGCTAAATGCTGAATAGCTCCAGAAATCCCAATTGCTATATATAAATTAGTAGCCACAGGCTTTCCTGTTTGACCAACATGTTCGCTATGAGGTCTCCATCCCAAATCAGAAACAGGTTTTGAGCAAGCGGTTGCAGCTCCAAGAATATCTGCTAGTTCTTCTATCATTGCCCAGTTTTCTGGACCTTTTAATCCACGTCCTGCTGATACGACCACTTCAGCATCCGCAATAGTCACTTTGTCATTTGCTTTATCTATAGAAGTTACGCTTGTTGATGATGTTGTCAAATCAGGTGTGAAGGCTTCTATTTGTGCAGCAGCATTTTTTTCTACTAAACCAAATGAATTGTTAGACACCCCTACTATTTTAATTGGGGTAGATATTTCAGTATTACAAAATGCTTTATTAGTAAATGCAGTTCGCTTTACTGTAAATGGATTTAGATTTGAAGGGGTAGCGACTACATTTGGCACATAACCTGCGTTAAGACCTACAGCTAATATCGGAGCTATGTATTTGCTATCTGCACTTGCACTCAATATAACTACTGTTGCGCTTTCTTTTTCTGCTGCTTTCTTTAAAGCATCTGCATATATTTTGGCATTAAAGTCGTTGACAGAGTCTATGTTTAATACTTTATCAACGCCGTAATCACCTAGCTTTGAGACGTCATTGGCCTTAAAAGTTAGAGCGGTTAGCGTAGTGCCCATAGCATCTGCTACGGCTTTACCATAAGAGGCCGCTTCTAAAGCAGCTTTTTTAAAATTTCCTTGATCAGATTCTATATATACTAAAACGGACATTTGTTCTTTTTTTAAATTAATTAAATAACTTTTGCTTCGTTGTGAAGAAGATTGATGAGCTCATCAATGTTGTCAGCTTCAACTAATTTAACAGCTCCTCGTGGTTCTGGTTTTTCAAAAGAGACTGAGTTAGTTGCTGAGTTGTTGGATTCAGGCTCAACAACCGTCAGTGGTTTTTTTCGTGCCATCATGATTCCTCTCATGTTAGGGATTCTAAGATCACTTTCTTCAACTAGTCCTTTTTGTCCGCCAATTACTAGCGGTAAAACAGTGGATAGTGTTTCCTTTCCTCCGTCAATTTCACGTATAGCTGTTGCTGTTGTTCCCTCTATTTCCAAACTAATACAGTTGGTTACAAAATTAGCATCTAACATGGCCGCTAACATTCCAGGTACCATTCCTCCATTATAGTCAATAGATTCACGACCAGCAATAATTAAATCATAGTTTCCTCTTCTAGCCACTTCAGTTAAATGAGTGGCAACAGAATAACCGTCAGGAGTGCTTGCGTTTACTCGAATTGCGGCATCTGCCCCTATGGCAAGTGCTTTTCTGAGCGTAGGCTCTGTCTCGGGGCCTCCAACACTAACAACATCTATGGTTGCATTTTGTTTTTCTTTAAACCACATGGCGCGAGTCAATCCAAATTCATCATTTGGATTTATGACAAATTGAACGCCGTTAGAGTCAAATTTGGAGTCTCCCTCAGTGAAATTAATTTTAGAAGTCGTGTCAGGGACATGACTAATACAGACTAATATTTTCATTTTCTAAGTTTTTGTTCTAATTAGATTTGACTTCAAAAGTAATTAAAAAACTTTAAATTTCCTATGCATGCATAGGAAATTTTAGTGAATTGTTTTAATTATAATTGAGTATTATTCTTATTTTTGTACCTCATAAAATTCAACTAATGAAAACAATTCAATTTAGAGAGGCAATATGCGAAGCGATGAGTGAAGAAATGCGTCGCGATGAGAGCATTTATTTAATGGGTGAGGAAGTTGCCGAGTATAATGGTGCTTACAAAGCCTCAAAAGGAATGCTAGACGAATTTGGCGCCAAAAGAGTTATCGACACGCCAATTGCGGAGTTAGGTTTCTCGGGGATTGCTGTTGGATCAACCATGACAGGTAACCGTCCTATTGTTGAGTTTATGACATTTAACTTTTCATTGGTTGGAATTGATCAAATTATAAATAATGCTGCCAAAATAAGACAAATGTCTGGAGGCCAGTTTAAGTGTCCTATTGTTTTTAGAGGACCTACCGGATCCGCTGGTCAGTTAGGGGCAACACACTCTCAAGCTTTCGAAAATTGGTTTGCAAACTGCCCTGGTCTTAAAGTCGTTATTCCTTCAAACCCATACGATGCTAAAGGACTATTAAAGGCGGCCATTAGAGATGATGATCCTGTAATTTTCATGGAAAGTGAGCAGATGTATGGAGACAAAGGAGAGGTTCCTGAAGGAGAATATATTTTGCCAATAGGGGTTGCGGACATTAAGAGACAAGGTTCTGATGTGACTGTTGTGTCATTTGGGAAAATAATTAAAGAAGCGTATGTTGCTGCAGATGCCTTACAAAAAGAAGGAGTTTCATGTGAGGTTATTGATCTAAGGACTGTACGTCCGTTAGATATAAACACAATTTTAGAGTCGGTTAAAAAAACAAATCGGTTGGTAATTCTAGAAGAGGCTTGGCCATTTGGAAATGTATCTACAGAAATCACATATCAAGTTCAAGAAAAAGCCTTTGATCACCTTGATGCACCAATCATAAAAATAAATACTGCCGATACGCCTGCCCCTTACTCTCCGGTCCTTTTAAAAGAGTGGTTACCTAACAGTGAAGACGTTATTAAGGCCGTTAAGAAAGTAATGTATAAATAATTATTATACACGAAAGATCTTCATTGGACTAATTTTTGATGGAGAACAAACTTATGAGAAATACTGTATTATATTTAATGTTGATTCTTTCAACAACTATAACGGCCCAGACCTACGTTAGTGGAGTTATTTACGATGAACAAAAGGAACCTGTTCCATTTGCCAATGTTCTATTTAAGGGTTCTATAGAAGGAATTATTTCTGATATAGACGGCCACTTTGTTTTAGAGTCAGAAAACAATTACACTTTAATAGTGGTGTCTTATGTGGGATTTGAAACGGCTGAAATTAAACTTCAACGTAAGAAAACCTTAAAGCTAGATATTGTTTTAAAAACCGGCTTTGAGTTAGAAGAGGTCTTAATTGTGGATCGACCTAAAAAACGACTCAAAAAGAAAGACAACCCTGCCTTCAAAATACTAAAAGGCATTTGGGCGAATAAAAAAAGAAACGGATTAAGCCTTATAGATGCATATGCATACAAGAAATATGCATCCACTGAAGTGGGGCTTAACAACATAGATCAGAAGTTTTTGAAACGGATTTTAAAAAAAGACTATGACTCCATACTATCTATTATTAAGCAAGACAAAAGAAATAAGCGATTTTATATTCCAATTTTCTTAAGTGAGGTTATCAAAACGATATATGGAGATAATCGCTTACAAAAAACACTTGAAGTCACTGAAGCAGAAAAAGAGACAGGAATTCAACAAGACGGCTTTGTTTTTGATCGTATCAGCAACGTATTTAAAGAGGTTAATATATATGACAACAATATAGAGCTGTTAAACAAAACATTCGTGAGCCCCCTGTCTACTGATGGCTTTGGCTCTTATGATTATGTCCTGCAAGATAGTATTGTTTCTGATGCCAATTCTAAAACTAAATACAGAATATATTTTTTCCCAAAAAGAGAAGGGGATTTAGTATTTGAAGGTAACTTCATTGTCACTGACAGCATCTTTGCAGTCAACGCTATAAGTATGCATGTTAACCCAAAGATCAATTTAAACCTTGTTCGTAATTTGTATTTTGAAAAGTCTTTCTCTGTTAAAAATGACAGTGTATTTCTACCAAAAAAAAACATTTATGAAGCTGATTTTACGTTGTTGACTAAAAATGAAAAAGAAAAGGGGCTTTATGTAAAACGTACAGAGACCTTTGAGAATTACGATTTTAAAAACACAAGATCTGCTGATTTTTATAACGATAAAGTTGCTAAGTTCAAACCAAATCAATTTGAGAAAAACAATGAATACTGGCAAAAAAATATACCAAACTCTATTGATAATAGTGATACAGAATCGGTACTTGAAAACCTTAATGGGAATAAAAAAATAAGAAGTATAACAGGTCTTTTGAGAACACTTTCTAGTGGGTACATTAGGTTGTCTAACTCCATTGAGTTTGGGTCAGTTTGGAGTGCTCTTGCTATTAATGACGTGGAAGGGTTTAAGGTTTCCGCAGGGTTTAGGACGTTTAAAAACCTAAATGATAGGTTTAGAATTAAAGGTAAATTAGCTTATGGGTTTAGAGATGAACAATTTAAGTATTTGCTTGACGCGAAGTACTTACTGAATTATACTCCTAGAGTTACCGTGGGGGTTGGTTACTTAAATGACACTGAGCAGCTCGGTAGTCGTATTCTTACGAGTCTTGGCAATACACAAACAGGATTTGGAACTACCTCCCTTTTTAGTAGGGGGGATAACTATTTCTTGTCACGAGTCAAAAAAATATCTGCAAACGTAAATGTTGAACTTAAGACAAATTTTTTAGCAGGTCTCAACTACTCAAACAGCCACATAGAGTCCGCAGCCCCAGAGATTTTCTCAATAGACTACTTTGACGATAATCGAGAAGTAGTAAACTCAGAGCTGGTTGATAATAGTGCTGAATTATATTTTTTATATACCCCAAACAGAAACTTATTTGGGTATGGAGTTGAAAGGAAATTCGGGACCAATATTTACCCTTCATTTTTATTGAGTTATCAAAAAGGGCTAGAGTTGGGAGCTGGAGATACTAATTACTCAAAACTATTTTTCTCCTATAATCAGCCACTAAAACTCGGGAAATTCGGAATCTTAGACACTACTTTTGAAGCGGGAAAAATATTTGGAGATGCGCAATTATCAGTACTTAGCCCTGTTCCTGCTAACCAAACATACTCCCTAGTTGCCAATACATTTTCACTTTTAAATTATTATGACTTTGTGGTAGATCAATTTCTTGTAGGGCATTTCGAACACCACTTCAATGGTTTTATTTTAAATAGACTTCCACTTATTAACAAGTTGAAACTGCGAAGCTTGATGACATTTAGAGGGGTTGTTGGTAATGTGTCCGATTCTAATTCTGCGATCAATCAATCCACAATAGTTTATAATGCGCCTACAGAGCTTTACTATGAATACGGATTTGGCGTCGAAAACATTGGCTTTGGTAACCTAAGAATTTTTCGTATTGATTGTATATGGCGTTCGGAATTTACGAATCCCAACAACTACGCACCAAATTTTGGGGTGAGAGTTGGAATGTCTCCAGGGTTTTAATAATTATGTATTTAAAATCACCTTCTTTAAGGCTTCTTATTTGTACGTCTAAAACGGCGTGTTGTAATTATCTCAAATTAGGTTTTTTAGTTTCTTATCATTTTACTACATTTACGCCCGTTAAAATAAACAAAACTATACTATGGAATCAATGATGATTTGGATGCCAGTTGCAATGGCAGTTTTAGGCTTAGCATACATGCTAATTAAAAAATCTTGGGTAATGAAACAAGATGCAGGTGATGGGAAAATGAAAGAAATTTCAGATCACATCTACGAAGGTGCTTTAGCCTTTTTAAATGCTGAATATAGATTACTTACCTATTTTGTAATTGGAGCTAGTCTTGTTTTAGCTGGGATTGCGTTTTATATGCAAACAACCTATTTAATAGTAGCGGCGTTTATTATAGGAGCTATATTTTCTGCATTTGCAGGAAATATGGGTATGAAGATAGCAACCAAAACAAATGTTAGAACGACACAGGCTGCCAAAACAAGTTTACCAAATGCATTAAAAGTTTCTTTTGGTGGAGGTACTGTTATGGGGTTAGGAGTTGCTGGTTTAGCAGTTTTAGGCTTAACATTATTCTTTATTATATTTTATCACTTTTTCATGGGTGGTGAATGGACAAACACAGATCAAATGACTGTTGTTTTAGAAGCCTTAGCTGGTTTTTCTTTAGGCGCTGAGTCTATTGCTTTGTTTGCAAGAGTTGGTGGGGGGATTTATACAAAAGCGGCTGATGTAGGTGCTGATTTAGCGGGGAAAGTTCAAGCTGATATCCCTGAAGACGACCCAAGAAACCCGGCAACTATTGCTGATAATGTTGGTGACAACGTTGGAGATGTAGCAGGAATGGGAGCTGATTTATTTGGATCTTATGTTGCAACTGTTTTAGCAGCTATGGTTTTAGGAAACTATGTGATTAAAGATATGGGAGGTGCTATCGAGGATGCCTTTGGCGGTATTGGACCAATTCTTTTGCCAATGTCTATAGCAGGTGTAGGAATTATCATTTCTCTTATAGGAACTCTATTAGTTAAAATTTCATCCAACGATGCAAAAGAAAAGGATGTACAAAAAGCTTTAAATATTGGTAACTGGGCGTCAATCGTTATGGTTGCTGCAGCCTGTTTTGGGTTAGTGACTTGGATGTTGCCAGAAACAATGCAAATGAATTTCTTTGGGGAAGGCCTTCAAGATATTTCTTCAATGAGAGTGTTTTATGCCTGTTTAGTAGGGCTCGTCGTAGGTGCTGGAATTTCAGCGTTTACAGAATATTATACAGGATTAGGTTCTAAGCCAATCCTAAAAATTGTACAACAGTCAAGCACAGGAGCAGGAACAAATATTATTGCTGGTTTAGCGACGGGTATGATTTCTACGTTTTCTTCTGTATTATTATTTGCAGCTGCCATATGGGCATCCTATGCCTTAGCTGGATTTTACGGCGTTGCTTTAGCAGCCTCTGCAATGATGGCTACAACAGCGATGCAATTAGCAATCGATGCTTTTGGACCCATTGCTGATAACGCAGGTGGTATTGCTGAAATGAGCGAACAAGATCCTATCGTTAGAGAAAGAACAGATATCTTAGATGCTGTTGGAAATACAACTGCCGCAACTGGAAAAGGATTTGCAATTGCATCTGCAGCACTAACATCCTTAGCTTTATTTGCTGCCTATGTAACATTTACAGGTATAGATGGAATTAACATCTTTAAAGCGCCTGTTTTAGCGATGTTATTTGTGGGTGGAATGGTACCAGTGGTGTTCTCTGCATTGGCAATGAACGCCGTAGGGAAAGCAGCTATGGAAATGGTAAATGAAGTGGTAAGACAGTTTAAAGAAATTCCAGGAATTATGGAAGGAACTGGAAAACCAGAATACGATAAATGTGTAGACATTTCAACAAAGGCTTCTCTTAAGGAAATGATGTTGCCAGGACTTTTAACTATTGGGTTCCCTATACTTGTTGTTTTAGTTGGTAAACTAGTGTATCAAGATAACAATATGTTAGTAGCAGAAATGCTTGGAGGCTATATGGCTGGTGTGACTGTGTCGGGTGTGCTTTGGGCTATTTTCCAAAACAATGCTGGCGGTGCATGGGACAATGCTAAGAAATCTTTTGAAGCAGGTGTTGAAATCAATGGGGTAATGACTTACAAAGGGTCAGAAGCTCACAAAGCAGCAGTTACTGGCGATACCGTTGGAGATCCTTTCAAGGATACTTCAGGTCCTTCTATGAACATTCTTATTAAACTTACATGTTTAATAGGGTTAGTAATTGCTCCTATTTTAGGTGGTCACTCAAGTGATTCAAGCGACGATATACAAAAACTAAGTTACAGCTTAGGAGTCAATGTAGCTACAGGTGTTAAATCTCAAGGATTAGAGTCTATAGATTCTAAAGCCGTTGCAAAGTCTTTTAAAGACGTATTTGAAGGGAATAACTTAGAAGTTACCGAAGCAGAGAGCTTACAATTTCTACAAATCTATTTCAAGGAATTACAAGCTAAAACAGCCCTTGCATCTGCAGAAAAAGCTAAGGTTTTAGCAGAAGAAGGAACTGCTTTCTTAGCAGAAAACGCAAAAAAGGAAGGGGTTACTACCACAGAAAGCGGACTTCAGTACGAAGTGCTTACTAAAGGCGAAGGAGCTTCTCCAGCAGCTCAAGACAATGTGACTGTTCATTATACAGGAACTTTGATTGACGGGACTGTTTTTGATAGTTCTGTAGAACGTGGAGAGCCAGCTACCTTTGGAGTTTCACAAGTTATACCAGGATGGACAGAAGCATTACAGCTCATGTCAGTAGGGGATAAATTACGTTTGGTAATACCTTCTGAATTAGCTTATGGCCAAAGAGGTTCAGGTCCTAAGATTGGCCCTAATTCAACCTTAGTGTTTGAAGTAGAGCTTATCAAAATAAATTAATCTTTACGATTAGTTACAAAAAAACCCTCTATAGTTTATAGAGGGTTTTTTTTATGGATTTTACTGAGGCTAAAATTAACTATTTATTTCAGCATCAATTTTGTTAATGATAAAACCAAGGTCTTCTTCTTTTTCTACAAAGTCCAAATCATCAACATCAATAATTAGTAGTTTCCCTTTCGCATAGCCGTGAACCCAAGCTTCATAGCGCTCGTTTAAGCGGCTTAAGTAGTCAATACTTATAGAGTTCTCGTAGTCGCGACCACGCTTGTGTATTTGAGACACAAGGTTGGGGATTGAGCTTCTTAAATAGATAATTAAATCTGGGGACTGCACGAGTGACTCCATTAATCCAAAAAGGGATGAATAGTTTTTAAAATCACGATTGGTCATCAAGCCCATTGCATGTAGGTTAGGCGCAAATATATTTGCGTCTTCGTAGATGGTTCGGTCTTGAATGATGTTTTTTCCGCTCTCGCGAATTTTCAACACCTGACGGAACCTGCTATTTAAAAAATAGACCTGAAGGTTAAAACTCCAGCGCTCCATTTGGTTGTAAAAATCGTCTAAATAAGGGTTGTCAACAACATCTTCTAGTTGAGCTTCCCATTTGTAATGTTTCGCGAGTAACTGGGTTAGGGTTGTTTTCCCTGCTCCAATATTTCCGGCAATAGCAACATGCATAATATCAATTGTTTAAAAGTTGGTAGTGATGAAGAAATTCTTCGTCATAAATATACAAGGTTTGATTGATTACAAAAAACTGTTTTACTAAAATTTTAGATAAGCCTAAAGTCAAAAAAACGGCACTCTCTTTTGGCTTATAGTAAATGGCATTTTCTTTCTTTAAAAACAGGATTCCATTCCAAAGTTTTAAGTCCGTAAACCCTTGATTTGGAAGTTTTGTAATCAAACTTCCCATATAGTTATAACACTGTAATTCGTCTTTTAGAAGCACCCAGCAATAATTATAGTCGCTGTCTAGGGCTAGAATTTCACTTTTAAGTGGTGCTGTTTTGATTCGAGATATAGACGTGTTATAGTTAAATAATTCTAACTGAAGCGTATTGGAGTCAAAGAGCCAAAAGGTGGTGTCATTTCCATAAGAAATATGAGAAATGGTTCGCAACGGAGCGATGGCATTGAAATCCATAGTAATTAATTCTGCCAGGCGGTTGTCTAAAAGTGTTACGGAATTAAAATCCTTAAACAATAAAGCTAGTTTTAATGCATTGAATGTCGAAACAGCAGAAATAGCCCCTTTATTTAAATCGCTATAGCTTTGTGAACCTTGACTATTTTCTTTAAAAAGCGCCTTAGATTTCAAGTAATATAAAGATTCAAACTGATCCACTCCAGCAAAACGATCCCATTCAAAAGCAGTCGATTTAATTAGTTTAGCGGATAAGGTAGTTTGACTAAAAAGCCAACAACTGAACAGTAACAGGAAATAGGTGGGTTGTTTCATCTCGACTTTAAAAATACAATTTTTTGTTTAGACTTGTAACAATATATAGATTTCAGAGTATTTGAATATAATAAATGCATTAAATTTGTATAAATCTTAATTTTATGAATTTAACACAGTTAAACGTGAGTACACTCTTCAAAACTATGTTTTTATTTTTATTTGGATCCTCAATTTTAAGTGCCCAAGACTTTCAAGGCATAGCGACTTATAAGACCAAAGATAAAATAGAATTTGAACTAGATAGCACCCAAGTGGAGGGCATGCAAGATGAAATTATGGCCATGCTTCAAAAGCAATTTGAGAAAACATACGTTTTGACCTTCGATCAGCAGCAATCTGTTTACAAAGAAGATGAAGCGCTTGCTCCACCCTCTCTAGGAAGTGAAATGATTATTATGTCGTCTTATGGCTCCGACATACTTTATAAAAACATTAAGGATGAGCGATTCATTAAACAAAGTGATTTTTTGGGAAAGATTTTCTTGATCCAAGACGTTATTGAGAAAATTGATTGGAAACTCCACGCCGACACTAAAAATATTGGCAACTATACCTGCTTTAAAGCTACGACAGAGAAATTAGTTACTGATCCGTTTGCTGACGAGCCGACTGATGAAAGCAGAACAATTACAGCCTGGTATGCGCCTCAAATCCCTGTGAGTAATGGTCCTGTTGGATTTCAAGGACTTCCGGGGCTTATTTTAGAGTTAACTTATGATACCAAAACCATTTTATGTAGTAAAGTTATATTAAATCCAAAAAACCCAAACACAATCGAGCCTCCTTCAAAAGGGAAATCAGTATCACAATCTGAGTATGATAAAATCGTAGAAAAAAAGATGAAGGAAATGAGTATCCAATCTGATGGTGAAGGAAATGGGTTTTCTATTGAGATTGAGTACACGGACTAATTTAAATAAATTTTAACGATTTCTGTTTAAACTATACGTAATTTCGTTTGTCAAATTGAAACGATATTAAATAAACACTATTAAGTATGAATTTTTTAAATAAAGCCTATCAGTTAGTATTTTTGGCACTGCTGATCTCTTCAGCCACTTACGCGCAAAACTTTCAAGGAAAAGCCTATTATTTTTCCAAAACATCTGTTGATATGGACGGGTGGGGAGGTCGTAAAATGAGTGAAGACCAAAAGAAGCAAATGGCAGACCGTATGCGTAGTATGTTTGAGAAAACATACATCCTGACCTTTGATCGAGAGTCATCTACCTATAAAGAAGATGAGGCTCTTGAAGCACCCGGAGGTAGAGGTGGGTTTGGTAAGTGGGGTAGTAGCTTTTCTGCTGGTATGCAGTACAAAAACATTAAGTTACAGCAGTTTTTACAAGATCAAGAATTTTTTGGGAAACAATTTTTAATTTCAGATTCGTTGCCAAAGCTTGAATGGCAGTTAGGGACTGAAACCAAGCAAATTGGTCAGTATCTTTGCATGAAAGCGACAGCAATTAAAACAGTAAACGAGTTTGACTGGCGTAGCATGCGAAGAAAGTCGCCCCCCAAAGATTCAAAAGTTAAACGAGATTCTACTAATACAACGACGATATCAGACGAGATTGAAATCCCAAAACAAATTGAAGTAACTGCTTGGTATACACCACAGATACCTGTGAGCCAAGGGCCTGGAGAGTTCTGGGGGTTGCCAGGTTTAATCCTAGAGGTCAATACAGATAAAACAACCATTTTGTGTTCTAAAATAGTAATTAACCCTCAAGAAAAAGATAAAATTGAAGCTCCTGAAAAAGGAGAGGTTGTATCACGCGATGGATATAATGATATTGTGAAGAAAAAAATGGAAGAAATGCGTTCAATGTATGGTGGGCGTAGAAATCAACGCAGAAAATAAACTAAATTACATGAAATATTTTATTGCAATTATTTTCCTATCGATAAGTATCGCAGGGACTGCTCAAGTTAAGCTTGAGGGTGTTATTAAAGATAGTTTAGGAAATCCTTTAGAACTAGCAAATGTTATCGCTATAAATAAAGTCACTAAGTCTTTGGACTCTTATGCGATTACTAATGATGACGGAATTTTCCGATTGGATTTGAAAAAGAATACAATTTATACCATACAAGCTAGTTACATTGGCATGAAATCTTTAGATGAAGTCTTAGAGACTAAAGATGAAAATATTTCTAAAGAATTTGTGTTATTTCAGGACAACTCTTTAGACGAAGTCGAGCTAACTTATGAAATGCCGGTAACGATTAGCGGAGACACATTGGTTTATAATGCAGACTCTTTTAATACAGGAAGAGAACGAAAATTAGAAGATGTTTTAAAAAACTTGCCAGGCGTAGAAATAAATGATGATGGCCAAGTAGAGGTAGAGGGTAAGGTAGTGACTAAGTTAATGGTTGAGGGAAAAGACTTCTTTGATGGAGACACTAAATTAGCAATTAAAAATATTCCTTCAAACGCGGTAGATAAGGTTCAAGTTCTTAAAAATTATTCGGAAGTTGGTCAATTAGGAGGTGTTACTAATAACCAAGATAACATTGCCATAAACATTAAGTTAAAGGAAGGAAAGAAAAACTTTTGGTTTGGTAATGTAACTGTAGGCGCAGGGAATTCTCAGGGTCTCAACAAACACCTTCCAAACGATCTCTACTTAGCGCAGCCTAAAATGTTTTATTACAGCCCTGAATACAGTATTAATGTTATAGGAGACCTAAATAATTTAGGAGAAATTGCATTTACCCGTCGAGATTATTTTAACTTTTCAGGGGGCTTTAAAGCGCCAAGCCAAAACAGTGGTACAAGTTTGAGCTTAGGTAATAATGATATCGGCTCTTTGTTACTTCAAAATAATAGAGCTAAGGATATTAACACAAAATTTGGGGCTGCCAATTTTAGCTGGTCTCCCAAAAAGACACTAGATTTTGGAGGGTTTGTTATTCTCTCAAATAGTAAAAATGAACTACAAGAAAACAGAATTACCCAATATATTGATACCGACTTAGGAATCCCTAACGAAGAGACTGAGAGCAATACATCTCAAAACAATGATTTGGGAATGCTAAAACTAACAACAAAGTACCAGCCAAACGCAAGTAATCAGTTGGAATATGAAGCACTTGGAAACCTGTCTAAAAGCACTCAAAATCAACGCTTCAATTCTTCAATAAATGGCGCTATTAATCAGCTTGAAGATGCTAATCCATTTAGCTTTAACCAAAGCCTAAATTACTATTACACTCTCAATGAAACTAATATTTTTGCATTTGAGGCACAGCATTTAATAAAGGATGAAGATCCGTTTTATAATGCTATTTTAGAAGATAAAGCTAATTATAGCAGTACCGCTAACAGTCTTGGTTTAAACGGTTCGCAGATTGGTTATAATCTAGGTCAAGAGAAGAGAATACAATCTAATCAAGTGGATGCTAAGCTTGATTACTGGAATATTCTAAATAAAAAAAGTAACATCAACCTAACACTAGGTACAATATTAAGTAGTCAACAATTTGATTCTAATATCTTTCAAAACCTTGATGATCAAACAGCGTTTGATCCTACCCCTATTATTGCCAATGGTTTAGCGACGAATGATATTGCTTATAATTTCTCTGATGTTTACCTTGGGTTGCATTACCGTTTAAAATACGCGAAATTCACTTTTACACCTGGTGCTTCAGTGCATGCTTATTCGATTAACAACACTCAACAGGGTACTAAAACTACTGATAATTTCTACAGATTTCTTCCAGATTTTAACATGAGATTTGACATTAAAAAGAGTGAAACATTAAATTTAACCTATCGCATGCGTACCCAGTTTACAGACGTTTCTCAGTTTGCAAGTGGCTTAGTGCTTAATAACTATAATTCTTTGTTTTCTGGGTCACCAGATTTACAAAGCGCGCTTTCACATAATGTTAACTTATCTTACTACAGCTTTAATATGTTTAATTATACAAACATATTTGCGAATGTTAGCTACAATAAAAGTATTGATAATATTAGAACAGAATCTGTGTTTAGTCCAGGAAGTGTAATTCGAGTCTCTACCCCTTTCAATTCCAATTTCGCAGATGAAAGTCTTACCGCTAATGGACGTTACCAGCGTACTTTTGGAAAATTAAGAGCTTCTGTTAGAGCGAACTTAAATTATTCTAAGTTTAACCAGTTTATACAAAACAGACAGTCTATAAATGAAAACTTTTCACAAACTTACCGAGCGCAGTTACGCACCAATTTCAGAACGGCTCCTAATGTGGATTTAAACTATCGTTACACGATTCAAGACAATAACTTAGGGGCTAACAGTACTAAATTTTTTACTAAAAGTCCATCTGTTGAAGTGGATGCATTGATTTTTAAGACCTTTACATTTAAAACAGATTATTCATACAATGATTTTAGTAATGAAGAGCGTTCAATTAACACCTATGAATTCTGGAATGCGTCTTTGTCTTACAGAAAAGATGATGACTCTAAATTTGAGTACGAAATTAGAGCGACCAACCTTTTAGATACGCGATCTCAAAACCAAAGCAGTTCTTCAAACATCTCGGTAAGCGCAACAGAGTATTTCATTCAACCTCGATACCTAACATTTCGTGTGCGTTACGAGCTTTAATTCAATTTGTCTCAAATAAAAAAACCCGTTTATAACGGGTTTTTTTTTGACTAACCTACTAATAAGAAATTCCCACGATTTAAGAAAATCATAGTTGCGAATATAAGGTTATTTAACGCAAAAACTAGCCCATACTTAGCCCTAAGTTAATAATTTTTTAGTATTTTCGTTCCATGGATTATTTAGTGTCAAAGTTAAAGCTTGAGATTTATAAAAAACTTGGATTTCATGTTCAAAAACAATCGGATGTAAAGTATTTACATAACCAGATTATCGTTAGTATTTTACACCCCATAGGGTTTAATACGCTGCGACGTTTTTTTGGCTTTTTACCATCAGGAGATCCACAATTTAAAACACTTGACGCACTCTCAGAGTATGTAGGTTATGCGTCTTTTGCTAAGTTTTCTGAATTTGTAAATAAGGATGAGAACTGGAACACATGGACTTTTATTGCTGATTTTGAAAACACGAACTCTATCAGTTCTGAAATGTTGGAGCGTCTAATCAAGCTAAAACCTCATTCGGATTATATTTATTATATAAGTGTTCTTATTAAGTCATTCATTAGAAGAGGTCGCTTAGATTTACTAAAAATTATTTTTGCTAAACATCCTTACTCTTTACTGTTTAAAAAGGATGATATTGATTCTCAAGAAATTTTAGATATTTTGAAAATAGCGTATGCCGTGGGGGGTGTTTTAAGAACGCTTACGAGACCACAATATGAAAAATTAGCTCCGTTATTAAGTGATGAGTATGTGTTTAAGACTACTGTTTTAGATTTTTATATCGATTACTCTAATTTCAATGGCTATTACGGTTTTTTTATTAATAATAGGCTTTTATTGGACCACAAGCCAGATCATCAGATATTTGTTAATTTACTTTCAAATTATCATTTATTTCTTTCTGGAAAATCAACTTTTAAAGCTTACAACCCCGATATTTCTAATTTAGAATTATATCCTGCATTATTAGGGCGTTTGCTGGGCTATCAGCTTATAACTAGCTACTTTAAAGACGATCAGCCTACACAAAGCTTAGTTAATCAAATCGTAAACATCGCCAAAGGAAAACATATATCCATTTTTTTTATTGAGATTTTTCCTGCACTAATTTTCACAAAATCTATTGATGATATCAAGCATATATTTTCAGTATTTTATGATGATTTGTTTGAGACTGGAGATTGGGTTTATTATACCACTCAAAACATGTACTTAATATCTTATGCTTTTGTTGAAATTAAAAATAAAAATTACGATAAAGCCGAACATTACTTAGAGCTTGTTAGTTTAGATGACTCAAAAACAAATTCCTACTTTACTTATCTCAAACTGTTTTTCCTTATTGCTAGCTATCAACTAGAAAAACAAACGACCTCCTATCGCCTAGTACTATCAGAGTTTGAAGTTGAATATTTGGACTTAGTCAAGTTAACAGGTTTTAAGCGTTTTAAGTTAGCTTTACTAAAAAGATATTTTTAAGTTCTTATGGAGTATTTAGTCTTATCGTCACTTTTTTTTGCATTTAGTAATGTCTTATGGAAATGGATAGTGTCTGACTATTTCCCCCTGCAGGTTATTGTAAAACGCTCTATCCTTACATGTTTTATCGGAAGCATTGTTTTAATTTTTAATTATGATAATTTTATCTTTTATAACACCATAGGCCAGGCTGTTTTTGTTAACTTAACCTGTGTTATTGGAGCTTTTGGATTAGTGTTTATGATTTACGCAATCAAACAAAGTTCATTAAACACGTTTATTCATTACAGTCTTGTAGGGTCTGCTGTTACAGCTACTTATTTATATTTAGTAGAAGATATAGTTCCAAAAAATTATGCATTAGGAATTTCATGTATCGCTTCGGGATTTTTTATTTTTCTTTGGAAACAACGCCACAACACAAAAGTTGTTAGTTTTTCTACGCATCGCTATTTGTTTGCGATGGCTTTATGTTTTTCTGCCACAGCTATTATGCAATGGTATAATTTAAAAACATATGATTTAGTTTTTCTTGCAGTTCATCAAGAATTGGTAGTTTTAATCGTAGCTGGTTTTATGTTGTACTTTCTGAAGCAGTCTCCCATACCTTTTTTTAAGCTAGATTATATCCCTGTAATGGCTTTTGTTGTTTCTATTGCAATTGTTTCAGGTATGTATGGACTTAAGGTTACTAATCCTTTTGTCTCTAGTATCATTAGTCTTAGCAGTTCAATATTTACGATGATATTGGCTGTTGTTTTACTAAAAGAACACTTTAAGTGGTACTACATTGTTTCCCTGCTTACAGTCCTCTATGGAGCTTGGCTTTTAAGTTAGAGGCCTTAAATTTCAAAAGCATTTTTTATGTCATTCACATAATCCAGCTTCTCCCAAGTAAATAACTCTACGTTTAGTGTTATGCTTTTTCCGTTTGGTTGATGAAATACTTTTTTAACAGACTTGTTTTCACGCCCCATGTGACCATAGGCGGCAGTTTCACTGTATATTGGACTTCTAAGTTTTAATCGTTTTTCAATTGCTGCAGGTTTCAAGTCAAATAGTTTTGATATTTTGTTTGCAATCTCTCCATCGGTCAAATTAAATGGGCAGCTGCCATAAGTATCAACAAACACACCCATGGGTTCCGCCACACCAATGGCATAGCTCACCTGTACCAATACTTCAGAGCACAGGCCTGATGCCACCATGTTTTTTGCAATATGACGCGTGGCATAGGCAGCACTTCTATCAACCTTGCTAGGGTCTTTTCCCGAAAATGCACCGCCGCCGTGAGCTCCTTTCCCGCCATAAGTATCCACGATTATTTTTCGTCCGGTTAATCCAGTGTCTCCATGAGGGCCCCCAATTACAAACTTTCCAGTTGGGTTTATATGATAGGTAATGTGCTGATCAAACAAGGTTTGAATGTGTAAAGGAAGTTTTGCAATAACCCTTGGTATTAGTTTTGATTTTAAATCCTCTCGAATTGTAGCTAACATCGCGGTTTCCTCATCAAAATCGTCATGTTGTGTAGAGATAACAATGGCCTCGATTCGTTTGGGTGTATTGTCGTCGTCATATTCTATAGTAACTTGACTTTTAGAATCGGGTCTCAAATAAGGAATATCAGTTCCCTCTCTTCTCATTTCTGCAAGTTCTATTAATATTCGATGGGAGAGATCTAATGCCAAAGGCATGTAGTTTTCAGTTTCGTTTGTAGCGTAACCAAACATCATTCCTTGGTCTCCTGCGCCTTGCTCTTCGTCCCCTCTGTCTACCCCTCTGTTAATGTCTTCAGATTGTTCATGAATCGCTGAAAGCACACCGCAGGAGTTGCCATCAAACATATAGTCTCCTTTAGTGTAGCCTATTTTATTTATAGTATCACGTGCAATTTTTTGTACATCTAAATAGGTTTTTGATTTCACCTCACCTGCAAGGATTACCTGACCTGTAGTGACTAAGGTTTCACAAGCCACTTTTGAACTGGGATCGAATGCTAAAAAATTATCAATTAGGGCATCGCTAATCTGGTCAGCTACCTTGTCTGGATGGCCTTCTGAAACGCTTTCTGAAGTAAATAAATAACTCATAAATTGTGTTTTATGAGAACAAACTAATAAGGTTGCAGGGCTATAGAGTAGTAGTATACTGCTTTAGCTTTTTTTAATGAGGTTGCAATCAGATCAAATTTATCCTCTACATTGATATTGCAAATTTACAGAATATACAATTAATAAAAAAACTTTATGTTTAATGGTTTTTACGTAAAATATTTTATTTCCTTTACTTTTGCGCTTAAATCCGTCTATAATGCAGCGTTTATTTCTTTGGTGTTTTACTATTTCTTTTTTTCTGGGGGCATCACAAGTAAAGTTAAGTCAAACCTATTTAGATATCAACTATTTTAAAGGAACGATACCTCTTCACAACAATGATATACTCCACCTTATTCAAGGACATCCGGAAGGCGTAATAATAGGTTGGAACCAACGCACTAATGGGAAAAATGATTGGGAACAGCGCTATAATTACCCAGATTTTGGAGCTTCTTTTATGTATCAAGATTTACAAAATGAGGTGCTTGGTAACACGTTTGGGCTTTATGGACATTTTAATTTTTATTTTTTGAAACGACGACTTATGTTGCGCATAGGACAAGGGGTTGTAATCGCCTCCAATCCGTATGATAAAACATCAAACCCAAAAAATATTGCATTTGGATCGAAACTATTAGGGAGCCCCTACCTAATGCTCAACTATAAAAAAACAAACCTACTAGGTCCAATTGGCATCCAGTCGGGCTTAGTCTTTTTTCATGCCTCCAATGGAAATTTTAGAGCACCCAACACTAGCGTTAATACCATATCACTTAATATGGGAATAAATTATGACTTAGGCACCAAGAAAACAACCCTCATAGCCTCTAAAGAAATGCCTGTAATTTCAAAATCCTTAAAATATAATTTTGTTTTGCGCTCTGGTGTTAGCCAAAATGATGTGGTTGGAAGTGAGCAATACCCTTTTTATACAGTTTCCGCATATGTTGATAAACGTTTTAATTTTTTCAGCGCAGTTCAATTTGGGGTTGACGCATTTTTTTCATTCGCTTTAAAAGAAGAAATCAACTATCGAAGTGTTGCTTTTCCCGAAGCACCTTCGGATCCTAATGCCGATTACAGGCGGGTTGGAGGTTTTTTGGGCTATGAACTATTTGTCAATAAATGGTCGATGGTAGCACAAACAGGGTATTATCTATACTATCCGTATGATTTTGAAGGTCGTATATACAATAGACTTGGTTTAAAATATCATTTTAACAAACGTTGGTTTGGAGCTTTTACGGTTAAATCGCATTTAGCTACCGCGGAAGCTCTCGAATTTGGAATTGGAATCAGACTGTAATATGAAGAAATTAGTTTACTTACTACTGATATTGATGTTTTTTTCTTGCAACAAAGAAGACGCCTGGGGGTGTATTCAATCCGCTGGTGCTCCAGAAACGCAGGTTTTGAGCGTTGATCCTTTTGATAAAATTTTAGTGAACCGAGACATTGAATTAGTCGTTAAGCAAGGAGAAGACTACAAAGTAGAGATTCAAACAGGTGAAAACTTACTAAGCAACATCGAAGTTACGGTCGTCGATACCCAACTCCAATTGACCGACACTAATTCCTGTAATTTTGTGAGAGATTTTGGACTTACCAAAATGATAGTAACGACTCCTTTTTTGAAGGAAATTAGAAGTAGCACTCAATACTTAACCTCAACGCAAGGAGTTTTAAATGTTGATAATTTGACTCTTATAAGTGATGATTTTAACTCGAGTTACTTAAATATTGGTGATTTTGATATGGAAATCAACTCGCAAAGCCTTAATGTTGTCGCTAACGGATTATCAGTATTCAAGATTTCTGGACTCACAGAAAGTCTGTCTGTTGGGCTGTATGCTAGTTTATGCGAATTTAAAGGAGCAAATTTAATAGCGCAACATGTGACTATATTTCAAAGAAGCAGTCACGACATCACTGTGAATCCACGACAATCATTAACTGTTGACATTAGAAGTGTAGGCGATGTTATAAGTGTTCACAGACCACCAGTCGTGGAGCTAGAGCAATACTATTCGGGTCAGTTGTTGTTTTTGGACTGATAGATTGTCTCAAAGCCATGCATTTTGAGCGTACTTCTTATGTGTTTTATTAAAGGTATTCTTTTAAAAAAAGAAAAAAAATAGCATTTAACTAGCTCAAGCGGTGTTTTATTAAATTATCTATAATTTTAGGGTTTGAACAAGAAAAAAAAGATATTAAATTTTAATTTATATAAATAATAGATACTTTAGCCTAATAGTTAAGTACTTATGATAAATGTAAATTATATTTTTTATAGCTTTTATTATTTCTTTTTTAGAAAAGAAATCGAGGCCTTGTGTATATAATTTATCAATATAAATTTTAAATATTAGTCTCGATGTAAACATCGGGATTTTTTTTTATGACAAAAAGTGTAGCCATACAAGGAATTGAAGGGTCTTTTCATCACATAGTTTCTCAAATATATTTTGATGAATCTGTTGAGGTTCATTCCTACCTTTCATTTAGCGAAGTCGTGGATAGCTTAATTTCCAAAACAACGGATGTCGCTATTATGGCTTTGGAAAATTCTATCGCAGGCTCTATTATTCCTAACTATGCACATATTGACGATCAAAACCTACATGTCACAGGGGAGTATTTTTTGGAGATACAGCACAATCTAATGGCGCTTAAAGGGCAGGCTATTGAAGATATAAACGAAGTGTTCTCTCATCCGATGGCTTTATTACAATGTAAAGAGTTTTTTAAACAGTACCCGCACATCAAATTAATTGAAGACACAGATACTGCTGAAGTTGCACAGAGAATTCATAAAGGTCAAATTAAGGGAGTTGCGGCTATAGCTAGTTTAGAGGCTTCCAGCCTGTTTGCTTTAAATGTTTTGGCAGAAAGCATACAAACTATTAAGCACAATGAAACACGATTTGTGATTGTAGAAAGAGACCCTAGCTTACACAATACAAAAACTATAAATAAAGCATCTGTAAAATTCCTTTTAGATCACAAGCGGGGGAGTCTAGCCGCGATGCTCAACGTGATGAGTGACTGTAATTTAAATTTAACTAAAATCCAATCACTCCCTAAAATTGATACCCCTTGGAAATATGCCTTTTTTGTAGACATTACTTTTGAAGCCTTTTCAGATTACCAAAAAGGAAAAGCCATCATGGAAATTATGGCCGAGGAATTTAAAATATTAGGGGAATATATAAACGCAAAAACACAATGATCACTGCCAACCGCTTACATACTGTTGAAGAATATTACTTCTCTAAAAAATTAAGAGAGGTCAATACCCTTAAAGCTGCTGGTGCCCCTATTATTAATTTAGGAATTGGCAGTCCTGATATAGCCCCTCCAAAAGCCGTTATTTCTGCAATTACAGAAAGTTTATCAGATGCTTCTGCACACAAATATCAAAGTTATCAAGGATTACCAGCACTTAGGTCTGCTATAGCCAATTTTTATAACACTCATTACAAGGTCGTGCTAAATCCGGAAAACCAAGTGCTTCCACTAATGGGGAGCAAAGAAGGGATCATGCATATTTCAATGGCATACCTTAACGAAGGCGATGTTGCTTTGATTCCAAATCCAGGCTACCCTACCTATACCTCAGTAACGAAACTAGTAGGGGCTACTCCGGTCCCTTACGACTTAAGTGCAGCCTCTAACTGGCAGCCGGACTTGGTTGCTTTACAAGCTATGGACCTGTCTAAAGTCAAATTAATGTGGGTCAATTACCCACATATGCCTACAGGTACATTGGGAGAAGAAGAGGTTTTGAAGGGACTTGTTGATTTTGCCAAAAAGAATGACATCCTGCTGATCAATGATAACCCTTATAGTTTTATACTAAATGATAACCCTAGCAGTATCTTTAATATTGAAGGTGCTGAGACAGTTTGCTTAGAATTGAATTCTTTAAGTAAAACATTTAATATGGCTGGCTGGCGCGTTGGAATGTTAATGGGTGCTAAAGAGCATTTAGACAACGTTATTAAGGTTAAAAGCAATATGGATTCTGGTATGTTTTATGGGATTCAAAAAGGAGCCATTGAAGCCTTAAATAGTTCTAAAAACTGGTTTAGTGACTTGAATGTTATTTATGCTGAACGCCGTGAGTTGGTATGGAAGTTAGCAACCGCTTTAAACTGCACCTTTGACACAAATACATCGGGTATGTTTGTATGGGCCAAATTACCGGCAGGACTTAAATCCGAGGCATTTATTGATAGAATACTAGCGGACCATGATCTATTTATTGCGCCCGGAACCATATTTGGAACTAATGGAGAAGGCTATATTCGATTTTCATTATGTGCTCCAAAAGAAAGTATTGAACTGGCTATAAAACGCGTATTATGAAACAGGTAAGTATCATAGGAGTTGGGTTAATTGGTGGAAGTTTTGCATTAGATCTACGACAGCATATTCCTGGAGTTTCTATTACTGGAATTGACCATAATGAGGCACATATAAATGAAGCATTAGAACTTGGAATTATACATCAAACAGCCGACTTAGACAGTGTTCGCTCTGCAGACCTTATTGTGCTAGCTCTGCCAGTAAATGCCGCAATCAATGTTTTAACAGAAGTTTTAGAATTAATATCAGAACAAGCTATTGTGATTGATATGGGATCCACCAAACAAGCGATTTGCGAGGCAGTAGCTGCACACCCAAATCGCGCTAATTTTTTAGCGACTCACCCTATTGCTGGTACTGAGTTCTCGGGCCCTTCGGCCGCTCTGAAAGGATTATTTAAGAACAAAACGAATATTATTTGCGAATTAGATAAAACATCAACCGATCTTTCTTCACAAGTTATAATACTTTTTGAAGCAATGGGAATGAATATTAGGTATATGACAGCTGTAGATCACGATAAACACATAGCTTATGTGTCACATCTATCGCATATTAGCTCCTTTATGTTAGGTAAAACGGTAATTGACAAAGAAAAGAACGAGTCAGATATCTTTGACATGGCAGGGAGTGGATTTGAGTCTACAGTACGACTAGCAAAAAGTTCACCAGCAATGTGGACTCCAATTTTTGAACAAAACAAAGAGAACGTTATAGAAACACTTACGGAGTATATTCAAAACCTTAATCAATTTAAAGCCTACATGGAAAATAATGATTTTGAGGCTGTATACACCGAAATGAAAAACACAAATCATATTAAAAAAATACTAAAAGGAATTGCTTAAAAATTAAAAAATGGAAAATAAAAAGGAACTTAGAAACTGGTTGAATGCGTTAAATCTAGATCACCCCTTAGTTATCGCTGGTCCCTGTAGTGCAGAGACTGAAGAACAAGTATTAAAAATAGCTCATGAGCTTAAAGATACTGATGTAAATTATTATCGTGCAGGAATTTGGAAACCTCGTACACGTCCAGGAAATTTTGAAGGTGTAGGGGCATTAGGTCTCAAATGGCTTCAAAAAGTAAAAGCTGAAACGGGTCTAAAAACAGCAACTGAAGTTGCAAATAGAGCACATGTAGAATTGGCTTTAGAACATGATATCGATTTACTTTGGATTGGCGCGCGCTCAACGGTGAGTCCGTTTATTGTACAAGAAATAGCAGATGCTTTACAAGGCACGGATAAAATTGTTTTAGTTAAAAACCCTGTAAACCCCGATTTAGCACTGTGGTTAGGAGCGGTTGAAAGATTGGCGACTGCAGACATAAAAAATCTAGGAGTTATCCATAGAGGGTTTTCATCCTACGAAAAAACTAAATACAGAAATACTCCAGAATGGCAGATGGCGATAGAGCTTCAAACAAAGTTCCCTGACCTTCCATTGATTAATGACCCATCGCATATCACAGGAAATCGCGATATGATTTTTGATGTTTCTCAAACGGCATTAGATTTAAACTTCGACGGTCTTATGATTGAAACTCATTTTGATCCAGATAATGCTTGGAGTGATGCCGCACAACAAGTAACGCCAGCTTCCTTGATTCAGATTATGAAAGATCTAAAGATCAGAAAAGAATCAACTCCAGAAGCAGACTATAATGACCAGCTACAAAATTTGCGTGCACAAATAGATGTGATGGATAATCAATTACTTGAGACTTTAGGTAAGCGAATGAAAGTAGCTGAAGGAATTGGGGCTCTAAAAAAGCAAAAAAACGTTGCTGTTTTACAAAGCAAGCGATGGAACGAGATCTTAGGTAAAATGGTCCTAGAAGGGGAGCAGTACAATTTAAGTGAAGAGTTTATACTCAAACTATTTAAGGCGGTGCATCAAGAATCAATCAATCATCAAGAACAAATCTTGAATAAATAAAAAAAGGCTCGCATTGCGAGCCTTTTTTGTTTACTTAGAAATGCGGTCTTAAAAGAAATTTGTTTCTTTGTTGATATATTTAAAACTAAGAATGACAGGAATCGTATATAAATCTACCGGAAGCTGGTACTCCATTAAGACTCAAGACGGAACGTTTTATGATTGTCGTATAAAAGGGAAGTTTCGAATTCAGGGCATCAAAAGTACCAACCCTCTGGCGGTTGGAGATGTCGTGGATTTTGATTTAGAAACCAGTAATAACACCCAAACAGGGGTGATTAATACAATACATCCGCGTCAAAATTACATTGTTAGAAAATCGGTGAACCTCTCCAAGCAAACGCACATTATTGCGAGTAATATTGATCAGGTTTTTTTGCTAGTGACTATAGATAACCCGCCTACTTTTACAAGTTTTATTGATCGTTTTTTAGCCACAACTGAGGCGTACTCAATCAAAGCAGTATTGCTTTTTAATAAAGTAGATGTCAATGATGCTGCTACCAAAGAAATTGTAAATGATCTTACGTCTCTTTATGAAGGGATAGGATATCAGTGTTTAAGCATTTCTGCAAAAACAGGCAAAAATATTGAGGCTGTTAAAAGCCTTATGACTGGAAAGTCTAGCATGTTTGCAGGGCATTCAGGGGTTGGAAAATCTACATTAGTTAATACTATTGAGCCTGGCTTAAATATTAAAACCAAAGAGATTTCTGATCAACACAAACAAGGGCAGCACACCACCACTTTTGCAGAAATGTTTGATCTAAGCTTTGAGGCTCAAATAATAGACACCCCTGGAATCAAAGGCTTTGGGGTTGTAGATATGGAACCCGCTGAGGTGGATAATTACTTCCCAGAATTATTTGCACTAAAGCAGTCCTGTAAATTTAACAACTGTTTGCATTTACATGAACCCCAATGCGCTGTGAAATTGGCCCTTGAAAATAATCAGATTTCGGCATCGCGCTATAAAAGTTACACTCAAATTTTGGAAGGCGATGAGGAACATTACAGAACCGATAATTATGAACCTAAATGAGGGCCGTGATTCAACGTGTTTCACAAGCAAGCGTTTCTGTTCAAGGCGTCAAAATTGCTGAGATACAGTCTGGGTTATTAGTGCTTTTGGGAATTATAGAGACGGATACTAGTGAGGATATTAACTGGTTAACTAATAAACTTGCAAATCTCCGTATTTTCAATGATGCAGATGGCGTCATGAACACCTCTCTTAAAAACAGTAACGGATCAGCCATTGTGGTGAGTCAATTTACATTATATGCACAAACTAAAAAAGGCAACCGCCCTAGTTATATCAAAGCTGCAAAGCCAGAAATTGCCAAACCACTTTATGAGCAATTCGTTCAGCAATTTGAAACTGATTTAGAGCAGAAAGTTCAGGCTGGACAATTTGGCGCTGACATGAAAGTCGCCCTTGTAAATGATGGCCCTGTCACGATTATTGTCGATACTAAAACGCGCGAATGATCAGTTATTTTCAATTACTATTAGTGGTAAAATTAATTTGATTTAATTTGAAGATTGACTAATTTAGTCTTTCTATAACTCTAAGCACATGGATCTTAAAAACGCACAAAAAATAGTTGACAATTGGATCAAAGACCATGGTGTACGCTATTTTAATGAACTCACTAACATGGCACAGCTCACCGAAGAAGTGGGAGAAGTGGCTCGTATTATTTCTCGACGCTATGGCGAGCAAAGTGAAAAGGAAAGTGATAAAAATAAAGACCTGGGTGAAGAATTGGCGGATGTTTTATTCGTTGTTCTTTGTTTAGCCAATCAAACTGGTGTAAATTTGCAAGAGGCTTTTGATAAAAAGCTAGACTTAAAAACCAAACGGGATCACAACCGTCACCACAGTAACGAAAAACTAAAATAGATTTTGCATCTTTTCCTTCAAAATTCAAAAATAAACCCACGTACTGACATTACCATTACAGGGTCCAAAAGTGAATCCAACCGACTTTTATTACTCAAAGCCCTTTTCAGTAGTTTAGAAATAAATAATGTTTCTAACTCAGATGATAGCCAGTACATGCTTAAGGCGTTAAGCACGGAATCTACTACTGTAGACATTCACCATGCAGGAACCGCCATGCGCTTCTTGACTGCTTATTTCGCGACTTTAGAAGGGAATACAACTCTATTGACTGGGTCGGAGCGAATGCAAGAACGCCCCATTAAAATACTGGTTGAAGCTCTTAGAGAACTAGGTGCAAATATAGAGTATGCTAACAAAGAGGGGTATCCTCCTTTAAAAATTACGGGGAAACAGTTATTGAAAGATGAGGTTCGAATGAAAGCGAACGTAAGTAGTCAGTATATTTCCGCATTATTGCTGATGGCTACAAAACTTAAAAACGGATTGAAGTTACATCTGGAGGGAAAAATAACCTCTGTTCCCTACATCAAAATGACGCTGTCATTACTAGAACAAATTGGAGTTGAGACGTCTTTTGAAGGTCAAACAATTAAGGTCAAACCTTATTTAGAAGCAGCCCCAAAAACACTCACAGTAGAATCCGATTGGTCGTCTGCTTCTTATTTCTATAGTATTATTGCCTTAAGTCCACCAGGCACTCAAGTGAGTCTTAGCACATATAAAAAAGACAGCCTGCAAGGAGACGCGGTCTTGAAAGATATCTACAGGCAAATGGGAGTCGAAACTAGCTTTGAGGCGTCAAGAATCATATTAAAAAAAACAACTAATACTTTACCGCCATCGATAGACATCGACTTAGCGAATGCCCCAGATATTGCACAAACTATTGTAGTAAGCTGTTTAGGACTTCAAATTCAATGTCGACTTACGGGCTTACACACCCTTAAAATTAAAGAAACAGATCGTTTAGAAGCACTAAAAAATGAGATCTATAAATTTGGCACGGACCTAACTATTTCCAATGACAGCTTGTCTCTTTTAGACCCAAAGCCCTTAATGTCTGGCGCAACTGTAGAAACCTATAACGATCACCGCATGGCTATGGCATTTGCGCCTTTGGCGCTATTAACCTCTTTTTCTATAAATGAAGCTGAGGTAGTTTCTAAATCCTTCCCTGATTTTTGGGAAAATTTATCAGAACTCGGATTCAATATCTCCGAATCTTAAAAATAAAGGTTCAAATACTTGACAACCCCTATTTTGAGGTTGTATATTCGCTACTTGAAAATATAAAAACCAAGCATGAAATTATCGCATTTTAACTTTGAATTACCAGATGAATTATTAGCAGAATATCCTTCTGAAAACAGAGATGAGTCACGGCTTATGGTCTTGAATCGTGAAAAGCAAACAATTGAACACAAGCAGTTCAAGGACTTAATTGACTACTTTGACGAAGATGATGTAATGATTCTTAACGACACAAAAGTCTTTCCAGCTCGTTTGTTTGGTAATAAAGAAAAAACAGGAGCACGTATAGAAGTGTTTCTTCTTAGAGAATTGAATGCTGAGCAACGTTTATGGGATGTGCTGGTAGACCCAGCTCGTAAAATTAGAATTGGTAATAAACTTTATTTTGGCGATGATGAAATGTTGGTGGCTGAAGTGATCGATAATACGACATCTAGAGGCCGTACACTGCGTTTTTTATATGACGGGTCTTATGAAGAATTTAGAAAAAAACTTACGCAATTGGGGCAAACCCCTTTGCCTAAATACATCAACAGAGAAGTCGAGGCTGAAGATGAGGAACGTTACCAAACAATTTATGCTAAAAAAGAAGGGGCCGTGGCAGCTCCAACTGCTGGACTTCATTTCTCAAAACATTTGTTAAAGCGCTTAGAGATCAAAGGGATTAACTTTGCTGAGATTACGCTACACGTTGGATTAGGGACCTTTAACCCAGTAGAAGTTGAAGATTTATCTAAACATAAAATGGATAGTGAAGAAATTATTATTCCAACTCAAACAGCAGACACCATAAATACGGCGCTTAAAGAAAAGCGTAGAATATGTGCAGTTGGAACCACTGCCATGCGTGCCATTGAAAGCTCTGTATCTTCTAAAGGAAATCTTAATGATTATTCGGGATGGACAAATAAATTTATTTTCCCTCCTTATAAATTTTCAATTGCAAACTGTATGATTACTAACTTTCATACACCAAAATCAACACTTTTAATGATGACTGCTGCATTTGGTGGGCATGATTTTGTAAAAAAGGCTTATGAAGAAGCGGTTAAAGAAAAATATAAATTTTATAGCTATGGTGATGCCATGCTAATCATCTAAAACAAATTTAAAAGCCTCCATGTTGAGGCTTTTTTTTAATGTTAACTAGTTTTAATTAAGATGAATACCACCAAAAAAGATATTCGTGCTTTATCAAAAGAGGAGTTAAGAACATTCTTTACCACCAATGGAGATAAAGCTTTTAGAGGCACTCAAGTTTATGAGTGGCTTTGGCAAAAGGGCGCACACCATTTTGATGACATGACGAATTTATCTAAAGAAACTCGTCAAATGATGGACGACAGTTTTAGCATTAATCATATCAAAGTGGATTCAATGCAGCGAAGCTCTGACGGAACCATAAAAAACGGAATTCGGCTTCATGACGGAATGATTGTTGAATCCGTGCTGATTCCAACAGCCAAGCGTTCCACGGCTTGTGTATCTTCTCAGGTTGGCTGTAGTTTAGATTGTAAGTTTTGTGCAACATCACGATTAAAACGCATGCGAAACCTTAACCCTGATGAGATTTACGACCAAGTGGTGGCGATTGATAAACAAAGCAAGTTGTACTATAATCGACCCTTGTCAAACATTGTTTTTATGGGGATGGGAGAGCCCTTAATGAATTACAATAACGTGCTTAAAGCCATTGACAAGATCACGTCTAAAGAAGGTTTAGGGATGTCGCCAAAGCGTATTGTAGTATCTACATCTGGGGTCCCCAAGATGATAAAAAAAATGGCGGATGATGAGGTTAAATTTAATTTAGCAGTCTCTTTACATTCGGCGATTGATTCTGTTCGCACCTCGATAATGCCCTTCAATGAAACATTTCCTTTAAAAGACCTACGGGAGGCTCTTCAGCATTGGTACGCAGCAACGAGTCGTATTATCACTTACGAATATGTAGTATGGGAAGGGATTAACGACACAAAAACTGATATTGAAGCACTGATAGATTTTTGCAAATTTGCCCCTAGTAAAGTGAATCTTATTGAATATAACCCTATAGATGATGGGGTGTTTCAGCAGGCTGGTAATGCAGCGATCGATTTATATGTTTCAATGTTAGAAGCTAAAAATATCACCGTTACAGTTCGCCGTTCACGCGGGAAAGATATTGATGCTGCTTGCGGGCAATTAGCAAATAAGGATAAAGTCTCGTAAATGCCCTAGATAAATAACTAATGGCTTACATTGATTTTAAGGGGCCGGGTTAGGGATCTCTGCATGAATGGCATTAATACGGGCCATTGTCTCTTCTGAAAGTTTAGTGTTAACACTGTCAATATTTTCTTTTAATTGAACCAAGTTAGTGGCGCCAATAATATTGCTAGTTACAAACGGTCTTTGGTTAACAAATGCCAACGCTAATGTGGTTAGGCTTATCCCTAAGTCTTTTGCCAAATTTAAGTACTTCTTAGTTGCTTCTGTCGATTGTTCGCTGCTATAGCGTGCAAAACGTGGAAATAACTTTAAACGCGCATTGTCTGCAGCGGTTCCTTCAATATATTTTCCAGAAAGGACTCCAAATGCTAAAGGAGAGTATGCTAAAAGTCCGATGTTCTCACGCATAGACACTTCAGCTAAATCGGCTTCAAAGACCCTATTTAACATTGAATAGGCATTTTGTATGGTGCTAATAGGAGTAATGTTATGGTTTCTGACTTCTTCAGCAAAGCGCATGGTGCCCCATGCTTTTTCGTTAGAAATACCAATAGCACGAATTTTACCAGCCTCAACACATGTTTGTAGACTGTGCAAGACCTCATTGTAATTGTCTATCCATGGATCGTTAGGACTCGGCTTAAAATCACGTACCCCAAACGTATTAGTATGTCGCTCAGGCCAATGTAATTGATAGAGATCAATATAGTCTGTTTGTAGACGTTTTAGCTCTAAATCCAAAGCTTCTTTTATTGAGTCTGGAGAAAATCCAGTCGTTCTTATATGTGCGGTATAATCGCCAGGCCCCGCAATTTTACTGGCAATAACTACTTTGTCTCTTGTGTTATTTTTCTTGAGCCAATTTCCTATATATTTACTCGTTAGTCCTTGTGTTTCCGCAGTCGCCGGTACCGGATACAGTTCTGCAGTATCAATAAAATTGACACCTTGATCTAATGCAAAATCCATTTGTTCATGTCCCTCAGCTTCAGTGTTTTGATTTCCCCAGGTCATAGTGCCTAAGCAAATTTTACTTACTTTAATATCGGTACTTGGAAGTGTGGTATATTTCATTAATCGTTATTTAAAAGCTTAGATATTTCGTCTAGTTTTGGAGTAAGTACAACTTCAATACGTCTATTTTTTGCTTTTCCTTCTGTTGTGTCGTTAGAGGCGATAGGTGCATATTCACCGCGTCCAGCCGCCGTTAAGCTCTCAGGATTTATACTTTCATTTTCAATTAAAATCTGAACAATTGCTGTAGCTCGTTTAGTAGATAAATCCCAGTTATTAGCAATCTGCCCACCACTTGAAAAAGGATCATTATCAGTATGGCCTTCAATAAGCACGGCAATCTCTGGGTTGTCTGCTAATACAGAACCTAGTTGTTCAATGGCTGTACGTCCTTCGGATCCAATAGCCCAACTCCCAGATTTGAAAAGTAATTTATTTTCCATCGACACATATACTTTTCCGTTGCGTTGCTCAACTGTTAGTCCTTTTCCTTCAAAAGCGGTTAATGCACTAGAAATAGCATTTTTTAGATCACGCATTGCTTGGTCTTTTGAAGCAATCAATGCCTCTAATTCTGCAATTCTCTGAGACCGTTCTTGCATGTCAGCCTCTAATTTTAAAAGGCGATCATTTTCTGTAACTAAGGCGAGTTCTTTTGCTTCTAATTGTGCTAAAAGTTCTCTATTTTTTTGAATATTATCCGCGATTTCCTTTGAGCTGTTTTGCTCTAATGCTGAATAAGATTTACTTAAGGCATCGTATTTTTTTTGAAGTGCAGCAACCTCTTGCTGCAGTGCGTTTCGTTCTAAAAGTAGAGCATCATACTCTTGTTGTAATTGATCAAGTTGATTTTGGAGTGTATTTTTTTCGTTTATAACGGCCTCGTTTTCTGAGTTCAAAGTGTCATAATCGTTTTTTAGAGTTGTGTATTTACCATCTAATTCTTTGTATATTTTTGAAGATACGCAAGAGCTAGACGCAGTGATTACGAGTGTTAAAATTAAAAGTTTCTTAAGCATTGTATATAATTTTAAAAATTGATTTATTTTAATTCAACTAAAACCGGGCAGTGGTCACTATGGATAGCTTCCGATAAAATAACGGCCCTTTTCAGTTTTTCTTGTAATGGCAGTGCAACTAATGTATAATCTAATCGCCATCCTTTGTTATTTGATCTAGAATTGGCCCGATAACTCCACCAGCTATAGTTATGAGGCTCAGAGTTAAATTCACGAAAGGCATCTACAAATCCTTGCTTTAAAAACGCACTCATCCAAGCCCTCTCTTGAGGTAAAAATCCAGAGATGTTTTTATTTCTTATAGGATCATGAATATCAATTGCTTCGTGACATATGTTATAATCACCACAAATAATAAGGTTTGGGACTTCTTTTTTTAGTGTATCAATGTAGTCCTGAAACAAGTCCATGTATTCAAGTTTGTGTTCCAACCTAGCTAAGTTAGTCCCTGAAGGTAAATAAAGACTCATGACCGAAACACCTTCAAAATCAGCGCGAATATTGCGGCCTTCAAAATCCATGGATTCAATTCCAGTTCCATAGACAACATTGGAGGGTTTTGTTTTTGCTAAAATAGCAACCCCACTATAGCCTTTTTTTTGAGCACTAAACCAATAGTTATAGTTGTATCCAGCGTCTTTAAAAACACTTAAGTCCAATTGGTCTTCTTGTGCTTTTATCTCTTGTAAACAGATCACGTCTGGATCAGCATTTATTAGCCAATCGATAAACCCTTTTTTTAGAGCTGCCCTGATTCCGTTAACGTTGTAAGAAATAATTTTCATGTAATACTATAATAATTTTAGCTAAAATAATTAATAGACTACTTTTACCCTAAATATTTAGCCTTGTTTTAACGAAAAATATCAACAAAATATTTTTCTTTTTTTTCAGTTTAAGAGTCATAATGAAGTACTTTTTTGTCGTTTTATTTCTTTTATCATTCACACTGAGCTCATCTCAACAGTCGTCATCTCTGTACAAGCTCAAAACATTGAGGGTGAGTGACACTATTCAGGTAGACTCTGTGAGTATTAATCCGTCTTCATTTTATTTAACAAATTTAAAAAACGAGCGTATCCCAGCATCTTTATATGCCGTAGACTTCCAAAAAGCATCCTTAAAATTCATCAATCCTATTGCTCATGACTCTGTCAGGGTTCACTATCTAAGTTATCCAAGCTTTATTACTAACACATATCAAGAGATAGAGGAATCGGTCATTGTCAATCGTACGGGAAACCTAAAGAGGCTTTATAGATTATCAGAGCCAAGTGAGACACTTACCGTCTCACCTTTTGACGGTTTAATGTCATCGGGAAGTCTCTCCAGAGGGGTCACAATAGGGAATAATCAAAACTCGGTTCTTAACAGTGAGCTAGACCTTCAAATTAGTGGAAAGTTAAATGATAAAGTAACTCTACGAGCTTCCATTCAAGATTCAAATATACCTCTACAAGAAAATGGTTATTCACAACGATTGGATGAGTTTGACCAAGTTTTTATAGAAGTTTTTAGTGATAAATGGAGGGTAAGAGCGGGTGATATTGATCTTAAAAACACAGATTCCTACTATGCGGAGTTTTCTAAGCGTGTTCAGGGGCTGTCGTTGTCAACTCGTTTTACAAATGAAAACTCTGAGTATACGGCTTATGCAGCAGGTGCCTTAGTTCGTGGACAGTTCACAACAAGTCAATTTATTGCTCAAGAGGGCAATCAAGGACCTTACAAGCTTGTAGGTAGTAACAATGAGCTCTTTGTGTTGATAGTCTCAGGCAGTGAAACGGTTTACGTTAACGGAGTTCCACTTAAGCGTGGTGCTACAGAGGATTATATGATTGATTATAATGCCGGTGAAATTAGCTTTAATGCGACCTACCCCATTACATCCGAAATGCGAATTACAGTTGATTATCAATCAAGTGCCCGTAATTATTCGCGTTTTATTGGATACGCAGGAAGTCAGTTCAAAACTGAAAAATGGACCATTGGCACCTCTGTTTATCACGAAAGTGATTTAAAAAATCAACCGCTTCAACAAGCGCTTAATGCTGATCAAGTAGCAATTTTATCCACTGCAGGAGACGATCAATCTTTAATGACAGCACCATCTGCAACTTTAGAGTCTTATAACGAAAACCGAATTTTATATAAGAAAATTCAGGTAAATGGATTGGAGGTCTTTGAGTTCTCTACAAATGTAGATGATGAGCTTTACCTTGTTAGTTTTACAATGGTGGGCTCTAAGCAAGGCAATTATATGATAACTAGCTCAAACGCAATTTCTAATATCTACGAATATATTCCTCCTATTAGTGGAGTAAAACAAGGAAACTACGAGCCCATTGTTCAGCTTGTAGCACCTGTCAAGTTGCAGTTGGCGGTTGTTAACGGTTCTTTTAACCCTAATGAAAACACTTCAGTAGATTTTGAGTTAGCTGCCAGTAAAAATGATTTAAATTTATATTCATCATTAGAAGATCAGGACAATACTGGGGTTGCGACCCGATTGTCGATTGCACATCAATTACTAAAGCCCTCTCAAATATGGAAGTTAAATTTGACAACAGATGTTGACTACATTCAAAAAAACTTTCGAAATCTTCAAGGGTTATATAACCCAGAATTTAATAGAGACTGGAATCTTGAACAGCCCACCAGTAACCAACTTATATCGAACCTTGGAGATCAAGTTTTTGTTAAATCAGCGGCTCAACTAGCACATCCAGAAATTGGCCAATTTAACTATCAGTTCCAGCGCTTAAATTATAATGAAAACTATGAAGGTCAGCGACATGTAGTTTCAGCAAAACTACATCTTGATCGCTTCCAGTTATTTTCAAATTCCAGCTTACTTGAAACTGATGCGATCGACTCTAATTCTTTATTTTACAGATCAAACACATGCCTAAAGTATAACTATAAAAAAGGGTGGGCAGGGGTTAAATTTTCAACTGAACACAACGAAAAAAAAGAACTTGTTTCAAATGTTTTAGATCCGGTAAGTCAAAAGTTTAAATCCTATGAAGTTTTTAAAGGTCTGGGGGATTCTACTAAAGTATTTGCTAAAATTGGATATATTCATCGTGTAAATGACAGTCTGAAAAACAATCGCCTCACAAAAGTAAACGCTTCAAACACCTATTATTTGGACTCTAAATGGATTCAAACTCAAAACACAGAACTTAGTTTATATGCTAATTACCGTGAATTTACAACAGAAAACAGCGCTTCTCCATCACAGAAATCTGTGAGCTCTAGACTGCAGTACAGTCAGAAAATCGCAAACAATCTAGTTCATTGGAACACGCTTTTTGAAACTAATGCGGGACGCTTACCTCAGCAAGATTTTACATATGTAGAAGTAGAGCCGGGGCAAGGGAGTTTTGTTTGGTTTGACTATAACGGAAATGGAATTCAGGAATTAGAAGAATTTGAAGTTGCTCAATTTCAAGACCAAGCTATTTATATACGCGTCTTGTTGCCCAATCAGGTTTACATACGAACGCATCAAAATAAATTGAGCCAGTCTATCACATTTAACCCTATTCAATGGGCCAATTCATCCCATTCCAAAAAACAGTTTTGGTCTCATTTTTACAATCAAACCTCTTTTTTGATTGATCGAAAAGACAAAAATAACAGTCAGTCGATTCGTTTAAATCCATTTGATTCAAAAGCAGAAGATCAACTGGCTCTCCAGTCTAATTTTAGAAATCAGTTATTCTTAAATAGAGGGAAACAGCATTACACCTTCTCATATAGCTATTTAAAATCAAAAGCCAGGAATGTACTTTCATTTGGGTATATCGAGCTAGAGTCCGTTAGCCACCAAATAAATATGACTCATAAAATTCAAAACCAATGGTTGTTTAATTTACAAAGTAATCTAGATGAGATAAGTAGTGAAAGTGAGAATTTTTCTTCAAAAAACTATCAATTAATACAATCTCTTTTAAGTCCTAAAATCTCTTATTTATTAGATCAAAACAAGCGCTTTGATGTGTTTTATCAGTACCAAAAAAAGGATAACTCTGTTGGGAGTCTTGAGCAATTAGTTCAAGAAAAATATGGATGTTCATTTACGTTAACTCAAAATCAAAAAGCGGCTGTTACAGGAGAGTTTAATTATTTTTCCAACATATTTTCTGGAAATGCGAACACTCCGGTTGCTTATCAAATGATGGAAGGGCTTCAACCTGGAACTAACTTCACATGGTCTTTAGTTGCCCAGAAAAAACTGACAAAGTACCTGGATTTGAATTTAAATTATTTCGGAAGAAAGAGTGAAACTAGTCGTACAATTCACAGCGGAACCGTTCAATTGAGAGCCTACTTTTGAGAGTGTTGGTATAGTTTTTGAAAAGTAATATTTTAAAATTTATTACTCCTATGAAATATCACCTACTTATCGCATCTTTTTTTATTTGTTTCAATTTATCCGGACAAACAAACACTCCATCCCCAACTATTTTTGAAAAGCACCATGAGGTGAAATTAGGGCTTATTAAATTACTGTCCGGCCCCATATTTGACGGTACTTATGAATACGTGAAAGACAGGAATATGGGTTACGGCGCTATGTTACTTGTTAATTTTAACAAACGCTACGACATATACCCTATAGACTATGCGTTCACTCCTTTTTTTCGAATGTATTTCGATCAAAATGAAGACTATGGTGCCAAAGGCTTTTTTGTTGAAACTTTTCTGTCTTTCTACGGCGGAAAGGATGATAAAGAATCATTAGTCAATCCGTTTGATAACAATCACGATCCGTATTTTGATACTGCTTTAGGATTTTCTTTAGGACAGAAATGGATTAATTCCGGAGGGTTTGTTTTAGAAGGTAAACTAGGGGTTGGGCGTAATCTTATGGGGAATGCTCCTTTTGAAGCCATTGTCAAAGGCGATGTATTTATAGGCTATCGTTTTTAATGTCTTAGTGTGAAATGGGATCTAAATTTGGTGGCAACACCATTGCTATTTAAATAACTGGCTATAAACCAATAGTCACTTTCAGGTAATAGCTGTCCATTAAACGTACCATCCCAATTATTTTGGTTGGGTCTAAATTCTAACAATGCTGTTTCGTCTAATTTATATTGTATCAATCCTGCATTCAAACCAAATGAAAGCATATTGAGATCAATTATGTTTCGAGAAAATATATTATGGCGAGCATATGTTAAGTAGGTCCCTGATTGAGAGTGATGTCCATTTTTATCATTAAAAAGAATTGCGCCAACTCCTGAAGAGGTTTCCCCAATTTGGCCGTTGATACTCATAGTTTGCAAGCTTGCATTATTTTCATCTCTAAACCATTGTTGATGGGTTGTGGCTCTTAATTTATTACAGTTATAAATACCTGCCCTAGATGGATGTATAAGATAATAGTTATCGGTTAAATAATCCGAATATATTGGCAATCCTATATGAGAATTAATAGTCTGCGACACTAAAGCAAGTCTTGTCACAGCCACAATTTTTTTTAATTCAGTCTAAATTATCGTTTTAATGAAAAATGAGCTCTTAGCGTTTCTGGGTTTCCTGTTGCGGGGTCTGAGTAATCTAAAGTAAACCAGTAATCACTTGAGGGAAGTTGTGCACCGTTA
>Ga0209712_10000220_pt1 | contig 51687 bp, 41 predicted proteins | sample ArcOceMetagenome_FD_187443 | JGI IMG/M metagenome (GOLD analysis project Ga0209712, IMG submission 187443) | Marine eukaryotic phytoplankton communities from Arctic Ocean - Arctic Ocean - Greenland ARC118M Metagenome (SPAdes) (version 2) | ecosystem: Environmental > Aquatic > Marine > Oceanic...
GGCCAGTGCGCGCAGGCCTTCGATGTCGGCGCGATAACTTGGCTTGGCCTTCACGTGCGTCTCCCCGGTGTGCTGATCAGTAAACCGGGAAGAATAAAGGTGCGGTGACAGGCAGACAAGTCAGTTGAGTCGTCGGCGCACGCCCAGTATCAACGCCATGAGCCCCAACCACAGTGACGCACCACCGCCCCCGCTGCTGCCACCTGCCGCTGTGTTAACGCTGGCGTTGTACTGCACGGTGATGTCGGCTTCTGTGTCGGTGTCTCCAGGCAGGTCGCTCTGATCGGCGCTGGCGTTGAAGGTAAAGGTCTGGCTGATGCCGGTGTCAGTGGTGAACTCCAGGGTCAGGGTCTGGTTTTGTTCCGGGTCGAGATCACCGACAGGGCAGAACACCGGATTGCCTTGTTGGCAGCCCAGTTCCGCGCCGTTGACCAATTGAGTATTGGCGGGGAGCGGGAAGCTGATGCCGGTGTTGGTGGCGGCATTCAGCGGAGAGCGATTGCTCAGGGTTAGCGTTAGCCTGGCTCGGGTGGGGCTGCTGGTCTGTTGGGCGGCGGACAGGGCCAGGTCGGGATTGTCGGAGAAGGCGATTTCTTGTACCCGGTCATCGTTGCGGCGGCGGTAGTCGTTTTCATCGGCGCTGGCGCTGAGCGTGAGGGTCACGACCTGGTCGGTGCCACTGCTGTCAGTCACCTCCACGCTGCCAGTGCGGGAAGCGCCCGCGGCCAGGCTGCTGGCCACGGTACAGCGGGTAGCGGAGGACAGGGCGCTGCAACCGTTCCAGTCAAAGCGGGCGCTGGTGGTCAGGCTGCCGCTGAGCGCTCGGCTCACGGTGGCGTTGGTGGCGGTATTGCTGGTGCTGTTGTTGCGCAGGGTAGCGGAGATGATTTGGGTGCCGTTCAGGGGTTGATAGTAGCGGGCCGTGTTGGCGCCATTGACGGTCATGTCCACCAGCGGTACCCCGCCCAGCGTGGTCAGCCGTTCGATTTCGGCGATTTCAGTGGTTACATGGTTGTACCCGGCAGGGGCGCCGGATGCACAGTTTTCCAGGCCGAAGCTGGTCAGGCCCACCAACCAGGGGTTGGGTTCTTCGCCGATAAACAGGGGGCCGCCGCTGTCGCCGAAGCAGGTGTCCTGGTTGATGCCGTTGATGGGGTTGAGCTCAGCGGCGCAGATGGTCGATGCCGGAATCGACAGGGTGGATCGCTCATTGCAGATCGTTCTGGGAATGTAATCCAGTTGCACCTCGCGCAGCCGTGTACTCAGGTTGCCGCTGCCCGTCTGGCCCCAGCCCAGGGCGGTTACCGCTTCGTCACGTTGGTTCAACGAGCGACTTTCCAGTTCCGCAAAGGTGCCGTTGTCCGCCAGGCTGGGCCATTGGTTGTTGCTGGTGGCAGGAATGCGCAGCAGGGCGAGATCGTGAGCAAAGGAAAAATTATTGTAGTTCTGGTGGCGGTAAATACCCTCCACCGCGATGCGCCCCGGCTGGGGGAAGGTGCCTTTGCGTTCGGTTTCGCCGATATAAACAAATATGCGGTCGGCGGTGGCCAGGGCATCGTTCTGGTACTGGGTGCAGTGATGTGCCGTGAGCACCCAGCGCGGGCTGATCTGGCTGGCACCACAGAGCAAGTAACCGTTGTCTAAATTGGGGTCGTCGATGGCGAGTTGTGTCATCCACGGCCAGAAGCCAGCGGGAGCCTGATTGCCCCCGACAATACGCGGGCTGGGGCCGTCGGCGGCGAGCAAGAGCGTGCCCGGGGCGGTCAGCAGACAGACGAGCAGGGCTGCGGAAACGGTACGAAGGGGCATGAAGGCGGCCTTGTCATTGTTTACGCCAGTTTAGCGCAAAGGGTGACAAGGCTGTGTGAGCGAAGCGTGTCTTGTTTGTTTCTGGTGCCCTGTGGCGGCGGTGTGCCGACAGCCAGCCGTTGGGGCTGGCCTGAGGGTTCAGTTCATCGGTGGCGCATGGGCCAGCCAGTGGTTGTCCTCTTCCGTGGTGCGGGCCATGGACGTCTGCAGGTGAGAGAACGCCTGCTCCAGGGCCGCGTCGCCATCGGTCAGGGTCATCACCGCGGCACGCAGGCCCGGGTGCCGGTCGCGCAAGTCATTGAGCAGCTGCTCGGCGGCGGCTGTGGCGGTGCAGGGCAGTAGCAGGGCCAGGTGCTGTTCATCGTAACGGGCGGCCACATCGCTGCGGCGAATGCGTTGGGCGACCCGGTCGGCCAGGAGTGGCAGTTCGTTGTGCTGCACCAGCGCCAGGGTCAGCGGCGAGGAAATGCGATCGTGCAGGGGCACCAGCCAGCCAGCGGTGCTGACCAGCGCTTCGCGGCTGATGAAGTCGGTATCCGGGTCACGCCAGGTGGCTTCCAGTGCGGCTCGGGAGAGGTGCTGGTTGCGCCAGATCATCAAGCCGAAGTAGAGCATGCAGGCGCTGAGTGCCGCCACCAGAAACAGGCTGGCAGAAGCCGTGGGAGCACTGGCATAGCTGAGCCGGATGGGCAGGACAAAGGCCAGCACGATCTCCGCACCGATGAGCATGATCAGAAAACGTTTGAGACCGTGCAGCAGGCCGTTACTGAGCACGGCGATAAACAGCAGTGCCATGGTGGGAGGCGGATCCCCCGCATCCAGCAGCAGCACGATACCCAGGGTGAGCAGGTCCAGTGCGGAGGCAAAAGCGTCGGCATTGACCGGGCGCCAGATCAGCAGCAGAAGCTGGATGCCGATATAGGCGCAAAACAGCAGCCACGGGGTTGCCTTGGGCAGAGTGAAGAAGAAATGGTCCGCGTGGTGGAAATACATCACGGCGAGACCGGCAAACAAGGCCCGCGCCAGATACTGCATCAGTACCACCCCCTGATCCGAGGTGATACGGCTTGAGGTGTTCATCATTGAGTCGATCCCGGGTTTATTAGGGGGCCTATGTTGCGGCACCGTGGCAGCGGAATAAAGATGCCCGGCAGTGTAATCTTGTTAAAACTGTACGTTGAGATGAATTTGCCGGTCATGGTTTCGACCTGAAGAGTGAGTATTGTAGGCGCCGGTGAATATTCCTGCACCGTAAGGAGGCACAGTGGATCACAATGTAAATGCACCATTGCGTGATGATGTCCGTCTGTTAGGCGATTTGTTAGGTGAATGTCTGCGCCAGCAGGCGGGCGACACCATGTACGAGACGGTGGAAAAGATTCGTCAGGCATCGGTGGCAACCCGCACCGGCGGGGGCGAGTCACTGGCGTCACTGCGTGACCTGCTGTCCCCCCTGGACGATGCTACTCTGCTGGAAGTGGCACGCGCGTTCAGCCAGTTTCTCAACCTGAGCAATATTGCCGAACAACATCACCGCGAGCGGCTGCACCGTCAGCACCAGCGGTATCCAGGCGATGCGGGCACCGATCAGGGGCTACAGGATGTGTTGCAGCGTCTGGCGGATAACCAGATTGCGCAACCGCAGATCTCGGGCACGCTGGAAGACCTTTCCGTGGAGCTGGTGCTGACCGCGCACCCCACCGAGGTCACTCGCCGTACCCTGATTCGCAAGTACGATCAGATGGCTGACCTGCTCAGCGAGCTGGACCGTTCCGATCTCAATGATGACGAGCGTGAACTGCGCCGTGAACGGCTACGCCGGGTGATCTTGGCGGCCTGGTGCACCGATGAAATCCGCCGTGAAAAGCCGACCCCGGTGGATGAAGCCAAATGGGGCTTTGCCACCATTGAGCAATCCTTGTGGCAGGCCGTACCGGATGTATTGCGCCGGTTGGAAGCGCAGTTGGCCGAGCAGGGCCTGCCCGCGCCGCCAGCGGATTGGGCGCCGGTGAGGTTGGCCTCGTGGATGGGCGGTGACCGGGACGGCAACCCCAATGTCACCGCCCCGGTGACCCGCGAAGTGCTGTTGCTGGCTCGCTGGATGGCGGCGGATTTGTACCTGCGGGATGTGGAAAATCTGCTGGCGGACCTGTCCATGAAAGCCGCCAGTGACGAACTACTGGCGGCCACGGGCCCTACCCACGAGCCGTACCGGGTGTTGTTGCGCGACGTGCGCAGCCGCCTGCGCCTGACCCGACGCCAGATGGAAGCCCAGGTGGAAGGCTTGCCGGTGCCGGAGGGGGACGCGTACCTGCGTCGCGAAGAACTGATGGCGCCACTGCAGATGCTGGACCGTTCGCTACGTGCGGTGGGTTTGAGCGATATCGCCGACGGTGATTTGAAGAACACCTTGCGCCGCCTGAACTGCTTTGGGATTACCCTGTTGCGGCTGGATATCCGCCAGGAATCCACCCGCCACAGTGAGGTGCTGGATGCGATCACCCGCTATCTGCAGCTGGGCAGTTACAACGACTGGGATGAAGCGGCCCGCCAGGCGTTTCTGGTAGACGAACTGCAGGCGCGCCGGCCGTTGATTGATGCCGCGTTCCGCGATAGCGAACACTGCACCCCCGAGGTAGCCGAAGTGTTGGCCACCTGTGAGGTGATCGCCGAGCAGGGCAGTGAAGGGCTGGGAGCCTACGTGATTTCCATGGCGACCACGCCGTCCGATGTGATGGCGGTGATGTTGCTGCAGAAGATCGCCGGTGTCCGCGAGCCCATGCGCGTGGTGCCGCTGTTTGAAACCCTGGACGATCTGGACGGCGCCGAGCAGACCATGTCGGCCCTGTTGGCGTTGCCGTTCTACCGGGAGCGAGTCGCCGCGGGCCAGGAAGTCATGATCGGCTATTCCGATTCCGCCAAGGACGCCGGTTTTCTCGGTGCCGCCTGGGCCCAGTACCGGGCCCAGGAAAAGCTGACGGCGCTGTTTGCCGAGAACGCTATTCCGCTCACCCTGTTCCATGGCCGGGGTGGCTCCATTTCCCGCGGCGGCTCGCCCACCCGCATGGCGTTGTTGTCGCAGCCGCCGGGATCAGTGGCCGGGCGTATCCGGGTGACGGAGCAGGGTGAGGTGATTCGCTTCAAATATGGCCGCCCGTCGGTGGCGGTGTTCAACCTGGAGCAGTATGTGGCGGCCACACTGGAAGCCACCCTGTTGCCGCCCCAGGCGGCGCGGCCGGAGTGGCGCCAGCAGATGCAGGCGCTGACCGATACCTCTGTGGCGGGCTATCGCGGGGTGGTGCGCGATGAGCCCGAGCTGGTGCGTTACCTGCGTACCGTGACGCCGGAAACCGAATTGTCGCGATTGGCGCTGGGCAGCCGTCCGGCCCGCCGCAAATCGGATCAGGGCATCAGCTCGTTGCGGGCAATTCCCTGGGTGTTCGCCTGGACCCAGATCCGCCTGATGCTGCCCGCCTGGCTGGGCACCGGTGCCGCCCTGGAAGATGCCCAGAACGATGCGGCACAGAATGGCATGGTGCGGGAAATGGCCAGCGAGTGGCCGTTTTTCCAGGGCGTGGTGGATATGCTGGAAATGGTGCTGGCCAAATCCGACCTGCGGGTGGCGGCCTGGTATGAAGAGCGCCTGGCTGGTGATGATGCCGGCCTGATGCGTTTGGGCGAAGTGCTGCGCGAGCGGCTCACCGCCACAGTCAGTGCCCTGTCAGCGCTCACCGGCCGCGAAGATCTGCTGGATAACAACCCGGTGATGCGCTGGTCCATCCGCGTGCGTGACCCGTACACCGACCCGTTGCATTTGCTGCAGGCAGAGCTAATGGCGCGGCTACGTCAGCAGGACGGCGACGAAACGCTGGAAAGCGCCTTGATGGTGACGATCGCGGGGATTGCGGCAGGATTGCGCAACACGGGGTAAAGGCAATTGACCGCTGACAGCTGCGCGAAATCGGCTGTCTTGATTTGAAACGGAAGAGGCCGCGCCCAATCCTTGGACGCGGCCTCTTGGCTTCGACAGGCATGGCAACGCAATCGCGACGTTTTTGCCTAGTGACTATTCACTGTCCACTATCTTCGAATGACTGCCATCGCAGATCATGCCTTTGCTGCTGTGTTTACAGCCGCAGAAAAACACAATCCTGTCCCGCGTGGCGGTGTAGGGAACCGGAGCGAGGCCGGTGCCCTTGTGGCTGCCGTCGCAATAGGGCTGTGTCTGGCTCAGGCCGCAGGCGCACCAGTAGACCGTATCGCCTTTTTTGACGGGTAGCGGGAACGGTACGGTGTGGGCGATGCGGGGGGCGTCCATGGTGCTCTCCAGGGGGCTTTCGTTAACGTCAGGCGCATTTTTCGTGTGTCGCGCAAATGTCATGCAAATGTCACTGCCTTGCCACGGCGGCTGATGACACTGGCCGAAACTGCCAGTGGAGTACACTATGCTTGCGCAAGCTGCAGGAAAGATCAAAGCGTTAAGCCCGCAATTGAAAGGGGCCTTCGCCAAGCCGTTCGTGGCCACCGCCGAGATTCTTCGCTTTCCCCGTGATATGGCCGCCGAGAGGGTCGTTGACGCCCCGGCTCCGGGGCGCTTCACGGCGTATTTCACCCGGTCGCGCCGCGAGATTCTGAAAATCCAGCGCCTGCGCTATCGCATCTTTTCCCAGGAATACGGCGCCAGTTTCAGTGCCCCATTCGGGCTCGACCGGGACCGCTTTGATCGTCACTGCCTGCACCTGGTGGTGCGTGATAACCGCAACGGCGAAATCGTGGGTTACACCCGTGTGCTGCCTGGTGATCGCTTGCATCGGACCGGGGGTTTCTATTCCAGCGGTGAATTTGATCTCACCATGCTGGGTCGACTGGATGGCAAGCTGGCAGAGATCGGCCGTACCTGTATCCACCCGGAACACCGCAACGGGGCCGTTATCAGTGTGCTGTGGGCGCGGCTGGCGCAGTACATGCTGGAAAACGATGTGCGCTACCTGCTGGGCTGCGCCAGTATCGCTCTGAGTGAAGGTTATAACGTGGCAGCGGTGAATCAGCGTATCCAGGCGCGCCACCTGAGCCAGGCAGGGTATCGCGTGCAACCGCATCTACGCTTGCAGGCGCTGCCAGGAGATGCCCAGGCGGATAGTGTGAAAATGCCTCCGCTGCTCAAGGCCTACCTGCGCATGGGGGCTCAAGTGTGCGGTGAACCGTGCTGGGACCCGGATTTTAACTGCCTGGATTTCTTTGTGTTGATGGCGGTGGAGGACTTGCCCGCCCGTTATGTGCAGCACTTCATGCAGCCGGCCCAGGCGGTGTAAAGCCGGTTGGCAATGCATCGTGGGCAGTTGGCGGCTAACGGGCGGGATAGATGAGCGAGATGAATCATAGCGCCAGCGTTTGCGCGTATTCCCAGGGCGGGCTCTGGCCGCAACTGCGCCGAGTGGGGCGGGTGATCCGCGTTGTGCTCTATCTGTTGTGGGGTTTTGTGCTGGCGTTCTTGCTGGGGGCGTTCTGGTCTCCGTATCGGCCTGTGGTGCTGGCGGCGAAACAGCGTTGGTGCCGGCATTTTCTGCGTATCCTCGGGGTGGAGTTGACGGTCACGGGGAGCCGGGTGGAAGCCCCCGTGTTTCTGGTCAGCAACCATGTGTCGTGGCTGGATATTCCTGTGATTGCCAGCCAGCGGCATCTGTATTTTCTCTCCAAGGCGGAGGTGGGTGACTGGCCGTTGATCGGCACACTGGCCCGGGCCATGGGGACCCTGTTTATCAAGCGCGGCAGTGGTGAGTCGGTTCGCAAGGCCCAGGAAATTGCCAGCCGCTTGCAGCAGGGGCACACGGTGCTGGTGTTCCCGGAAGGCACCACCACCGATGGCTCCAGCCTGCGCCGCTTTTTCCCGCAATTGTTTGATGCCCCCTTGCTGGCGGGCGTGCCGGTGCAGCCGTTAGCGGTACGCTACCTGGATAACATGGGTGCTCCGGACCGGGGCCTGGCCTTTATTGGTGACGATGAGTTTCATCATCACCTGTGGGCCATGTTGCTCCGCCAAAAAATCCGCGTTCGCCTGCACTTCTGTACGCCCCTGGATGGTGAAGGCATGGACCGCAAACAATTGTGTGCCCAAGCTTACGAACGGCTTGAGGGGCAATTGAAAGTTCAAAGTTGAAAGCTTAAAAGCGCAAGAACGTTCAACTTGTCTCTCGGCTCTCCCTGCCTGTCGTCTCGCTTTGTTGTAGCATTGGCGCATCAATTGCCCAGGACCGCTTTCCATGACCCGCGCCAGTGAACTGAAAAAATCCGACGTTATCGAAGTCAACGGCACCCTGTATGCCATCCGCCAGATTGAGGTGCAGTCGCCTTCTGCCCGGGGCGCGGCCACCTTGTATCGGGTGAAGGCCAGTGCGGTTGGCGGTGGTCCCAAGTTTGAAGAGCGCTTCAAGGGGGATGACGACGTGGCCACGGTGGAGCTGCAGCGCCGCCCGGTGCAGTTTTCCTACGTGGACGGGGATGACTACATCTTCATGGATAATGAGGATTTCTCCCAATACTTGCTCAAGCAGGAAGATATCAGCGATGAGCTGGCGTTCATCACGGAAGAAACCGAAGGGGTGTTGGCCCTGAGAGTGGAAGAATCGGTTATCGGCCTGGAGCTGCCGGCGTCGGTGGTACTGGAAGTGACTGAAACCACCCCGGCCATGAAGGCTGCGTCTGCATCCGCCCGCACCAAGCCGGCCACCCTGAATACCGGCCTGGTAGTGCAGGTGCCGGAATATATCGTGGAAGGGGAAAAGGTGCGGGTGAATACCGCCGAACGTAAATTCATGTCCCGGGCCTGATTGCCAGCAGATGCGGTTATCTCCCCTGTGCAAGTTGCCTGTTGTCGCTGTGTTGCTGCTGTGCGGCGTTTTGGCTGGGTGTCAGGTGGGGTATTACGGCCAGGCGGTGAAAGGCCACTGGTCGCTGATGGGCAAGCGCGAGCCGGTGAGCACGGTGCTGGCGGATGCCAATACGTCGCCGGCACTGGCCGGCAAGTTGCGCTTCAGCCAGCAGGTCATCGCGTTTGCCGGTGAGGCCCTGTCGTTGCCGGCCGACGATGTCTACCACCAGTATGTGGCGCTGGAGCAGGATGCGGTGGTGTGGAATGTGTTGGCGGCACCGGCATATTCCCTGACCCCGAAAACCTGGTGCTACCTGATGATTGGCTGTGTCAGTTACCGGGGGTATTTTGACAAGGGGCGTGCTACCCGCGAGGCGGAGGCCCTGGCTGAAGACGGGATGGACACCTTCGTGGGTGGCGCCATTGCCTACTCTACCCTGGGTTGGTTTGCCGACCCGCTGACCACGCCCATGCTCGACCGATCCCGCCCGGCGCTGGCGCAATTGCTGATCCACGAGCTGGTGCACCGCAAGCTGTATATCAAGGATGACACCCGTTTCAATGAATCCCTGGCGACCCTGGTCGGCCGGGAGGGCGCAGTGGATTATTTTGCCCATAGCGGTGAGCCGCTGGCGGCGGACTACTGGCAGCAGCGCGAACAGGTGCAGGACGCCTTTATGGCCATTGTGCAGGCGACGCGTGGGGCCCTGAAAACACTGTATGCGTCGCAGCAGGATGAAGACGCGCTGGCGCGGGAGAAAACCCGTATCCTGCAGCAGGCCCGAGACCGCTTTGCCCGCGATAGCCAGGCGCAACCGGCCCTGAAAGCCTACGCGGGGTTTTTCGACGGGCGATTGAACAATGCCCGCCTTAACGGCGTCAGTGACTATAACGATTATGTGCCGGCCTTTGCCCGCCTGCTGGACCAGTGTCGGCGGGACTGGGGCTGCTTCTGGCAACAGGTGGATAACCTGGTGGCCATGAAGGATACGCAACGCAAACAGGCCCTGGAGGCACTCGCATGGAACTGATTCGCACCCCCCAGGCAGAGCTGGCGGACCTGATTGAGCGCACGCTGAAGCGCAATGGTTTTCAGGTGGACCGTCATGAGGACGAGGGGCAATTCGTGCTGGGGGTCCCCGATGCGGAGCAATACCCCCATGCGCGCCAGCTGACCGCGGAGCTGATTGCCGACTTGAAACGGGGCCAAAGCCAACAGGCTGTGGAGCCCCTGACCGGCCAGCCGCAGCCATTGTTGTCTGGTGGCTGGCTAGCCAGCATGGGGTGGGTGACCAGGATTGGGCTGGTGCTGTGTGTGGCCATCTTCCTGACCCCTTATTTATTCGGTGACGGGGTCTATCGTGCCTTGCTGTTCCCCGCGTCCATGGAGGGATTGACTAGCCAGCCCTGGCGCTTGATCACCCCCATGCTGCTGCACTTTTCCCTGCTCCATATCATCTTCAATTTGCTGTGGTGGTCAGACTTGGGACGCTTGATTGAACGCCATCAATCAAGCGCCCAGCTGCTGCTGGTGACGCTGGTGACGGCCGCGGTGTCCAATGTGGCGCAGTTCTTGTACAGCGGCCCCATGTTCGGGGGCTTGTCCGGCGTGGTGTATGGTCTGTTGGGCTACCTGTGGATCTTCGGGCGGCTGAATCCCGGGGCCGGGTTTGCTCTGCGCCGGCAGATTGTGGTCTTCATGCTGGCATGGATGGCAATTTGTTTCGTAGGGCTATCGGATGTGGTGGCGAATGCGGCGCATCTGGCCGGGTTGGTAAGCGGTTGTTTGCTGGGTGGCATTTTCGGCATGGTGCGGCGCAGCCAGAAGAGCAGGGCGGTTTGAGTTACCCCCGGGGGGCTGCTATAAAGACAGCCAAAACAATGAAGTCACAATAATGAAAGGATGCCAGCGACCTATGCAGTGGCGCTCTGTACCTTACTGGGTACCTTCTCTCTTTTTCGCAGCGGTGGTTACCCTGCAAGGCTGCTCTCTGGCCCATGTTGACGACAACCTGCCCTACGGTGTCCTCAACAACAATGACCTGCAGCTGGTCGAAGACGGCCTGCCCACCTATTTGCTGATGGTCGATGGCCTGATTGAGAACTGGCCGGAAAGCGAATCCCTGCTGAGTAGCGGTGCAGATCTCTACGGTGCCTACGCTGGCTTGTTTGTGGAAGACCCGGAGCGGGCCCGCAAACTCAGCAACAAGGCGCTGGAATACGGTTTTCGCGCTGCCTGCGCCCACCACAAGGATTACTGCGATTTGCGCAGCCTGTCGGTGCCCGAATTTGAATCCCTGCTGGACGATGCCGGTAAAGGCGATGTACCGGTGCTGTTTTCCCTGGGCAGCGCCTGGGCCGGTTATATCCAGCAGAACACCAGCGACTGGAATGCGGTAGCGGAACTGGGCCGGGTGGAAGCCATCATGGCGCGCATCGTGGCGCTGGATGAAGGCTACCAGTACGGCCAGGCACATATGTACCTGGGGGTGTTGAACAGCATCCTGCCGGCGTCGCTGGGTGGCAAGCCGGAACAGGCCAAGGCGCATTTTGAAGAGGCGGTATTGCTGTCCGACGGCAAGAACCTGCTGGCCCAGGTGCTGTATGCAGAAAAATACGCGCGTCTGGTGTTCGATCGGGAGCTGCACGACAGCTTGCTCAATGAGGTGCTGGCGGCGGACCCGGATGTCCACGGCCTGACCCTGCAAAATACCTATGCGCAGCAGCAGGCTGAAGCCTTGCTTGCCGACGCGGATGATTATTTCTAGGAGTGTTTATGCTGCGCCTTGTCACTGTTCTGATCGCGCTGTTGCCGCTGGTAGCCACCGCTGCGACCACCTTGAAAATTTCCACTCTGTATCCGGATGGCACCACCATCGTCACCGGCCTGAAAAAAGCCGGCAAAGACATTGCGGCGCAAACCGAAGGCCGGGTAAAGCTGAAAATCTACCCTGGTGGGGTGATGGGGGATGACCGGGCGGTAGAGCGTAAAATCCGTATCGGCCAGCTCCATGGCCTGGTGGCCCAGGGCGGTGCCTTTGCCTCCGCTTACAAGGACAGCCAGATTCTCAACGTGCCGCTGGCCTTCAACAACTACGATGAAGTAGACGCGGTGCGCAGCGAGTTGGACCCGGTCATCCAGAAAGGCCTGGAAGACGGCGGCTGGGTCAGCTTTGGTCTGCTGGATGGCGGCTTTGCGTATGTCATGTCTGAGCAGCCAGTGAAAAGCGTATCCGATCTGCGTGAACAGAAACTGTGGTTGCCGGCCAATGATGAAGCCTCTGCCAAGGCGGCCAAGGCGTTCGAACTGTCCCCCATTTTGCTCAACATCGGTTCGGTGCTCACCTCCCTGCAGACCGGTGCAGTGAATGCCTTCGCAGCCCCCCCGGTGGCGGCCCTGACCTTGCAATGGTATTCCCGGGTGAACTACCTGACCGACATGCCGCTGCTCTATACCTTCGGCATGCTGGGCATCCATGAAAAATATTTCAAGCGCATGAGCGCGGAAGATCAGCAGGTGGTCCGTACGGTACTGGAAGCCACCTTTGACAAACTGGATGCGCAAAGCCGCAAGGAAAACCTGAGTGCCTTTGCCGCTGTCCAGCAGCAGGGGCTGGAAGTGATCAAGCCCAGCGACGAACAACGCGAGGAATGGCACAGCTACGCCGAGCGCGCTACTGCAGAACTGGTGGAAGAAGGCGAAATCAGCCAGGCCATGCTGGATCGGCTTAACGGCATTCTTGCCAAGCAACGCGACGGGCAATGATGGCAGCGCTATTACGTGGGGTGCATCGCACCCTTCATCATATCGAGGACGGCCTTATCGTGGCCGTCCTTTTGTTTATGATCCTGCTGGCGGTGGCGCAGATTGTGCTGCGTAATTTCTTTGGCACCAGCCTGGTATGGATCGAGCCGCTGCTGCAGAACGCGGTGCTATGGATTGGCTTGCTGGGCGCGATGATTGCCTCACGTAATGACGAGCACATCCGCATTGATGTGGCCTCGTCACTGTTACCGGAAAAGTACCATCCCTTCCTGACCACCTTCGTGGATCTGTTCACCGCCTTTATCTGTCTGCTGGTGGCCTGGTATAGCGTGCACTTCGTAATCGAAGAGTATGAGTACGCTTCGCCGGCATTTGCCAGTGTGCCGAGTTGGTTGTTGCAAGCCATTATCCCGGTGGGTTTCTCGGTCATGGCACTGCGCTACGTGGTGCTGTTTGCCTTGGGATTGATTGGCAAACGGCCGAAAATGCAGGAGCCGACGCCATGATCATTGCGGCGATTGTCCTGCTGGTGGTGTTGGCGCTGATGGGCGCTCCTCTGTTTGCCATTATCCTCGGCGCAGCCGCACTGGGTTTCTATACCCTGGAAATCGAACTGGCGGTGCTGCACATCGACATCTACCAGCTGAGTAATTCCGTCGTGCTGATGGCGTTACCGCTGTTTACCTTCGCCGGCTTTTTGCTCAGTGAATCGAAAACCGCCGATCGCATGTTGCGGCTCAGCCAGGCCGCGTTCGGCTGGATGCCCGGTGGCATGGCCTTTGTTGCGCTGATTGCCTGTGCGTTCTTCACCGCCCTGACTGGCGGCTCCGGTGTCACCATTGTGGCACTGGGTGCGCTGTTGCTACCGGCGCTGGTGAAAGGCAATTATCCGGAAAAATTTAGCCTGGGTTTGGTGACTTCCTCGGGGAGTCTGGGGTTGTTGCTGGTGCCGTCGGTGCCCTTGTTGATCTACGGTATTATCGCCCAGCAAATGTCCCAGCAGCTGGAGATGCCCACGGTCGAGATTGTCGATCTGTATCTGGCTGGTCTGTTGCCTGCGCTGCTTATGATTGTGCTGCTCTACGGTTACTGTGTGTGGGTCACCCGCGGCACTGACGTGCCTCGGCAGGCGTTTGATTTTCGTGAATTGGTGGATGCGCTCTGGGAAGCGCGCTGGGAGCTGCCGCTGCCGCTGGTAGTGCTCGGCGGGATCTTCTCCGGTTTCCTGGTGATCAGTGAAGCGGCGGCGGTGACGGCGCTGTATGTGTTGGTGGCTGAGGTGTTCCTGTATCGGGAAATTTCGCTGCGCAAGCTACCGACAATCATGCGCGATTCCATGATCATGGTGGGAGGTATCCTGCTGATTCTGGCGGTGGCGCAGGCCTTTTCCGATTACCTGGTGTATGCCGGTGTGCCGGAGAAATTGTTTGAACTGATCCAGACCCACGTTGAGAGCAAGATTACTTTCCTGATCCTGCTCAATATCCTGCTGCTATTGCTGGGCGCGTTGCTGGATATCTTTGCCGCACTGGTGATCATGGTGCCACTGATCCTGCCGGTGGCGTTGCGGTATGGGATTGACCCGGTGCACCTTGGGATTATCTTCGTGGCGAACATGCAGATCGGCTACATCACTCCGCCGGTGGGCATGAATCTGTTTATTGCCAGTTACCGCTTCAAGAAGAAAGTCACCGAGCTGTTCGCGGCGACGATTCCATTCATGCTGATATTGATCATTGCCTTGTTGATGATTACCTATATTCCGCAGCTCAGTCTCTGGTTGGTGCGGTAAAAGGCAGTTAACAGTGAATAGTTGCGCGGTCAGCGGTTGTTGATTGCTGGAACCGAGGAGGCCGCGTCCACTATCTGGACGCGGCCTCTTGCGTTTCAGTTGGTTGGTGAAGGAAAAACGTTATTTTCGTAGGGTTTTTACTTGGATGCTTTTGCCTTGCCCTTTCTGAATCTGGAACCATTTTGGGTAGGCACGAATCATGTCGCTGAGTTTCTTGTGGCCGAACAGGCGAGTGTCGAAGTCGGGTTTGCGCTTGCTCAGGTGCTGGCCCACCGTACCCAGGTTGGCCCAGTCATCCTCATCGGAAATATCATCGATCACGTTGGCGATCAGTTGCAGCGGCGGCGGCTCCTTGCTGACAGGCGTTTCTGCCTGGGCGGGGGCATCGGGTTTGTCTGAGGTGCTCTCGGGGGCATGGTCGGAGCGCAGTACTTCGGTGTAGATGAACTTGTCGCAGGCGGCCACGAAAGGCCCCGGTGTCTTGCGTTCACCGAAGCCATACACGGTGAGGCCTTCTTCCCTTAACCTTGCCGCCAGGCGAGTGAAATCACTGTCACTGGACACCAGACAGAACCCGGAAAGCTGTTTGGTGTAGAGCAGATCCATGGCGTCGATGATCATGCTGCAATCGGTGGCATTCTTGCCCTGGGTGTAGGCAAATTGCTGGATCGGCTGTACGGAATGTTTCAGCAGCACGCTTTTCCAGCCACCCAGATTGGGTTTGGTCCAGTCGCCGTAGATTCGCTTGACGCTGGCGGTGCCAAATTTGGCAATTTCCTCGAACAGTCCGTCGACGATTTTGGGGGGTGTATTGTCTGCATCGATCAATACCGCCAACGATGTGGTGCTGAGCGGTGGGGAGTCCGTGTCACTGTTTGCGCCTGCCATGAGCCATTCCTTTTCCTGCGATATCCTCAACATAACGGATTCGGCAGGGAAGCGACATGGGGTGAGCGAAACGGGCGCCGGTGGGGCGCTTGAGCCGCGCAGCGAGTGACGAGTTTCGAGTTACGAAAGGCAAAAACCAAAACCGGGATCTTTGGGAGGGCTTTCGAAACTCGCTTCCCGCGACCCGCAACGGTCTTGTTCGCGCCTCATATCCGCAGGGCATGGGGAGCTTCGTTTCTAGCGGTTTGTCGGTCAGCCATTCATCTCTTTTACCGATTTTTTATAAACGAAACTGGCCATGGCGCGCAGGGGCATCATGCGGATCCAGATGCTTTGCAGGGTGACAGACAGGCCCGGCAGGGCGTAACGCTTGCCCTTGTTCAGGGCGGCGTAACCGGCTTGAGCCACCTCCTCCGGGGTGGCGATTTGTGCGGAGACAAACTTTCTGATGCCACTGGAGGATTGGTGTTTGCTTTCGGCGGTATCCAGAAACGCCGTTTTGGTAGTGCTGGGGCAGAAGCAGGTGACCTGCACACCGTAGGGTTTCAGTTCTTCCTGTAGCGAGGCGCTCAGGTTAATCACGAAGGCCTTGCTGGCGCTGTAGGCGGCAAAGAAGGGCATGGGGCAGAATCCGGCCAGGGAGCCGATGTTCATGATTTTGCCTTCGCCGCGGGCCTTCATTGTTGCACCCACCAACATGCATAGCTTGCTGAGCAGGATGTTGTTCAAGGTAAGCATGCGCTCCAGCTTTTGGCTGTCCTGTTCAACGTGTTCGCCCATCATGCCGAAGCCCACGTTGTTGATCAGCACGTCGAGCTCGATCCCTTGCTGCTCCAGCCACTGCACTATCTCCTCGGCGGCACCGGGTTGTGACAGATCCATCTGCACCGGGCGGTAATCCACATCAGCTCGTTGGCTTTTTAGCTGCTGCCCCAGTGCATCCAGTTCCTCTTGAAGCAGGCTGAACACCACGATGCGGTAACCGTCGGCATTAAACAGCTTGCAAAATTCCCGGCCAATACCGCCGGCGCCGCCGGTGATCAAAACGGTTTTTGTCATTGTTGTTCTCCTGTCAGGCGTGGCCGGCCTGGTCGTCAGGACCAAGCTGAAAAGGCGAAATAATCATGCTGCCGGAATGTTCCCGGTGGTATTGCTCGCGGGCCTTCCACACCTTTCCGTAACGATAGAACGGCACGGTGGGGTAAAGGTGATGAACCAGATGATAGTTCTGATACATCAAAATCGGAGTGAGTAGCCACTCTTTACCCATGCGCATCAGTGCGGTGGTGTTGGGATTCTCATCCTGGCGGCCGGTGTGGGGGTAGTGCGGCAGCACCATGAACACCAGGCACATCAGGTAGAACGAAATGTATGAGGGGATCAGCCATAGCATCAGCGCTTCGTAGGGTGCCCAGAGAAACAGGGCGGTCAGGGCGACGCCGGCCACGGCCAGTTCACGCCAGACTTCAGCCGGTTTCACGTTGGGCAGCACGTCCGGTTTGCGCAGGAAGTTGATCAGGTAAATGAAAGGCCAGAACCCCCACAGCGGCATGGTCCACAGGCTGCTGGCCATCCAGTGATCCGGATCCTTCTCCGGGTCGTTGGCGAAACGGTGGTGGCGCATGTGCAGCAGACGGAACATTTTGCCCTTGCCAAAGGGCACGGCCACAAAGGTGGCAATGGAGAGGATCAGATCGTTGTGCTCGGACTTCTGCGCCGCCGCACGGTGGATGGCTTCATGGGCGGGGGTGAACATGATGTAGCCGCCAATGCTGTTGATGATCAGCCCAACCCAAGCAGGCCAAATGCCATTAAGCACCATGACCCAGCTGAGGATATTGGTGCCATGCGCGAAAATCATCAGGGAGACCGTGGGCCAGGCGATTTTGGGCGAGACTTTCAGCCTGGCCAGTGTTTTCAGGGCGTCGCTATCGGTTGTTGTACTTGTCATGGCAGTCTCCCGCTTAGTCTGAAAACACAGTGTTTACCGTTGGCGAGGAAAAGGTAAGAACCGAAATTGCCATCAGGGGGATAAAAAGTGACAAAGAACAGCAGCAAGCCTCAAGCTACAAGCTACAAGCTGCAACACGGAACAGGTCCTCGCACCAGCAGCACTGTGCTCGCGAATTCAGGTCTGGCGCGGGCACTGCCGCCGCATCCCGACCCTTTTCTCCCGCGTTGCAACTTGTAGCTTGAGGCTTGTCGCGTTGTTTTATTCCCGCCGGAAGCTGCCGGGGGTGGTGCCGAACCAGCGCTGGAAGGCGCGGCGGAAGCTGGCTACATCGGTGTAGCCCAGATCTTCAGCCACGGCGGCCACGGTGTAGTGTGGCAGGCCGAGCAGCTGGGCGGCGCGGCGGCTGAGGGTCTGATCACGGAGCTGTTGGAAGCGGGTGTTTTCCTGTTTGAGTTTGCGGATCAGGGTGCGTGGGCTCATGTGCAGCTGATCGGCCACGGTATCCAGGCTGGCCTTGCCATGGTGTTGATGCAGTAGCGCCAGCACCTGGTCGCTGACGGTGCCACGGTTGCGCAGTGCTTCCTGGCGGGCCTCGCATTGCTCGATGGCGATCCACAGCAGGTCTCGATCATGGCTGGGCAAGGTTTCATCGCCGTAGCGGGCAGGCAATTTGATGGCCGTGTAAGCCGCGTCAAAGACCAGCCGGGTGCCGGGGAAGGTTTGTGCGTAACACTCCGCGTAGTCAGGGGCCGGGTAATTGAAATGGACTTCTCCCCCGTCAATCGATTTGCCGCGCAATACCACATGGCAGGCGAACGCGGAGGCCATGACGGATTCGACCAGAAACTGCACGTTGTCATCCAGTGGGTAGGCGAATTCCTGTCGCAGCGTAATGGTGTCCTGCTGTTCTTCAAACACCGTGGTAAAGACTTGTGTGCGGGTGTTGATGAAGCGGGCAAACAACTGCATGGCATCGCGCAGGGTGGGGCTGGCCATGGCTGCCATACCCATGGGGCCGTGCATGGCGGGGAGGGCACGCAGGCCGGTTTGCAGTGCGATATCCGGGCGGTCGCTGAGCTGGCGGGCATTGCTGATTAACTGGCGGGCGCCGGGCCAGTCGATGAAGCCATCGCTGTGCTGCAGGGTGTCCACGTCCACCCCGGTATCGGTTACCAGTTTTTCCAGGCCGCCCTGATCCAGGCCCAGGGTCTGGGCAATCATGCGGCAGTAGGTCATGGCCAGATCCGGTGTCATTACCGCGTGCCCTGATGATCGGGCGGTGTGGCCATGTAACCGGCGACCATGCGGGTCAGCTCGTTGGCCAAATCGTCCTCGCGAATCAGGCCATTGTTCTGGCTGATATGGCGGACCATGGTGAACAGCACACTGTTGGTGACGATAAACACCCGCACCTCCAGATTGCGAATCGGGTAGTCCCGATAGTGACGCAGGAAGTAGAGCCTGGCCAGATCCATGAAATGCTGCTGCAAGGTATCCACCACCCGGTCGGTGGGCAGCCGGTGCCAGTTGCGTACCAGCTCCAGGTAGAGCCCGTCGCGGGAGTTGAGCACGGCGAAACCAAACTGGATGGCGCTGCTGATCATTGCGTTCATATCCACATTATCCAGCAGTGGCAGGCGCTTGAGGCCTGCGCCGATATCGTCTGCCAGGCTTTCCATCAGCGCCTCGATAAGGCCGTCCTTGTCGCCGAAATACTGGTACAGGGACCCTACGCTGACGCCGGCCACTTCGGCGATGCGGGCGGTGGTGGTGTTGTCCAGGCCCTGCTGCTGGATGACTTTCGCGGTGGCGTCGATCAGTGCTTTTACCAGCTCCCGGGAACGCTGCTGTTGGGGACGTTTGCGCATGGAGCCTCTAATGCGAATTGAATGCGAATACATATTCGCATTATGTTTCCGGCCAATGCAAGCACACCGTGGAGGCCGAGATGACGGTTCAGGCTCATATTGATGCGACCCCAAGCCGGGCGCGCCCGTTCGAGAAAACCCAGCAACCCACGCCGGCGTTGCTGCGCAAGCTGCTGGGCCGTGATCTGGCCCCCAGCCGGGGCGAATTCAGTGCCGTGCTGGAGGCGCTCAATGTGGGGGATCCGGCCATGGATTCATTGGTGGACTGGATGATGGATTATGGCCCCCGTGAGTCACGGGCGCTGTTTGAAACCGCCATTACCGAGGGGCTGGCTACCATCCCGGATTGCCCGGAACCGCTGCGGCTGTTTATCAAAAGTGTGGAAAGGCGCCCGGCCTGGGTCGACTTCGACCTGATTGATGAGGGCGCCCGCTTTATTCACTCCACCGGGATGACCGCGCCCTATGTACTGCGCGATCTGGCATTGATGGGGGGCTACCTGCTGTCCGGTTTCAATCAGTCGCTGGTATTGACCGGGGCGTTGAATCAGGGCGCTTCGCGACGCATTGCCGAGACCGGGAAGTGGTGGGTCGATTGCACCGAGCAAGGCGGCCTGAAACGTTTCAGTGCGGGTTTCCGGGGCACCTTGCATGTGCGCCTGGTGCATTCGCTGGTGCGCCGCAACCTGGCGAGCCGTGACCAGTGGGATGCTGCCCGGTGGGGCATGCCCCTGAGTCAGGTGGACATGGTGGCCACCTACCTGGGGTTCTGTGTGGTGATGTTGGGTGGCCTGCGCAAGATGGGGATGCCGGTGACGCCGCGGGAATCCCGTGCGGTGATGCACCTGTGGAAATATACCTGCTGGCTGATGGGCGTGGACGAAAAGTGGCTGGTGGATCGGGAGCAGGACGGCATTGTGTTGCTGCACCATACCTTGATGACCCAGAGCCAGCCGGACTGGACCAGTCGGGAGCTGGGCAAGGCCCTGGCTGAAGAACCGCTGGAGCGTCACTTCCGCCGATTTGAGTCCCTGCAGCGCAAGCTTGCCTATCAGAAACACCTGAGTGTCAGCCGTTACTTTCTGAGCCGCGACAAGATGGCGCAGCTGGGGCTGCCGGAATCGGTATCGGCCTGGTACCCGCTGGCCACACTGTTACCGCGACTGTTCTCGTTCAGTGGTCAGCATTATCTCCCGGGGCTACGCCAGTGGCAGCAGCATAGGGGACGTCGTGCCCAGCGCAAGGTGTTGGGGCAAATGTTCGGCGACGCGGAACAGGATCTTATCCGACCGGGCACCAATCAACCTGGCCATGCCTGAGGGTGGTGGTTCAACGGATCAGCAATAAAGGAAAACAGAATGACTGCAGTGCAAACGAAAACCGTTTTTATCACTGGTGCGTCCTCCGGCATCGGCTATGCCACGGCACGATTGTTTCAGGACAAGGGCTGGAATGTGGTCGCGACCCTGCGCAAGCCGGAGCAGGCCGAAGCGCTGGCCGGCTTGCCGCGGGTGTTGTGCCTGCCGCTTGATGTGAATGACCGTGCCAGCATTCATGCGGCGGTTGAAAAGGCCATTGAACATTTTGGCGCCATTGATGTGCTGGTGAACAATGCGGGGTACGGCCTGATGGGGGCGTTTGAAACCCTGGACGAAGCCCAGATCATTCGTCAGTTCGATACCAATGTGTTTGGCCTGATGGAAACGTGTAGAGCAGTGCTGCCGCATTTTCGTGAACGCAAAAGCGGCGCGCTGGTGAATGTGGCCAGCATGGTTGGGCGTGTACCGTTGCCGCTTTACAGTGTGTACAACGCCAGCAAATGGGCGGTGGAAGGATTCACCGAAGGGTTGGTGTATGAGCTTTGTCCGTTGGGCATCGGAGTGAAAATCATTGAACCGGGGGCGGTGAATACAGCGTTCTTCGGCCGCTCGGCGGATCGGGATAACCGCACCGGTGTCAGTACCTACGATCAGTATTCCAAAGCCCAGTTCGGCGTCATGGACAAGACCGGGCCGGGCGGTTCTAGCCCGGAAGATGCGGCGAAGGTGATCTACAGGGCCGCCAACGATTCCGGCCAACGGCTGCGCTATAGCGTGGGTACGGATGCTCGCATGTTGTTGCTGGCGCGCCGGTGGCTGCCGGAAACCTTATTCCGCGCCATGATTCGTATGAGCCTGTCGGAAAAGGCGTTCAACAGTGTGGGAAAGCTGCTCTACAAATCCTGAATCACATATACGATCTGCATGCAGCGTGAAGCGTGTGGCGGCCGCAAAGCGGCAAAAAAATGGCCGTCGGGGGGACGGCCTTAAGGGGGAATCAATGGGCCCTGATGAGCCCGGGGTATAACCACAGAGTGAGCGCAATGTGATTGGGTAGCTGAAGCGGGGTTCTCTTCAGCAATGAGATAAGTATAGGGGGCGTCTGCCGACCAACCCACGGGAATGGCTCGACCGGTTTGATCAGATTAATTGATCAATGGGCGGAGCAGGGAGATTCAGGGCACGCTCCGGTAATTCGTGTTACCCAGAACGCATGGAGCCCGGGCTTTTCAGATTTTGAATGAAAGCGTCAGTCGTCGGGCATCCGGCGCGTATCGGTTACCCGTGTTGCGTTCTGCGTGAGGCGTGTTGCGGTTCTTGATTCAGACCAGTGACTTGCGCATGTGGTGCCGGGGCAGGCGCACGCCATCGCGTTCAGCCTCTTCCTGCCCTTCACTGGTAAACCCCATAAAATGGAAAAAGTCGTGGGCCGTGAGGCTGGCGTGGGCGTTGAGTTCGGTGATGCCTTCCACCCGCGCACCGTCTTCCAGGTGCTGGTAGAGCAGCGTGGCAATGCCCACGCGGCTGGCATCCGGGTGTACGAAGACCATGTTGATATAACCATTGACCCGGTGAGCAAAACCCACCAGCGCGTCGTCCCATTCGGCGACCACGGCTTCCCCTTCACTGAGAGCGGAAATCAGGCTCTCGTGGCTTTGTGCGCGGCTCCAGGCATCCCGTTGTTGTTGGTCGTATTGGTCGGCGGCGCTGATCTGGATGGCCTCGCGGAATACGCCCAGCAGTTCACCCAGGTCGGTGCTTTCCAGTGGGCGAATCTGGAAGGGCAGAAACAGGGCGAGAGGATCGTCAACAGGGTCGGGGGTATCCTGGGTGGTGTCGGCTGGAGTGGACGGTTCCGGTGTGGCCGCTCCGGCGGGCGCAGTGGGCCGATGGGTGCGACGGAACAGGCGTTGCAGCCATTGCCCAATCATGGCTGCGTGCCTGCCGGGTTGGCCGGGGCGGATGCGTTATCCGAGGCTTTCATCGACTGGATCTGGGCGCGCAGTGCATCCAGATACTGCTCTTGTTGTTCCAGCAGTTCGCGGGTGGTTTGTTGCTGGGCTTCCAGATCGCTGGCGCGGGCTTCCAGTTCCTGTTGTTCGCGCAGGCGGGCGTCGCGTTGTTCTGCACTGAGCAGATCCGCGTCGCTGGTTTGCGATTGGGCGATGGCCTGACTGCCCAGTAGGCAGCAAAGAAAAGTGAAGACGATACGCACGGAGTTCCCCGAAACCCGGTGTGGAAGACAGCCAGCATAGCAAAAACCGGGCGAGGGGTGCTACGCGCTACGAGTTCCGTAGGTCGGCTTAGTCGCGCAGCGGCGTAAGCCGACAATCTACGGTGGGGGGTCGGGAACGCAGAGTGTCGGATTACGGCCTGCGGCCTCTCTGTGCCCTTGGGTAAATGCGACCTGCGACAGGGAGTCCCAAATGCAAAAGGCCGCGTCCGTTTCCGGGCGCGGCCTTTTGGGTTTGGGGCAAACCTCGCGGCTGGGCCGCGTTGTTGCCTGTTGCGTTAAGCGTGCTGCATCTCTATTTCATCATCTGCCGCAGCACATAATGGAGGATGCCGCCGTTTTTGTAGTACTCCACTTCTGCCGCGGTATCCAGGCGGGAGAGGGCGTCCACTTTCTGCTCCTTGCCATCGCGGCGGAAGACCACGGTGACGGTGTCGCCCGGTTTCAGATCGTTGTCCAGATCCGGAATGTCCACCTCTTCACTGCCGTCCAGGTTCAGCGTCTTGCGGTCGGTGCCTTCCGGAAATTGCAGGGGCAGCACGCCCATGCCGATCAGGTTGGAACGGTGAATCCGTTCGTAGCTCTCGGCGATCACCGCTTTGGCGCCCAGCAGATTGGTGCCCTTGGCGGCCCAGTCGCGGCTGGAGCCCGTGCCGTATTCCTTGCCGGCGACCACTACGGTGGGGATGCCGTCTTTCTGATAACGCATGGCGGCGCCGTAGATGGAAATTTCCTCGCCTTCGGGAAGGTGCTTGGTAAAGCCGCCTTCGATGTCCGGGGTCATTTCGTTACGGATACGGATGTTGGCGAAGGTGCCGCGCATCATCACTTCGTGGTTCCCCCGGCGTGAGCCGTAGGAGTTGAAGTCGATGGGCTCCACATCGTGCCCCTGCAGGTAATGGCCGGCGGGGGAATCCGCCTTGATGGCCCCGGCCGGGGAGATGTGGTCGGTGGTGATGGAGTCACCTAACATTGCCAGGATGCGCGCGTTTTTCACCGGTTGTACATCGTCCATCTCGGCGGTGAGACCGTCGAAGAAGGGTGGGTTCTGGATGTAGGTGGAGCTGCTGTCCCAGTCGTAGGTTTGCGAATCCGGGATGGGCAGGCTCTGCCAGATTTCATCCCCTTCGAACACGCTGGCGTACTGGTTACGGAACATGTCGTCGTTGATTTTCACCAGCTCGGCCTGAATTTCATCGGAGCTGGGCCAGATGTCTTTCAGGTAGACCGGGTTGCCGTCCTTGTCCTTGCCGAGGGGATCGGAATCCAGATCGATCTTCACGGTCCCGGCCAGGGCATAGGCCACCACCAGTGGCGGTGAGGCCAGCCAGTTGGTGCGTACGCTCTGGTGAACCCGGCCTTCGAAGTTACGGTTACCGGACAGCACGGAGGCCACCACCAGGTCGCCGTCGGAAATGGCCTTGTCGATTTCCGGGGGCAGCGGCCCGGAGTTGCCGATGCAGGTGGTGCAACCGTAGCCCACCAAATCGAAGCCGATATCGTTGAGCGGTTTCTGCAGGCCGGTGACATCCAGGTAATCGGTGACCACTTTGGAGCCGGGCGCCAGCGAGGTTTTCACCCAGGGCTTGCGGTTCATGCCTTTTTCGGCGGCCTTTTTGGCTACCAGGCCGGCGGCCAGCATGACGCTGGGGTTGGAGGTGTTGGTGCAGGAGGTAATAGCGGCAATCACCACGTCGCCGTGGCTCATGTGATGTTTCTTGCCGTCAATGACCACCGGCACATCGCCGCCACTGGGCTCGTGATTGCCCACGGCGGTTTGGCCACCTTCTCCTTCCAGCTTGCTGATTTCCTCGTCATTGAGTTTCAGCGTGTCGGTGACCACGTCGATAAAGGTGCGTTTCACGGCAGTTAGCGGCACCCGGTCCTGCGGGCGCTTGGGCCCAGCCAGGCTGGGCACCACATCGTTCAGGTCCAGTTCCAGCACGTCGCTGAATTCCGGGTCCGGGTCGCTGCTGGAGCGCCACAGGCCCTGCGCCTTGCAGTAGGCTTCCACCAGCGCAATGGTGTCTTCGTCGCGGCCGGACAGTTCCATGTATTCGGTGGTGCGCTCATCGATGGGGAAGAAGCCGCAGGTGGCGCCATACTCCGGTGCCATGTTGGCGATGGTGGCGCGGTCGGCCAGGGTCAGGTCGGCCAGGCCGTCGCCGAAGAATTCCACGAACTTGCCTACCACACCCCGGCGACGCAGCATTTCGGTGACGGTCAGCACCAGGTCGGTGGCGGTGATGCCTTCACGCAGCTTGCCGCTGATCTTGAAGCCGATGACCTCGGGAATCAGCATGGCGATAGGCTGGCCAAGCATGGCCGCCTCCGCTTCGATACCGCCCACGCCCCAGCCCAGTACCCCAAGGCCGTTGATCATGGTGGTGTGGGAATCGGTGCCCACCAGGGTGTCCGGGTAGGCGTAGGTGTTGCCGTCCTCGGATTCGGACGACCACACACCCTTGGCCAGGTATTCCAGGTTCACCTGGTGGCAGATACCGGTGCCCGGTGGCACCACGCGGAAGTTGTCGAAGGCTTTCTGGCCCCAGCGCAGGAACTGATAACGCTCCCGGTTGCGCTGGTACTCGATTTCCACGTTTTCCTCGAAGGCTTGCGGGTTGCCGAACTTGTCTACCATCACCGAGTGGTCGATGACCAGATCCACCGGTGTCAGCGGGTTAATGCGGCCTGGATCGCCGCCGGCTTTCTTGATGGCATCGCGCATGGCGGCCAGGTCGACCACGCCGGGGACGCCGGTGAAATCCTGCATCAGTACCCGGGCCGGGCGGTAGTTGATTTCCTTGTCGGAGCGTTTCTGTTCCAGCCAGCGCATCACGGCTTCGATGTCGGCACCGGTGACGCTGTCACCGTCTTCAAAGCGGAGCAGGTTTTCGAGAAGGACCTTGAGGGAAAAGGGGAGCTTGCTGAGATCACCCCAGCCTTTGTCGGCGACCGTATTGATGTCGAAATAATGATAGGTCTTGCCGTTGGCTTGCAGCGTTTTTTTGCTGTTCAGGGTGTCCTGGCCAATCCGTGTCACTACACACCTCCTGGGCTCTGATTGGAGTCCCGCGCTGGCGGATAGAACGGCCGCCAGCGGGAACACTGGCGCAGGATCAGTACAGCATTGCCACAAACCTAGGCACTGATGACCCTGCGTTATGACGTTAAGTCATTTCATACTACGCCCTTATGGCGGGGACATGAAACTGCCGGCCATGGTCTTTGCCGATATTCGCGATCGGGAATGTAAATGCTTGTTGAATAAAGAGGTTTTTGACGTTTTGGTGCTGTTGGGGCGGGGCGTCAGGGGGCGATCTGGCGTCTGCAGGCGGTGCCTGTGTCAGCGGTTGCGTGTGTCCTGCCAGAGCAGCCAGAGCCGGGTATCCAGTTCCAGCTGATGGTAGTCCGGCGCCATGTGCGAACACAGCTGATAAAACGCCTTGTTGTGGTCGGTTTCTTTGAAGTGGGCCAGTTCATGGACCACGATCATGCGCAGAAAGGCTTCCGGCGCTGTCTTGAACTGGCTGGCGATGCGCAGGCTGTTATGGCTGCGCAATTTGCTGCCGTGAATGCGGGTTTGCCGGGTATGCATGCCCAGCGCCTGGCTGAGTGTCTTCAGCTTGGCGTCGTAATGGGCCTTGCCCAGCGGCGGTGCCTTGCGCAGGTATTGCTGTTTCAGGCTGTTGGCATACTGGAACAGGGCCTTGTCGCCCTGAATATCATGCTTGTCGGGGTAGCGCTGTTGCAGGTAATCCCCCAGCCGGCCCTGATCCAGCAGGGCCTGGGCCTGCTGCTGGATCTGGGAGGGATAGCCTGTCAGATAATGCAGGGTGTTCATGGGCCGGTTATCGCCTTGTGAGTGCGTTGGGCGTTAGTGCCAATGTGATCATTGGGCCGCGTGCGTATGATCGCCGCTCTCTTTGCAATGGACAATCCCATGTCGTCACCCCATGACTCTGATTATCCCCGTCGCGGAAATGCCTTCTCCCGGTGGCTTGCCCGCGGTTTTTTGCGCCTGGCAGGCTGGCGGGTGACCAACCCCATGCCGGCAGTGCCCAAGGCGGTGATTATTGGCGGGCCGCACACCTCCAACTGGGATGGCATCTATACGCTGGCGGCGATGATGCAGCTGGGGCTGGATGCTCACGTGATGATCAAGGACAGCGCCTTCAAGGGGCCGTTTGGGACCATGCTGCGCTGGATGGGGGCATTGCCCATTGCCCGGCACAAGGCGGGTGGTGTGGTTGAGCAGACCGTGGAGCAGTTCCATAGCCGCGACAAGCTGGTGATGGTGGTGGCGCCGGAAGGCACCCGGGGTGGGGCGACACAATGGAAGACCGGCTTCTACCGGATCGCCCAGAAGGCCGGTGTGCCGATTGTGGTAGCCACCGCAGATTACCGCAAAAAGGAAATTACCTTTGCCCGTGTCATTGAACCGTGTGGGGATGTGGAGAAGGATCTGGCCGAAATTTTTGAATGCTATGCGGCCATTCACCCGCGTCATCCGGACAAATTGTCTGCACCGTTGAAGGCCATTCGAGATAAAAAGAAGAGCGCTGGACGCCAAACGCCTGATGCCTGACGCGTATAGCGGCCGCAGAGCGGCTAGGGTCTGTTAACAGGCCCTAAGAACCCTCCCTTTGCAGGGAGGGGGTGTTGCACTCCCCTCCGATGGTGCTGGAGAGGAGGGAGGGGGTCGATCAGTTACAGGCGCTAGCGTTCGTATAGCTGCTATCCACCACATTATTGATCCACTGATCCATCAGCGCGGTGGCTTCGCCATGGGCAACGCTGCGGGCAATCGGTGGCATCATTTTCTGTGGATCATCTTCTGCGCTGAGACGGCAAGAGACGATGGAGCTGCCCGCGCTGCCGGGTACCAGCACATGCTGGCGTCCACAGGAGCCGCCGCCGGTGGCCGTGGGCTTCTTGCACACCCCATAGCTGGCGTTCACATCGCGGAAGTGATCCAGGTAATAACCGGTGTTGGACGCGGCGCCCTTGTCGTTGTGGCAGTGCTGACAGTTCACTTCCAGGTAGGCACGCACACGGCTTTCGATATCCGCCGCTGAGTTGGCGGTTTCACCGCTGTCACCGGGCACATTCCAGCGTGGCAAATGCTCAATGTTGGTGGCCACCCCATTGCTGATGGTCAACTCCGGTACGCCGGTCAGGATCCCCAGATCTTTCCACTGCTTGATCTGGTTTACCGCCGGGAAACCGGCCTGGCCGCTGGTGCCCATAAAGGCAGATTCCGCTTTGTAGGCACGGTTCAGGTTACGCGGCTTGGGCCCAATGGGGGCACTGCCAGCCGGCTGGTCATCATTGGCGTGACAGGTCACGCACTGGTTGCCGTTAGGAATGGTGTAACCATCGGTGCTGCCGGTGAGCAGGGTGTTGGAATCCGCATCACGGTAATGCCAGGCAACCGACGCGGTGCCACCATTCATGGCCAGGCGCGCAACTCTCTTGCCGTCTTCTTCTTCCCAAATGTAGGGCAGGCCTACCCAGACGGCGCTGTTCTGGCTGTTCCTGCGTTTGATCAGCAAGCGGGTTTCCACCGGTACTTCGGTGCCCTGACTTTCATCTGTGAACGCAAAGGTTTTGGCAATCACGGTGCCTTCCGGGAACACGATACTGCCGTTGACGTTGTTGCCGTCCTGGCCATCGCTATACACCGCTTGCTCGCCGGGTGGCACAAACACGACCCGGTATTTTGTGGAGTAGTCGGAGAACAGCTTGGTGTTCAGCACAAAGGGCTGGCCGCTCTCGTTCGGTGTGCTGCGTGGGTCTTGCGCATCCGCAAACAGGTTGTACTGATCCAGCGTCGGGCAGTTGTAGTTCAATGCTTCGCGGTTGATCTCGCCGTCTGCGACTTCAGCACTACAGTAGAAATCGACAACCTCATCCGAAGGTGCTGGGTCGAACTCACCGCTTGGCTCGAACGGTGGAATGGTTACCCGTGGCAGCGATGCCAGGGTTTTACCGAAACGGGCCTGACAATCATGGTCAGACAGCCTGGTGTCCGAGGGCAGGTTCAGCAGCCCTTCCAGTACATCCGTCAGGCCGGTGGGAGAAAGGATGGAAAAATCCTGTTCGGCAATGGCCAGCACCAGTTCCAGGCCATCGGTGCCGTGGAAGTTCAGGTAGGGAGCGCTATCGCTGTTGAGATCATTGTCGTGGATACACGAGCCCCACTCCGGCTGGATGCGCGCCTTGTTTTCATCGAATTTGTAGGCGTTGTAATGGCAGCTGGGGTTGGGATGCTCGTTGGTATGAACGGGTTTTCCGCTATCCCACATGGGAACCGGGTCGCCGTTGCTGTCCACCGGGTAGGGGCAGTCTTCGTCCAGATCATCACGCAGGCCGTCCCAGACGATGTGCGCCCCTTTGCCCAGATTGAGTATGTTCGTCAGGCTGCCCAGCAGTTGAGTCGGATCGTTGATGGTGGGCAGATTTTTCAGCCCGATCAGGGTGGGTAGTGCGCTTTCTACTTCGCCGTTGGCCAGTTTTTCCAGATCCGGTGGTGGCAGGTCATAACCGGAGTTTTTCATCACGTTATTGTGGATATGCAGCCCTTCAGTATAGGGGTCGATTTTTTTATCGGCGGTGTTGTTTTTGCCATCAATCAATTCATAGCTGGCGTAGATAACGGCTGCGGTGCTGTGATCCTCGAAGGTGTTGTTGAGCACTTCGATGTTGTCGTAGCCCAGGGTAATAAAACCGGTGCCACGGGGCACTACCGACACCAGGCCGCTGTGGGCAAAGTTGTAGGTGTTGTTGTTGCGGGCCACGTTGTTGATCATCACTGAGGTATCACCGTAGCGGGTGATGTTTTCCAGGTCGTAGATCAGGAAGGCGCCGGTATTACATTCGGCAATGTTGTTGTCGTACTCGCCGCCCTGAACATTTTCGATTTCAAAACCCATCACATTGTAAGCTGCACGGCTGTCTCGGATGATGGCAGTGTTGGTCTGGCCAACATAAATGCCCGCATCGCTGGCACCAATGGATTCACTGCCTTCCACCAGAATGTTTTCTGATTCTACCGGGTAGATCCCGTAACGGCCGCTGGCTGAGCTGGGCACATAATCCGGGGTGGGGTCGCCCTCATTGAAGGGTGGGTTGGTACAGGAAACGTGCACGCGATCCGCGTAGTTGTCTGCGGTGATCGGCTCACCGCCGCCGGACCAGATGGCTCGCACGTTGCGCAGTGTGCCCCATTTGACGCTTTTGAGTTTGAAGGCGTCCCCCGGGGAATCCAGGATGGTCAGATCTTCCACGGTGATCCCCCGAATATTCAAAGCTTCCAGTCCGGTCACGTTGACACTGTCCTTGAACGACAGAATGGTTTCGTCTTTGCCGCAACCTTTAATCAGTACATCTTCGGTGGCCTGTATCAAGATGCCCTGGTTCAGTTCGAAGTAGCCGCATTCAAATTGCAGGGTGTCTTTCGGGCGCAACTGGACCATGGCATTGACCATGTCTTCGGTGGCGTCTTCACCGGGGCTTACCATAAAGGTACGACCGACACTGTCGGGTGGCGTTTCCCCGCCGTCATCCGGATCGGTGCCTGTGCCACCATCGTCGCCGCCGTCATCACCCCCTCCGCCATCATCGCCGCCGTTGTCAGGATTGTTGGGTGTAGCGGGGTTGTTGGCTGCCGGAGTATTGCTGCCGTCGCCTCCGCACGCGGTGAGCACGAGAGTGGCCGCCAGTGCGATGGCAGGCCAGAATCGGTTGATGTTCATGGTCAGTTCCCCGTTGTCATTTATTGTTGCTGCTTCCCGAAAAGCGCTGTTTCATGTGTCGGATTGATGGCCGCTATTGCGCGGCCTGCTCCAGTCGTTCCCACATCCGTATGTACGCTTCTGCCGAGGTGAACAGCTGGTTCACCGCGTCATCAATTTCTTCCTGCGGGCGATCACTGTTGAGCATCATGTCGGCGATCTGGTCCGCGTAGAGTCCGTAGTGCGCCACGCCACGGCCTTCATAGAGACTGAAGGCGTGGTCACCGGTAATTTGTTTGTCGAACTGCACCTGGCCATCCACCGAGGTGAAGGGATAGAGCTCGGCTTCCTGATCGGGTGTGCCGGGGTTGCCGGCCAGATTAGCAATGCCGTTGACGTCAGACGCAAACGGGGCGCCACCGAAGGGGCCAACCTTGAAGGCCGGGTCGCGGGGGCGGTTGCCGTCGCGGGTCAGTTGATCTACCCAATTGCCGCGCACGCTACCGAAGGACGCCGTCACGCCGCCCTGGCTGGCGATCTGGTCGCGCAGGGTTTCGGTGCCGGTCCAGTTGCCATGGCTGTTGATAATCGGGTAACCACGTTTGTTGGTGAGATCGAGAATCTCGTTGGCTGCCTTGCGGCTGATGTGGTCGATTTCGATCATCATGCCGCGGCGGGTCAGTTCTTCGATCAGGAAGAAACCCAGATCGGTAAGGCCGCGGGTGTTACACAGGTGGTCAGTGCCCTGGCGCGGATCAATATCGGCAAACTCTTCCGGGGTAGCCGGGAAGCGGTCGCCGACGTAGTCGATCTGGAATAGTAGTTGCTCAAAAATACCCAGAGGCTGAAGCGGATTGTCCAGTGCAATGGGGGCTTCCCCATGTTCGTGATCCGGGCATTCTTCAAACTCCACCAAGTGGCCGGTCTCCAGCAGATTGCCGCCGTAGAGAACGGCACCGATGCCAATGCCGTCCGACAGATCCGGCAGGTGGCCACCGAAAGCATTATCGAACTTGTGTACCGGGAACAGGCTGCGCACATCCATGGCGTAGAGACGATCCAGTCGTTCTACGATTTCTTCACGGTTGCATTCCGGGGCGTTCAGGAATTCGCCACAGTTAAGCACCTTGGATGCTTCCACGCCGAGGATGACCGCCATTTTTCCGTCGCCGATGACCTGCCGGGCCTGGGCGGGATCGGTGACGATGCGGAACCAGCCCTTGCCGGGGCCACCGTTCTGGGCGTCGATGTAATCCTGCATGCGATGCATTTGTGTGGCCTGCATTTCAATGGCGGCCATGGTGTCGCAGTCATTCTGTTTCTGCGGATTGAGCTGGCAGAGAATCTCGTTATGCACCAGGTGGTTGACGAGAATTTTCATGCCCGCCAGGTGCGCCCGTTCAATCCACTTGTAGTAGCTCTGATGGTGTTGCAAAGAGTTGCTGCGGGGCCAGAACGTGTAGTCCGGCCAGCCCCGGGTTTCGTGGGGGCCAGGGTTGCTGGTGACTTGTTCGATTAGCCCGGTGAGCCCCTGGGGGCCATGGTTGACGGCACAGTCGTGCAGGGCATGGTCGACCCCGAACTTGTGGAAGGGGTCGCCGTAATTCACCCGCCCGCCGATAAATTCGTAGGCAGAAATATGGCTGTGGGCATCCACGAAACCGAAGATGTCATCGTCGTCCAGGCCGTCTACATTCTGGAAACGGGGAACCTCGGTCAGGTAATTGGCCGGGCCGTCATCAGCGACGGCGGCGTTGAGTTCGGCTTCCGGGTAAGTGCTACATCCGTCGCTGGGCGCCAGGGTGAAACGGTTGTTGTCAGCTTCCAGTTGCGGGGAGGTGAGAGTCAGACCGTTGTCGCCGGCGGTGAGTAGCAGGCCGGTCACGTTGGAGGCCAGGGTAAAGGTGTCGCCGTCGCTGCGGTTCAGGTTCCAGACGGCCAGATCGTTGGCGTCATCGACCATGGCCAGGCTGGGCTGGATATTGGTGTCACCCAGCCCGGTGCCGATGCCTCCCAGACTTTCACCCAGTTCACGCAGCAGGCCACCGAGGGGGGCAACCGGGTCCAGCACCAGATTGAGGGTGTCGCCCAGCCCGGATACCAGATAGCTCAGCTCTCCGACAAAGTTGCCGCTCTGATCAAGAAACTCTCCGGCTGGATCGCTGATGCCGAGCAACTGTTTGCTGCCGGCACTGCCGGGGTCACGTTGATAATCGGAAAGCAGCAGGTAGCGGCCCAGGTCGGTGGGCTTCATGTAGAAGGCGGTGGCATGATCTGCGTCGTTGGTGAGGCTATAGCTGTCTTCGCTGGTGGCCAGAAACTGTTGCTGGCTTTGCAGGGTGTAGCAGCCATTGGCGAATTGGTAGCGGTTCAGGGGCTCGGGTTCTGGCTCAGGCTCGGGTGTGGGGTCCGGCGTTTCCGGCTCACGGGGCGTTTCCGGAGTGGTGGGGGAATCATTGGCAACGGCGGGTGCGCTGCTGCTGCCTCCACCGCCACAGGCGGCAAGCAGGCTGGCGCTGAGCAGTAATGCCAGCGGAATCCGGTGAGAAGCAAAGGCGGGAGCCTGGCTGAGTAAAAACATCGCTAACCCCTTGGTGGTGCCTGCAGTGGGCACTGTTCTTATTGGTCTAATGTGCAGGGCGTGCGTGTTTCTATGGCACTATCGTACACATTGATTGGTACAAGTGTGCACATTAATCAGGGGGCGGTGCTGTAGCGTTATTGTCAGTATTGGTGACAGTTTCTTTTCATAGGGATACAAAACGGCAAAGCCGGACGGGCCGGACATTGCCGTTTGCAGGGGGCAGGGGAGGGATTGTGCAGGCTGTCAGGCCGCCTGGCTGGTGGTGTGAGCGGTGGTGGGGCCGTCCAGCGGGCGGGTCAGGTAGCCGAGTACCAGGGTGGCCACATCCACATTGGGTTGATAGTGGAGAAACAGCCCGCCCAGGGTCCCGAAGACCCGGGCCAGCATGATGAAATCGCCGGGCAGGGTCTGTACCGGGTCATGTTCCAGCTGGCCGAGCAGTTCGCTGACCTGCTGCATCATGGCTTCCGGGCTGGGCCAGCCGGCCTGCTGATCGGGGTTGATAATGGCATCGCGGACCTGGTCGAGCACGGCAGACACGAATGCCAGCAGGGTGGCCGGATCGCCGCTGCGGGTGACAAAGCCGAGGGCGGTGAGGGTATCGGCGATGACGGTTTCATCACCCACGATGCAAGCCTGCAGCACCCGGAAGTAACCCCGGCGGGCGTCGTCGGTGAGTGCTTGCGCGCAGCCGAAATCCAGCAGTACCAAGGTATTGTCCGGGGTGATCATGATATTGCCGGGGTGCGGGTCGGCATGGAACAGGCCGCCGTGCAGTACCTGGCAGAACCAGGCATCCAGCAGCGTACTGAGCAGGGCGCTGACCCGTGCAGGATCCGATGTTTTCAAACGATCCAGAGTCAGTGTGAGCTTCTCGCCCTGAATGAATTCGGTGGTGAGCACATGCCGGCTGCTGCACTCGGGCACCAGTGTCGGCACCTGAATCCCGGGGATAGCCGCGAGCTGCCGGCCGATGTCAGTCATGACGCGGGCTTCGCGCTGGTAGTCCAGTTCTTCGCGAACGGTGCGCTGGATTTCGTTGACGATGGTATCGATATCCATGGGCGGCAGGGCGGATTTCACCGCATCCATGAAGACCTTGAGTAGCGTCATGTCCAGTTCGACCACCTCATCAAGCCCAGGACGCTGTACTTTGACGGCCACTTCGCGGCCATCGTGCAAGCGGGCGCGGTGCACCTGGCCGATGCTGGCCGCCGCCAGGGGCTGAGGGTCCACATGGGCGAACAGTGTATCCAGTGGTTGGTTGAACTCCTGCTCCAGTACTGCGGCAATGTCGGCAAAGGCCACCGGGCTGGCCTGGTCCTGCAATACGGCCAGTTCATCGACCCAGGCTTGGGGTAGCAGGTCCGGACGGCTGGAGAGCAGCTGGCCGATTTTCAGGAAGGCACCGCCCTGCTCCAGAGAGGTATCACGAAAACGTTTGGCGTTGCGCTTGTGCAGGTTGGCCAGCGCGGCATCGCGCATGCTGCCCGGCAGGAACGCGGCCCTGGTGCCCCACAGGCGATAGCTGGCGACCACCTTGGTGAGCATCCAGCCGGTTTTGGTCAGGCGCTTGAGGCGTGCGGGCCAGCGGCGGGCTTCGTCGGCGAGCAGCTGCATTTCTTCGTTCACCGCGCTGGCACCACGGGTGACGGCCTTGCAGGCAGTAATGGCCTGGTCGGCGATCTCCCGGCCTTGCCAGGCGGTTTTTTCGATGGCCTTGATGCAGCCCTCGACCACGGCAATCCAGGCTTTCAGTCCGCTGTCTTGCTGTTTGCGCTCGGCAAAGTCGTTGAGCGGTTGCCAGTTCGGCACCTGATCTGCCTGCGGTTGGGCAGGCTGGAGAGTATTGTTGTTCGCTGATGTGGCTCGCATTGGGCGGGCCCTCCACAGTGTTTGTGTATAAGTGTTCACAAATTACTGCGAAGCAGGCAGGTGGGCAAGTCAAAAGTGAGCAAAGGCTCCTTTTTGTTTGACAATGCGCTCACGAAGCCGGTTTTGCGGGCTCTCTGTGGGCCCTTGGCCGTATGGGGATCCCGTTTTTTCTGGTTGCGGTGACCGCCTGGGGGGCGCAGGGAGGTGACTGTGCGGGCAGGTTTGTGAACAGAGGGCCCGTTTTTGTTGAGTGTCTGAGGCGATTCGGGCGTTAGCCGCCCAACAAGCGAACCTCGGCGGCTTCCACGGCCTCCAGTCGGCCGTAAAGTATGACCGTATCCCCTTGTGCCAGGACCAGGTTTTCATCCGGGCTTTCGTGGGTGTGTTCTGCCCGTTTCACCGCCCGGATTTCCACATCGCGCAAGCTGCAGTCACGGATACTCTGGCCAATGCTGCGGGCTTTTTCACTGAGGGTAACGGCGTGCAGTAACCGATAGGGGTTGCCGGCGCTGTCGGTGGTGGGGAAGGAATCGCCGTGGTAATAGCCTTGCAGCATGCGGTAGCGGTCGCGGCGGGTTTTGCGCAGCATGGCGAGTACCCGTTCAAAAGGCACGTCGAGCATCATCAGGGCATGGGCCACCAGCATCAGGGACGCCTCCAGCACTTCGGGAACGACCTCGGCGGCACCGGCTGCCGTGAGCGCATCCAGGTGGGTGTCATCCCGGGTGCGTACCAGCACCCTGACATCGCTGTTGAGATCCCGGCAGGTATGGATAATGCGTTCCGCCAGACGGGCATCGTCGAAGGTGACCACCAGCAGGCGGGCGCGGTGAATGCCCGCCCGTTCGAGAATGTCCTTGCGGCTGGCGTCGCCAAACAGGATGTGTTCGCCGGCGGCGCTGGCTTCCTGCAAACGCACCAGATCCATATCGACTGCGACGGCATGGTGATGGAAGCGGTTCAGGTAGCGCATCAGGTTCTGGCCCACCCGGCCATAGCCGCAGAGGATGACATGGCCGGTGATGTCATCGGATACCGGGCTGTCCTTGGGGATTTCCATCCAGGGGCGCAGCAGGCGACGGCTGAGTTTGCCGCTGTGTTGCAGCAGGGCGGGGGTCACCGCCATGGTGAGTACGGTGATGGACACCAGCAGGCCGGCTTTACCCGGTGACATGACTTGGTGAGACACGGCCAGAGCAACCAGCACGAAGCCGAACTCGCCGCACTGGGAGAGAATCAGGCCGCTGCGTGTGGCGGTGTCGGCGGGCTCTCCCAGCAGACGCAGCAAAGCGAAAATCAGGACCGCCTTGAACAGCATCAGCGAGACGGCCGCGAGAATGATCCAGTGCCACTGTTCGGCGAACAGGTTCGGGTCCACCAGCATGCCGACACTGATAAAGAACAGCCCCAGCAACAGGTCACGGAAGGGACGCAGGTCCGCCTCGATTTGGTGGCGGAAGTGACTTTCCCCCAGCATCATGCCTGCCAGAAAGGCTCCCAGCGCCATGGACAAGCCCAGCCAGTGGGTTACCCAGGCGGCCACCAGGGCCAAGAGCAGGGCAGTCATGACAAACACTTCATCGGAGCGAGTACGGCCGGTTTCTTCCAGCAGCCGTGGCAGTATCCATTTTCCCACCACGTAGATGCCGGCAAACAACAGCAGGGATTTGCCCAGGGTAAGACCTGCCATGGCCCACAGGGCATCGCCGCTGCTGTTGCTGATCACCGGCAACATTACCAGCATGATCACCGCAGCCAGATCCTGGAACAGCAGGATGCCGGTGGAAGCCCGCCCGTAACCGGTGTTCACCGCACCCCGGCCAATCAGATCTCGAATCACGATGGCGGTGGAAGAGAGCGCGAGCGCACCGGCGGTGATGCCAGCGGTCATCGGCTGGAAACCGAGCAACCGCATGACGGCGAACACCGCCGCTCCGGTAAGAATGACTTGCAATGGGCCCGCGCCGAACACAATGCGGCGCAACGTCATCAGGCGGGGAATGGAGAATTCCAGCCCCAGGGTAAAAAGCAAAAAGACGATGCCGAATTCGGCCAGGTGCTGGATGCCTTCTACGTCATTGATCCAGCCGAATCCAAACGGCCCTGCGGCCAGACCGGACAGCAGATAGGCAAGAATGGGGGGCATGCCCAGGCGGCGAAACACCACCACCGCTACCACCGCACTGCTAAGGAGAACCACAATTAATGTCAGGGTGTCATGCATAACACTGCATTCCGAAAGGCCGAAAGGGCAGTGTAGCAGCCCCCGTTGTCGGGGGCAGTCCCGGAGTTTGCTTGGCGAGGCTTAATCGTTGCAGCTAAAGCGGTAGCTGTCGTCCAGTGCCAGCGGCAGGGTCAGTGAGCGAAAGCCCAGGCTGTCCATGTGCTGGCAGTGAATGTTGTGGCCCTGCGGGTCGGCCCCGTACAGGTAATCGATGTGCAGCACGGGTTTGCCGGCTTCAATAAACGGGGTCAGCAGATGACATTCCTGCCATTGGTGGCAGGATTCGTTGATGGCGAAATCCGCAAACTCCACCAGGTCTTCAATCTGGCCCAGATCGTTTTTCAGCGACACGGCCAGGCCGTGGTCATGGGCGGTGTCGAACAGAAAGCGGTTGTAGTCCAGCTGGCTGTTATAGCTCAGCGGGAAACCGGTGCGGTTGCTGTAGCCATCCACATTGTCCGGATCCACCCCGTCGCAGCCTTTGCTGGCCGCCAGGGCAATGCGATCGGACATGATCGCGCGGACATTGATTGAGCGGGTATCGAGCCAGCGTTCCCCGGGCCAGTTACCCAGGCGTCGCCCCTTGTCGGCAGCGGTAAAACGGCCCTTGTCCTCGCGCCAGTTTTCGAAAGTACCGGCGGAAAAATAGCAGATCACCCGGCGGCCGCTGGCGTGCAAGTCGTCGATCACATTCTGGGGTGTGTCGAACAGGTCCAGCACATAGAGGTCAGCGGTATAACCACTGTTGATCGGGCCCTGCAGCTGAATTTGCCAGGTGGTGTCCAGATCAGGCTGGTAGTGTGGCGGAGCCGCCTGCTGAGGGGTTAATAATGAAGAAATAGCGCCAGTCAGTAGACCCAGAGAAGTACTCATCGGATACCACACCCAAACACAACGTAAGTCTTGATGGTAAGGCTGCTGTTGGCGAAAGAATGTGGGCTAATCGCGCTATTTGTGTAAACGCCATGTTCAAAACGATTGGTCTGGTGCCAGTCCCGGGCTATGCAGGCTAAAACTCGATATCCACGGTGATGGTATCCGTGTAATTGCCAGGAACGGCGGCAGGGTCGGCGGGAATGCGTCCAAATACATTCATCATGATACTGGCACCGGTGCCCAGCCCCGCGCCGCTTTTGCGGTTGCTGGTGTTGTCCCAGTCAACATTTCTGGCTGCGTCCTGGAAGAGGCCGTAGCTGACGAAATTACTGCCGTCACTCATTCTCCGGGAGCCGCCAGAGGGGTTCAGCCCGTTGCTCAATCCGACCGTGAACGGGCTGGCATTGGTGCAGCGCACATCAATAAAGGTGTCACTGTCAGTCTGCGCCAGGGGGGCGCTTTGGGTGCCGAAATCCAGGTCATTGGCGGTGATTCGGCACTGGTCAGGGATTTCTATGGTGGCATCCAGCGTGTAGGTACCAAGTGGTGTGCTGGCGGTGTTGCAGGATTGGCCGCTGTTGACGCCTCTGATCTGTGAGTTAAGCATGCTGGTGTTATGCACTTCGGCCAGCACCGTGCTGGGCATGGGGCCGGGGGCAATGCCATAGGCCGTGACCGTGCCATTATCTTGTGTCTCAAAGAAGCCGAAGCTGACGGGTACAGCGATGGCGTTTGTTGTGGGTTGTATAACAGTACTGCCCGCCGGAGAGTTAAACACATTAAAGGGGATGGGCGGGCCGGGGTTGGCTGGCGTCATGTTGCGCGGAAAGAGCCCCCCGTTATTATCTGTTGCGACATTGATGCACATAGTGAAGTTGAATCCAAAGAATCCTCCCTCGAACACACCCCTCGAGCAAGACCACTGGATGGGGGTGTTGGCGGTGACATTGCCGCCGACAAAGGGGTCCTTGGTGCCAAAGTCCAGAATCGGCGAGTTATCAATACTGCATTGCAGAGCGCTCACCTGGGTTAGCGGTGCGAGAGTCAGCAGCACCGCGAGCAGTAACCGTTTCATTTCGGACTCTCCTCCACCAACAGGGTGAATGGGATGCCGCTGATTGATGCCGAGAAAAACGCGACGGAGCCGTCTACCGGCGTTGCCTTGATCGGGATGCGCAATTCCCTGCCCGGCAATACATAACCCACAAGGCCTTCTTTGATCACAAACTTCTTGTTCTTGTTACGGGTTTGCCAGTAGGCATCCGATAGTCGCGCGTGAGCGGTTCCTGTGTTGCGTATGCGCAGGGCGCCATCCTGGAAAAACGCAGAAAGTGAGTGGTTCAGTTCCGGTGTACCAACAAACAACGGCAAGGACATGCGCAGCAGAACCTTGAGGTTGGCACCTTGATCGGATTCGGTGTCCGGGACTTCACTGATGACCAGGCGATAGCTCTTTTCAATATCGGATGGTTGTGGGGCTTTCTGGATCACTCTGACCAGTTGCTCTCCATTGGCCGGAATGAGGGTCACCGGAGGAGTAATGATCAGGTCGTCCTGCTGCAGTAAGCGGCTTTCTCCATCGTCCCCCTGCTCCCAGGCGAAAAGCTGAATTTGATAAAAACCGTCCTGGGACGAACCGTTTTTGAGCTTGTAGGTGGCGTTAGCCTGTAATGGGGGCATTTTCATGATCAATGGTGAAACCGTCAGCTGGCCACCTAACGCAGCAGAAGATATCAGCGTGAAGAGAGAGAGCAATAACGCCTTGATGGAGATCTTCATGATGCACAATCCTTTTTTACCGTGCTGACGGAGACAAACATTGATAAGGGCCAAGTCGAGGCAGGGTGCCCGGGTTTGCGGTGAAGTTGAATACCACCGTACACAGAGCGCCGTTGCTGATGATGCCTATTTCATTTTCACCTTCGGTGATGCCCTGCAGGAATACCTCACCATCATAGCCCACAACCGTGGCTTCAGCGTCCGCCAGCAGAGCCCTGGCGCCTGCCGGAACAGGCACACCCTGGGCGTTATGAATCACCACAATAGCGCTGTTCTGCTGGGCAATTTCAAACCGGGCGGTTACCCCGGTGAGCTCTGCGGGTTTGATGGTCAGCTTTCTGGCGCTACTTTGCGCATCCACCGGCAGATCATCAATATCGATGGCGAGCTGGTTTTCCGTAAAGGGAATGATGTCCGGTAGCAGCAGCCTGCCTTTGTGATTGGTTCTGCCGATCACGCGATTCGACTGGCGTACCGGTATATCGGCATAGCCGCCGGTATCAACGATAGCAAAGCTGTTGTTCATGGTGTTTGCCGCGTACAGGGCTTCGTAATTGGATACCAGTGAACCGCTCAGGCTGGCAAAGCTGTTGTTCTCGCCATCCTGACCGTAAACCCCGGCCTGGATATCGCCATAGGGGGTCCACCAGCGGCCTCTTGCCTGGCGGGTACCGTTGGCGTCGGGGCTGTAGGCCAGGTCCCAGCCAAGGTCCCAGAAATCACGCACATGCTGGCGCAGTGTGAGCAGGGTCTCTGTGTCTTCGGTTTTTTCGTTGTGGTTAATGCGCGCCCCGGCCTGAATCGGGCGGTCGCTGGGTTTGTCCAGGCGGTAGGTAAAGCCGGCCAGCCAGGTTCTGTCGCTGGACTCTTCCAGGTTCTGGTTAACGCTTAAGGTCAGCGAGAGTTGCTGCCACAGGGTTCGGGTGTGGCCCAGCACCAAAAATCGGGTATCGGGACCGTCGAAGAGTCGGGTTTCCAGGTAGCTCACATTCAGGTTGCCCTGGCGTCCGAAGCTGACACTGCCGTTTAATTGAGTGCTGCTCTTGATCGGTATGCGTCGATCAATGGAGTTGGATAAATCTTTGTAGCCCCGGGTGCGCTCGGTGTATTGGCCGCTGATACCGTAACGCTGTGTGCGAAATTCATGGCCAACAACCCACTGGTTTCCCTGATCGTCGTTATCGCTGCCGTGGGCAACAGACAGGTTGGATACGCCAAGAAAGCCCGGGCGGACAACCACGCCGGCGCCGCCGTTAATCAGCGTGTCGCTGGCATTCAGGGTACTTTCCAGGGTCAGTAAATTGTTAAAACCATAGCGTGCCACCCCGGTGGCCACGGTCTGGTCGTCATAGTCGTTGGCGCGTTGCCCGTAAAAACGTCGGGGCGCGCCCACGCTGGCGGAATAATCCCAGTAGCCTTCTTTAAGGAGTTTTGGGCTGACATAGAAAGGCACGGTCTGGGCGGTTTCTCTTCCCAGGGTATCGGTGGTCACCACTTGCACTTCGCCAAGGCCGGTGACCATGGGCGACGTTTCAAGAACAAAAGGGCCTGGCTGTACCGCTTGATCGGACAGGCGAAGATCGTTGACGAACACCTCCAGCGCAGAGGGCAGTGTTGCCGAGCCACTGATCTGTGGCAGCGGGAAGGTGATCAAGTCCGGTCGCGAGGCAAAGTTTCTGGAGATTTGTACCCCGCCCAGGCGAATAGACGGCGACCAGGTCAGGGCGCCACTGATGGTGTCGCCAACCATGTAGGTGCGCATGCGATTCGGGTCGGTGTATCGCCAGTAACTGTCCAGCCGGATGTAATTGCCGTCATCGGGGGCATTATCATTCCAGCGCACCACGCCGCTGGTGCTGACCACCCCCCAATTATCGAAGGCGCGTAGTTCATGGCCGGCTGAGGTGGTTTGCGCACCGTTATCAAGCCAGGTGCTGTACGCATCGTAATTAAGGAGAATGCCCTGGCCCCGTTGCACCGGTGTGTTGTCGAGGGAATAGCCCGCCTCCAGTTTTTGGTGGGGAAGCCATTCGGCGGGCACAATCAAACTGATCTGCTGGGCGCTGTTGTCGTAGCGTCCGGCAATATCCAGTTGTTCCAGCGTTTGCCACTGCTCGCTGCTGACCTGGTCTGGAAAGTCCACGCCTTGAGAAACCAGGGCGCGGGTATCAATGGTCAGTTCTTCAGCGTACACCTGCACAGGGAGCATGTAGGCGGTGGGCCGGCCATTGAGGATCAACTGCGGGTAAGCGATATAGGCATTGCCGCCCTTGCCTCTGGCCTGGGCGCGTAATCGGGCAATGTCGGATTGGGAGTAAGCGTTGGAGAGGCTGACTACCTGGGATTCATTTGCCGCCAGCTGAACCGGCGGGCTTTCGGCATGGGTGATGGATGACAGGGCCAGCAAGCCCGCGACCGTAAAAGATGCACGGCGCGGGCGGGCAGGCAGGTAAGGGGTCCTGTCATCATCACTGCTATTCACGGATATCCTTTCCTGTTTCCCGCCGCCTGGGGCGGCGGGGAAGGGGGATCAGTAAGTCAGCGTTACGGTGACAATATCGGTGAGGGCCATGCCGGTAGCATTGAAGGTGTCAGCGGCATCAATAGTCGGCGTTTGGGCAGGAATGCGGCCATAAATATCAATGTCCTGGGAGGCGCCGGTGCCACTGAAAGCCACATTATCCGTGTCGGTCCAGGCGGTGGTTCTGCCGGCGTCCTGGAAGATCTGGTAGCTGACATAGGAGCTGTTGGCAGACTTCATGGCGCGCTCTGTGCCTACTGGGCCGGCGCCGAAGTTGGCGCCATTGGTCAGGCCAATGGTGAAATCCGCGCCATTGGAGCAGGTCACTGTCACCGTGTTGGCTGCATCAATGTTGCCTGCTACCACGTCGGCATCGGTCTGGTCGCCAAAGTCCAGGTCAGTGGTGCTGTCCAGGGTGCAAGCGGCTTGCAGGTTGAGCAGTACATCGAAGGTATCTTGCAGTGTGGCGGCAGAGGCAACCATGGTGGTGCTCATGAGGGTGGAGCCGAGAGCCAGATTGATCATTGTCTTTTTCATGTATTTCTCCATTCCCAATGAGTCGTTGGGCGACCAGGTTAAGGTGTGACGTGTGTCACGCTTGCTCTTGTTACAGCGCGACTCTATGGGCAGGGGGGGGGCAGGTAAACGGATTGCGGGTAACATTGCGTAAAATGCCGATGAATGGTGTTCGTTTTTTAATAAGAGGTATTTTTACGCATATGAACGGTTGTGGTGTGCGTATCAGGGCCTCGGCTTCTTTCGGGGGGCAGGTACAGATGGGATGGCTGCTGGGCCAGTAGGGTAGGAATGGCCGTTTCAGCCCGCTGGGGCTCGGCGGCCTTGGATCGACCGGGTGGGCAAGCATGGATCGAGCAGTTATTGAGAGCGGCAGGCCTTTGAGCAGGCCTGCCGGCTAGAGGGTTATTGAGGCGTGCGGATCACCAGCAGCCGTTCTTCGGTCATGTCGTTGATGGCCCAGCGGATGCCTTCGCGGCCCAGGCCGGAGTCCTTCACGCCGCCGTAGGGCATGTTGTCCACGCGCCAGCTGGGGACATCGCCGATCACCACGCCGCCCACTTCCAGTTCGTCCCAGGCTTTCTGGGCCTTGTACAGGTCGCGGGTGAACACGCCGGCTTGCAGGCCGAACTTGGAGTCGTTGACGGTGTTCAGGGCGTCGTCGAAATCGCTGAAGCGGCTGATCACGGCCACCGGGCCGAAGGCCTCTTCTTCCACGATGTTGGTGCCCTTGGGCGCGTTCTCCAGCAGGGTGGCTTCGAGCATGGCGCCGTCGCGCTTGCCGCCCACCAGCAGTGTGGCGCCGGCATCAACGGCTTCATTAACCCAGTTTTCCAGCCGGGTAGCTTCACCTTCCGAGATTACCGGGCCGATAAAGGTGTCTTCGTCTTTCGGGTCACCCATTTTCAGGCCGGCGGTTTTTTCCACCAGGCGGGTTTTCAGTTCGTCGTAGATGGCATCGTGAATCAGGATGCGCTGTACGCCGATGCAGCTCTGGCCGGACTGGTAGAAAGCGCCGAAAGTGATGCGTTCCACGGCGTCGTCCAGGTCCGCATCTTCATCCACGATCACCGCCGCGTTGCCACCCAGTTCCAGGATCACCGGTTTCTTGCCGGCACGGGCTTTCAGGTCCCAGCCCACGTCCGGGCTGCCGGTGAAGCTGAGCAGCTTGAAACGCTCGTCGGTGGTGAACAGGTCGGCGCCTTCGCGATGACAGGGCAAAATGGAAAACGCGCCTTTCGGCAGATCGGTTTCTGCCAGCACTTCACCGATGATGATGGCGCCGATGGGCGTGCGGCTGGCCGGCTTGAGCACAAAGGGGCAGCCGGCGGCGATGGCCGGGGCCACCTTGTGGGCGGCCAGGTTCAACGGGAAATTGAACGGGGAAATAAACGAGCAGGGGCCGATGGGAACCCGTTTGACCATGCCGCGATAGCCTTTGGCACGGGCGGAAATTTCCAGGTTGGGCATTTCGCCATCGATGCGCACGGCTTCTTCGGCGGCCACGCGGAAAGTGTCGATCAGGCGGCCCACTTCACCACGGGCATCCTTGATCGGTTTGCCCGCTTCGATGCACAGGGCCAAGGCCAGCTCTTCGTAACGTTCTTCAAAGCGCTTCACGCAATGGTAGAGAATCGCCTGGCGCTCGTAGGGCGCCAGTTGTGCCATGGGCTTGGCGGCCTTGTCGGCGGCGTCGATGGCCTTGTCGATGGTGGCGGCATCCGCCATGGCCACACGGGTGGCCACTTCGCCGCTGTATTTGTCGGTGACATCCAGATCCTGGTTGGCGAAGACGGCTTCGTTGGCCAGGTAGTAGGGGTAGGCGTCTTTTAGCATTTTGGTTCCTTAATGGCGTTTAGTGGGCCACGGGGCTGGGCGTGATCAATCGCCAGCTAGCACGCTCCACGCAACACGCTGGCACGCAGCAAGGCATGGTGCGTGTAGCGTGCTGCGTGTCAGCGTTATAGTTTGCTGCTGAGTTCGCGAATTTCCCGGTTGAGGATGCGGCTGTTGTCGCGGTAATCCACCATGCAGTCGATCACGTGCACGCCGCCTTGCTGGTAGCACTCTTCCACCAGCGGGCCCAGGCCGGCGGTGGATTCCACGCGGTGGCCGTTGGCGCCGTAGGCGCGGGCGTAATCCACGAAGTCCGGGTTCTGGAAGTCCAGGCCGAAGTCCTGGAAGTCCATGTCGTTCTGTTTCCACTTGATCATGCCGTAGCCGTCGTCGCGCAGAATCAGCACCACGATATCCAGCTTCAGGCGCACGGCGGTTTCCAGCTCCTGGCTGTTCATCATGAAGCCGCCGTCACCGACGATGGCCATGACGCGACGGTCCGGGTGCACCATTTTCGCGGCCATGCCGGAGGGCAGGCCGGCGCCCATGGTGGCCAGGGCGTTATCCAGCAGCACGGTATTGGGCTTGGTGGCCGGGTAGTTGCGGGCAAACCAGATTTTGTACATGCCGTTATCCAGCGTCAGGATCCCGTCTTCTGGCATGACTTTGCGGATTTCATCCACCAGGCGCTGCGGGCGAATCGGGAAGCTGTCGTCCTGAATGCCTTCATTGATGTGCTTTTGCAGTGCATCGCGGATGCGGTGGAAGTCCGAGAAGCTCCAGTGCTCCTCGGGCTCCAGGCGTTCCTTGAGCTGCCACAGGCTGTTGGCAATGTCGCCGACCACTTCAATCTGCGGGAAGTAGACCGGGTCTACCTGGGCGGAGTTGAAGTTGATGTGAACCACTTCGGCCCCGCCGGGGCGCATGAAGAACGGCGGCTTTTCCACCACGTCGTGGCCCACGTTGATGATCAGGTCGGCCTGGTCGATGGCACGGTGCACAAAGTCGCCGTCGGACAGGGCAGTGTTGCCCAGGAAATGGGGGCCGGTTTCGTCCACCACCCCTTTGCCCATTTGTGTGGTGATCACCGGAATGCCCAGTTTTTCCACAAACTGGCGCAGCATCTTGCTGGTCAGCTTGCGGTTGGCACCGGCACCGGCCAGCAGCAGCGGCTTGCGTGCGCCCTTGATGGCTTCAATCGCCTTGCAGATGGCCTTGTCTTCGGCGATCGGGCGACGGGTCGCGCTGGGCTCGGTGACCGGCATGGTGGAATGTTCGCGGGCGATATCTTCCGGCAGTTCCAGGTGGGTGGCGCCGGGGCGCTCTTCCTGGGCGAGACGGAAAGATTCGCGAATGCGGGTGGGGATGGAGTCGCCACTGACCACCTGTTTGGTGAACTTGGTCAGCGGGCGCATCATGTCCACCACATCAATGATCTGGAACTGGCCCTGTTTGCTGGTCTTGATCGGTTTCTGGCCGGTGATCATCACCATGGGCATGGCGCCGAGCTGGGCATAAGCAGCGGCGGTCACCAGGTTGGTGGCGCCGGGGCCCAGGGTCGACATGCAGACACCGGCTTTGCCGGTAAGGCGGCCATAGGTGGATGCCATAAAGCCGGCGGCCTGTTCGTGACGGGTGATAACCAGCTTGATGTTGGAGCCGCGCAGCGACTCAAGCAGGTCCAGGTTTTCTTCACCGGGAATGGCAAAAACGTGTTCTACCCCTTCCGCTTCCAGGGCGCGAACGAACAAATCCGATGCTTTCATGACTCTTTGTCTCCAGTTGATCCCGTTGCCGGCTTGTGGCCGTGCGGGTTCCACGATGCGTGGTTAAAAATAATCATCGCGGTTAATGCAAGGATGGTGCCGCTTTTTCCTTGTTCTGGTGCACAAATCCTGCACATAAAAGGTGCGACCCGTCCAAGTCGGGCTTCACTATAGCGCGCCAGGGGTGCAGCCCGGTATGGGGTTAATGAATCTGTTTTATTTAAAAATGTGATGATAGACCGCCGGGGCGAACGCAAAACCCGGGAGCATCCCCCTTGTCCTCCCGGCAGCGGAAGGGCAGAGTCTGCGCAATAACGAACAATGGCGAAAACGCCGGGCCAGCAGTGAGAGACGCTATGAAGAAAACCGGATTGTGGGTATTGGTGGTCATCGTTGCCCTGATCGTGCTGGCCGTGGCGGGTGTGCATCGCTGGTTTAACCCGCCGGCGCCAGCGGCGCAGCTCTTTTTTAATGGCACGGTACTGACCATGGACCCGCAACAGCCGGTGGCGGATGCCATGCTGGTGAAGCGGGGCGAGATTGTGGCGCTGGGTAAGGTCGAGGTGTTGCGCCGGCAGGTCAGCCGGGATGTGGCGGTGATCGACCTGGAGGGTGGCACGCTGATGCCGGGGTTTATTGAAGCCCATGGACATTTCCCCGGTGAAGGGTTGTCTGCGGTGGCGGTGGATGCCAACAGCCCGCCGATTGGCGATTTGTACAGCATCGACACGCTGCTGGAGCGTTTGCGCCTGCTGGCCCAGCGCCGCCCGGAAGGCATGCTGCTGGCGTATGGCTTTGATGACACCACCATCGGCGAGCAGCGTTACCCGACCCGGGCAGAGCTGGATTCGGTGAGCAAGACGCGGCCCATCATGGTGATGCATATTTCCGGGCATCTGGGCGTGGTTAATTCCGCTGCGCTGGAAAGCATGGGCATCAAGGAGGACGTCAAGGATCCGCCGGGTGGATTTTATGGGCGTGATGAAAGTGGGCAACTCAATGGCCTGTTGGCGGAGACGGCGTTTAACCCGGTACGTAGTCAGGCTCTGAAGCTGGCGCCCATGGACGGTTTTCGGGTGTTATCCCGGGCGTCGCATATCTATCTGTCGCGGGGGATTACCTTTGCACAGAACGGCTTGGCGGACCCGGCGGCTATCCGGGCCCTGAAGCCGGCGCTACAGTTCGGGCTCATCCCGCTGCGCCTGAGTGTCTGGCCCAACGTCGAGTCGGAAAAACTGCGTCAGGCGGGCGACATCTCCATTGCGCAGGGCGAGCGCAGCCATCTGGGGCCGGTCAAGCTGGTCAGCGATGGCTCGCTGCAGGGCTATACCGGGTTTCTCGGTGCGCCGTATCACACCCTCCCGGACGATTATCCGCCGGACTATCTGGGGTTTCCGACACAGTCCCAGACAGCGCTGAGCGCCAGGGTAAAGCAGTTCCACTGCCAGGGACGACAAGTGGCCGTGCACGCCAATGGTGATGCGGCTATTGATCTGAGTCTGAATGCCATCGCCGGCGCCCGGGCTGCCTGCCCGCAGGTTCGGGTGCAACCGGTATTGATTCATGCACAGATGGCGACCCCGGCGCAGTTGCAGCGCATGGTAGAGCTGGATGTGATTCCCTCGTTCTTCAATACCCATGTGTATTACTGGGGCGACCGGCACCGGGATATTTTCCTTGGGCCGGAACGGGCTCGCCGGATCAGCCCGCTAGCGGAAGCGGAGCAAGCCGGGCTGCGCTTTACCTTGCATGCGGATTCGCCAGTGGTGCCCTTTGAACCGTTGCAGCTGGTGTGGAATGCGGTGGAACGCGAGACCGCCTCCGGGGCCTTGCTGGGTCCTGAGCAGGCTGTGGGCGTGGAGCGGGCATTGCAGGCAGTGACCGTGGATGCGGCCAGGCAGCTGGGTGTGGCAGATCAGGTAGGGCAGTTGCGCCTGGGAATGCGTGCGGACCTGGTCTGGCTGGACCGGGATCCGCGGGAAGCGATTGGCGACTGGGCATCGATCCAAGTGCTGGGCACCTGGGTTGGCGGGGTTCGCCGCTACCCGGATGGGCAAGCGGACGAGAGAGGGCAAGCGATGTAGCCCTCTGTGCGCAGAGCCCTTGCTCAGGTGCTCTGCGAAAGCGGTCTGCGCGCTGCTAGTGCCAGGTCCCTTCCAGATTCTCGCACTGATCGAGAAATTCCTCGGCGCTCATTTCCACCGTATTCGGGTCCAGATGTGAAGCCACTTGTTCTTTCAGCTGCCCGACCACTTTGGACATGACCGTCAGGGTTTCTTCCACCTGCTCGATAGTTTCCAACAGGTCTTCGGCTTCTTGCTGGTAATCATCTCTGTCGTCGTAATCGCTCATGCGAAGCCTCCTGCAGTTGGGATGAGCCTGTTCTTGCCGAGGCTCGGTCCAATGTTGCCAACGATGGCAGCGTAAAACAAACGGGAAATTCCCGCTGTTGGTGAAAGTTTCGCCACTTGAGACAGGCGGTCGTTGGTATTTCGCTAACGGTTCTTGCCCAGCTGGGCGGTTATGCCTCGTTAAAACGCGTGGTGGTAGACCTGCGTCCTATACCTGCGTGAGCAGGTGGTGGAGCAAGTTGATGCCTCGGGAAAGGTTGTAGGTGGCGCGGTAGTGGGTGGCATTTGAGATGCTATTTAGGGTAACCCCAGAGCACAGCAGGGAGAGTGACCGGGGTAACTATTGTTGGTGCTGTTGGGAGGCTGTTCTTGGTTTGGTAGTAAGGTTTCAGGGATTCAGTTTCTTTTTCAAAGGGGTTGCCTGGCCTTGGCGCGGGGCGCATGGAGCGCTGGTTGTGGATACCAATCTTCCTGCCCCAAACTATCATATAAATGAGGTTTGGTATGATGAAAAGCATCCCTGTTGTCGGAAAAATTGCAATGCTGGCGGCCATTTTGGGTCTGTTTTTAGGTATGAGCGCATTCTGTTTTTTTGATGCAGGTTCTAAGGTTTATGGTGTATTGATTTTGCTTATTCAAAATAATGTGGGGGATATGGTTCGTTTTGTATCTGATGGCTTTTATTATTTATGCGAGCCGGAAGTGAAAGGGATGGCACGAGGCGTGAGATAAGGAAATGTACTGGTTCTCGAGGGATCGTATCAATTGGATGCAAGTGAATGAGGTTGGGGTGTTGAGTAAATTTATATGCTTCGTTCTGGCCGCTCTGATTATGGTCCAGGGCCTATATTATTGGGGAGAGCCCGATGAGCCGTTCAACCAAAGATTTATGTCCGACTATACTTATGAAGTGGGACAAAATATCGGTTTCGGGTGGGTGTTTGTTTTTCATTTGGCCGCTGCCTGCCTTCTTGTTTTCTTGGGTATAAAAGAAAAAGGCGGTAAATAGTAAGGGGTATGCGGAGGAACCGGTCAGGGGGCAAGGTCTCTCATTTTTCACGGAAGGTTCTGAGAACCCGATGATGGGGACTGCTATCTGCTTGTGGAATTCGTTGACCACTACACGATGGTTTTTGGTGTGCCGTTTATGGGTGGTTCGCGCCTCAAGAGGCGCTCCTACAGATGGCCAATAGGGCATTGTTCCGTACACAAAAAAGGGCGCCGAAGCGCCCTTTTTTTGCGATCACTCCCAGGAGAGCGCGCCGCCCACCTGGTATTCGGTAACCCGGGTCTCGAAGAAGTTTTTCTCCTTGCGCAGGTCCATGATTTCGCTCATCCACGGGAAGGGATTATTCACGCCTTTAAATTGCTCCGGCAGACCCAGCTGGGCCAGACGACGGTTGGCGATGAACTGCAGGTACTCTTCCATCATGGCGGCGTTCATGCCCAGTACACCGCGTGGCATGGTGTCGCGGGCGTACTGGATTTCCAGTTCGGTACCTTCCAGGATCATCTGGGTGGCCTTGTCGCGCATCTGCTGGTCCCACAGGTGCGGGTTTTCCAGTTTGATCTGGTTGATTACGTCCACACCGAAGTTCACGTGCATGGATTCGTCACGCAGGATGTACTGGAACTGCTCGGCCACGCCGGTCATTTTGTTGCGACGGCCCATGGAGAGGATCTGGGTGAAGCCGCAGTAGAAGAAGATGCCTTCCAGTACGCAGTAGAACGCGATCAGGTTTTCCAGCAGGGCCTTGTCGGTTTCCACGGTGCCGGTTTTGAATTCCGGGTCGGACAGGTCGCGGGTGTACTGGATGCCCCATTGCGCTTTTTTGGCGACGGAGGGGATCTCCTGGTACATGTTGAAGATTTCGCCTTCGTCCATGCCCAGTGATTCGATGCAGTACTGGTAGGCGTGGGTGTGGATGGCTTCTTCAAAGGACTGGCGCAGGATGTACTGGCGACATTCCGGGTTGGTGATCAGGCGGTAGATGGCCAGCACCAGGTTGTTGGCGACCAGGGAATCGGCGGTGGAGAAGAAACCCAGGTTACGCTTGACGATACGACGCTCGTCGTCAGTGAGGCCGTCGGTTTTTTTCCACAACGCCAGGTCGGCGTTCATGTTCACTTCCTGGGGCATCCAGTGGTTGGCGCAGCCATCCAGGTATTTTTGCCAGGCCCAGTCGTATTTGAACGGCACCAGTTGGTTCAGGTCGGCGCGGCAGTTGATCATGCGTTTGTCGTCAACTTCCACACGGCCGGCGGTGCCTTCCAGTTCGGCAAGGCCTTCTTCGATGTCCATCTTGGCCACGGCGGCCTGGGCGCGAGCTACTGCTTCTGAAGCGGCACGGGCGGCGGCGGTGTTGTCTCGTCGCTGTTGCTCGATTCCATCATCCGCAGAACTTCCCGCTCCCGGTGCTTTAGCTTCAGGTGCCGCTTGGTCAGATACCGTCTCAGATTGCGGCGGCGTTGCGGTTGCGGGCTGCGGTTTGGCGACAGGCGTCTCTTGCGCATTAAATTCGTCCCAGCTCAGCATGTGTTCTCTCCATTCTTTCAAGGGTGGCGCGATGGCGTCACCGGTGGTGCATTCTTTAAGTGGCCTGATGCTGGATGCCTGACGCCGGACGCTTAAAGAAAGGCGTGCGTTGAGCGTCCGGCATCTGGCGTCCGGCGTTTATTGGCAGGCTTCGCAGTCCGGGTCATCCAGGGAGCAGGCCTGGGGCACGTCGGCGGCCTGGCCGAATTCTGCGGCCGGCTCTTCCACCTTGGAGGAAACCCGGTTCAGCTTGCCATCGTTGATGGTGGATTTTTCGGTCTGGGTGGCGCCGATGGCGCGCAGGTAATAGGTGGTTTTCAAACCCAGCAACCAGGCCATCTTGTAGGTCACGTCCAGCTTCTTGCCGTTGGCTTCCGCGATGTACAGGTTCAGGGACTGGGCCTGGTCGATCCATTTCTGGCGACGGCTTGCGGCTTCCACCAACCAGCGTGGCTCCACTTCAAAGGCGGTGCGGAACTGTTCTTTCAGGTCAGCCGGAATCCGTTCGATGGGCTGTGCGGAGCCATCGTAGTATTTCAGGTCGTTGACCATCACGTTGTCCCACAGGCCGCGCTCTTTCAGGGCGCTGA
>Ga0209712_10000221_pt1 | contig 51648 bp, 46 predicted proteins | sample ArcOceMetagenome_FD_187443 | JGI IMG/M metagenome (GOLD analysis project Ga0209712, IMG submission 187443) | Marine eukaryotic phytoplankton communities from Arctic Ocean - Arctic Ocean - Greenland ARC118M Metagenome (SPAdes) (version 2) | ecosystem: Environmental > Aquatic > Marine > Oceanic...
ACGTTGAATGGTTAGGCAAGCATTATTAATTAAAACAAACATTGGAATTTTATGAAAACACTATCTGATATCGGCTTAATCGGCCTTGCTGTCATGGGTGAAAACCTGGTCCTAAATATGGCAAGTAAAGGGTATACCGTTACTGCTTATAATCGCTCTATTGACAAAGTTGAAAACTTTATTAATGGACGCGCAAAAGGCGAAAGCATTCGCGGTGCTTATTCAGTAGAAGAGTTGGTACAATCGCTAGCTACTCCTCGTAAAATCATGATCATGGTGAAATCAGGCGCGCCAGTTGATGCCACTATTGACCAGCTTCTCCCTTTGTTGGACAAAGGCGATATCATCATCGATGGTGGTAACACTCATTTTCCTGATACTATCCGTCGTGAAAAATACTGTGCTGAAAAAGGTATTAACTTTGTTGGTGCTGGTGTGTCTGGTGGTGAAGAAGGTGCTCTTAAAGGGCCTTCAATTATGCCTGGAGGATCCGCCGAAGCATGGCAAGCCGTTAAACCTATTTTCCAAGACATTTCAGCCAAGGTAGAAGATGGTTCCCCTTGTTGTGATTACGTGGGTGAAAACGGTGCTGGACACTTTGTTAAAATGGTGCACAACGGTATTGAGTATGGTGATATGCAGTTGTTGTGTGAAGCTTATCAAATTATGAAAGACACACTTGGTATGTCAGCCGATGAAATGCATGAGGTGTTTAAAGAATGGAATACCACAGAATTAGATAGCTATTTAGTTGAAATTACTCGAGATATTTTAGCTTTTAAAGACGAAGATGGTGAGCCATTGGTAGAAAAAATTCTTGATACAGCAGGCCAAAAAGGTACCGGTAAATGGACAGGTATAGTTGCATTAGATTTGGGTGTCCCATTAACTCTTATTGCTGAGTCTGTATTTGCTCGATGTATATCAGCCCTGAAAGACGAACGTGTTGAAGCATCTAAAGTGCTCACTGGCCCAGCTAAAACATTCAACGGTACCGCTACTGAAAAATCTGCCTTTATCGAAGATTTACGCCAAGCGGTTCTTGCATCTAAAATTGTTTCATACGCTCAGGGTTATACCTTAATGCGCGAAGCAGCCAAAGAATATAACTGGAACCTGAACTACGGTGGTATCGCCTTAATGTGGCGTGGTGGCTGTATTATACGTTCTGCATTTTTAGGTAAGATCAAAGAAGCTTATGATAAAAACCCAGAGTTAAACAATATATTATTGGACGACTACTTCAGAGATACAGTAGTAGGTGCTCAAGAAGGGTGGAGACGTGTAGCAGTAAATGCCATCACTACTGGTGTGCCAGCACCTTGCCTCACAGCAGCACTCAATTACTTCGACGGATACCGCACTGCGCGTTTACCGGCTAATTTGTTACAAGCCCAACGGGATTATTTTGGTGCTCATACCTATGAGCGTATAGACAAGCCAAGAGGTGAGTTCTTCCACACAAATTGGACTGGCCGTGGTGGCAACACTTCGTCGTCAACTTATAACGCTTAAGTTGTTTTAATAATATAAAAGGCCGTAACTTGTATACAAGTTACGGCCTTTTTCGTAATTAGTGTACGAGTATATTAATATTTGAAACTCAACGCTGCTTAATAGATTGACTAGTGTGTTTGAGCGAGAAGCAGTCCCTGACGAGTGTTGCTACTTATGTAAATCAGCGGCTCTGCCCCCGCAGATACATAACTGAGTTATCGTCATTGCCGAATAATTAATTTCTCCCCCAGACCATGGAAATGTTGTCGTGATTCGACGTAAAGGTTAATGGGGTTATTGCAACCATGCCTCTGACTTGAGGAATATCTGGTGGACACTTTTTTAGCGTTGCGAAGTCGTCTGGTTAATAAACTTCTGCCAAGCTTTTAGTAAAATGTGAAAATCGGCTAAGCCACAGCCTGATTGGATATGTAAATCACTTAATTCTTGAGTGTCATCTTCTTCTAAAGATGTCATCTCTTGGATATGATTATTATTTAAGATGAGTTCAACCTCATCTTTATCAAACTCTAAATGGTATTCCTTACCATTGTGTTGGTAGCTTGTAAGTTGATTCGTTTGAAGCTGGTGAACGGTGTTGAGTAACAGTGTGATCTGCCCAAAGTCTTGTGCAATTTCATGACTTAACCAATCACCAAAAGCTTCACACTCAAGCTCACATATGGCTAAGGGTTGCCCTAAAATATCATGGGAAAATTGGTAGTCCATCGAATGCCACAGGTTATTAAATTGCAGTATCCTAATATACACTAAACCAGTCGACCTCTGTTGATAAAATGACAACGCAGCCATTAATAAGTAATAAGTATGTACCAAGAATTATTCATTATTTAACAAATATTGCAATGTTAACCCATAATGTATTCTCATCGATAATCAAGGTATGGGGTTTGCTTTATCTAGCTTGTGGCAGATGCACAATATCCCTGTAGCCATCAAAAATATCAATTAAAGCATTATTCACTTCATCTTTGATAAAATAACCGGCAACGTTTGACTCGTAACTGTCAAAAATATCATTCTCATTTTGTGAAGTGCTTAGTATAAATACCACGCTATTTTTGTAATCATTATCAGCCCGTAATTTAGTCAAAAATTCTAAGCCGTTCATGCGTGGCATTTGTAAATCTAACAATATGATAAAGGGACGGCTTATTCTACCTGATGCGAGCAATTCTAATGCTTCTATCCCGTCTTTTGCGCGTATGATGGGGTTAGTTATTTCGCGATGCTTAAACTTTCGTGTGATGCTCATAGCATCAATATCATCATCTTCTATTAAAAAGAGAGTGATTTTGTTAGGTTTAGGTTTTTTCATTCACTACTTGCCTTTAGTTTAGGCCATGTGACAGTAAATGTTGCCCCTTCGCCAATATCTGATTTGACTGCAATGTTACCTGAATAATTTGCTAATGTTTTTTCTACCATCGAGAGTCCTAAGCCAGTGCCTTCCACTTCATCCCTTGGCTTAAGGGTTTGAAATTTTATAAATATTTTTTTATGCAACTTAGGGTCAATACCTGGTCCATCATCTGTCACACTTATTTGATAATTATGTGCTAGATTTTTACAATGTATTCTGATGTGTCCAGATTTCTTAAAATGATGTTTTACTGCATTTGATATTAAACTCGTAAGCACCAACTCCAGAGGTATTACAGGCAATATTAGGTCTATGTCATCTACCTCAATAATAAAACCTTCAGGCAAGTCTAACAACTCGCAACAGTGCATTGCTGTTTCTTGTAAATTAAGCTTTTGTGGTAACCCATCATTTTTGCCAATTCTCGAATAATCTAGTAAGTCTTTAAGTAACATATTCATACGATTAATGCGGTTTTTGATCATTCCAAAATGTTCAAGGCTATCTCCTGACAAAATTTCACAGTCGTCTTCTTCGATCCATGACACCAAGCGCTTGATAGCATTTAATGGCGCTTTTAAATCATGGGAGGCAATATAGACAAATTCGTCAAGGTCACCATTCGATTTCTTTAATTTTTCGATTAACGCTTCTCGCTCGGTAACATCTCGAGCCACACCTAATATACACACTTTATCCTTGTTATCCTCAAAACGGGTTTTTGTGATGAACAGAGTCCGGGTTTCACCATTTGGAAAGGTTATTTTTTCTATGGTTTCGGCTTTGCCTTGCTCGAAAGCTAACTTGTCTTGTACTAGAAACGTTGCGGCAACTGCATCACTGTATATTTCTAGAGTGGTGTATCCGATAACCTTATCACGCATTTTTTCTGGGAATAAAGATAAAAAAGCCGTGTTAGCATGTAATATTTTATAATCACTGTCTTTGGCAAATACCAAGTCTGGGTTGTTTTTAGTAATTAACTGATTGAGCTCTATTAATTTAGATAACTCGAAATTTTTTCTTCGAAGTTCTAATTGAGATACCACATCTTTGGCTAACAATTTTAATATAGATTTTTGGTGTTTATCTAACACGTTTGGCTTAGTGTCAAATAAACATAAAGTCCCCAACGTTTGCTTCTCACTATTGATGAGTGGTATGCCTGCATAATATCGGATATTAGGTGCTTTTATAACAAATTCATTTAGTTTGGTTCGATCATCAAATAGTGTGTCATAAATTTCTAACAACCCAGTTTGTTTAACTGTCTGTTCGCAAAAAACATTTTTTTGATCCATTTCGCTAGGAAACAATCCAACTTGTGAAGAGACCCACAGTTTGTCGGCATCAATAAAACTTACCATGGCGAAAGGTTTGTCACAGCTCTCGGTTGCAAGCATAACTATGTCATCAAACAATTTGTCTATATCAGCATCCAAAATATTGTATTTTTCGACTGTTTGGATACTAAGCTCTTGGTCTGTTTGCATGATTGTTCCTAAACAAAATTAAATTCAAATCCCCCCTACGGCTATATAAAATACTTTCGAGAACAGAGGTTGTAGGTTGTGACTTACATTGTTCCAATCTTCGCTTTTAATTCTTCTATATTCGATTCACCTTTGATAAGAAAACCTTTTACAAAGCTATATTGAAGTGCGCGCGCTTTTTCTTGTGGGTCATCAGCTCCCGTGTAAACCAAAATTTGACACATAGCTAAGTTAAATTGTTTTTTTAATTCAGCAAATTCTTGCATAAATTCAAATCCACCGATGATGGGCATATTGACGTCAAGTATGATGATGGCGGGAGGAAAGTTAGCGCCAAACTGCTGCTGGTTTTGTGAATAGTTTTTTAAAAACTCAAGCCCTGATCTGCCATCGTTTTTTTGCATGATTTCGCTAACACCAATTTTCTTAAGTTGGTGGCTTAAAATGTACCGCTCAATTTCACTGTCGTCGATAATTAAAACGCTTGGCCGTTGCATGACAAAAGACCTTTTTCGTTTAATAAGTTTGCATTACAATAATCTTTATTGCCTGCAGATAACAGTAATACTGAATACAAAAATATAATTAAATTATGTTTTTGATTCTATAAATACTGAACCCGAGCGTTCTAGTTCAGTTAAATAGACTCTTACATCAAACTCAACTTGATGATAATCAGGCAACATATGCTGGCATAGTTGATAGAATGCTTTGTTGTGTTGTTTTTCTTTTAAGTGGGCGAGTTCGTGCACGACTATCATCTTTAAAAATAGCTCGGGAGTTTGCTTGAATAAAGTACTTACCCTGAGTTCGTTTTTACTCTTTAACTTACCGCCTTGGATGCGTGATACATAGGTATGTAGGCCCAAAGCGTGGTTGACTATATGAATTTTATTATCGTAGATCACTTTACTTAGTGGTTGAGTTTTCTTCATAAATTGATTTTTTAGCGACACAACGTAGTCACGTAGCTCGCCATTGTTGGTGATGTTGTGTGTGTATGGGTAACGTGTTCTTAACCAATCACCCAGTTTATTTTCCAAAAGTAAATTTTGAATATCATCTTGCAAATGTGTTGCATAGTGGGCGAGATAGGGTAGTGAGTTTGACATAGATATACCTAGCTGAATAACTTACCCAGTTTAAATCTTAAAGTTTACAGAGTCGCCTAATTGTTTAACTATTGACATACGAAATATCATATATATGATATTTCGTATGTATTAAGCTGAGTAACACGTTAATGACCCCTGTGATTTTTTATAAATGTTTATCAGAAGACACGCGTTTGAAATGTTTATTATTGATCACGCTTAAAGGTGAGTTGTGCGTTTGTGACTTAATTAATGCTTTGCAGTTAAGTCAGCCCAAGGTATCCAGACATTTAGCTGAACTACGTAAATGTGGAATTCTTTCTGATCAAAGACGCGGTAAATGGGTGTTTTATCAACTTAATCAAGCCCTGCCTGTATGGTCGCTTGAGGTGCTTAAACTTACCGTCAAAGAAAATCATCAATACTTAAGCGATTGTTTAACTCATTTAGATACAGCTAAGCAACTAGATAACTGTTATTAACACTTTACTGGAAGGTTCTCGAATGAAAATTTTATATATTTGTACCCATAATCGCTGCCGTAGTATTTTATCAGAAGCGATCACTAATCAATTTTCTGCTGGCAAAGTAGGAAACATAGTCGCCAAAAGCGCGGGTAGTCAACCTGTAGGTGAAGTGCATCCACTGTCGATTAAATACTTGCAAGAAGCAGGTATCTCTACAGGTGGCTTACGCAGCCAATCTTGGGATGATTTTGAACAGTTTGCACCTGATCTAGTGGTGACCGTATGTGACTCCGCTGCCAGTGAAACCTGCCCAGTTTGGTTCGGTAAAAGCCTTAAAGTACATTGGGGCTTAACAGACCCATCTAAGTTACAGGGCTCTGAAACACAAATTTCCGAGGCTTTTAGGGCAACTATCGAACAAATCAAACAACGAGTTGAACAACTGGTTAACCTCAACGTTGATTTAAAAGACAAGATCGCTTTTAAAGCTGCGCTTACTAATTTAGGTGCAGTTTAATGTCTCATGCTAATGGGGTGATACCAAACCTTGATCTCACACAATTTCAGTCTCCCAGAGCAGCAGATTTGGCCAAAACAAGCTGTGAACATAAACCCAAAATACTGTTGCTGTATGGTTCATTACGAACACGCTCGTTTAGTCGATTGGTGGTAGAGGAGTCAGCCCGTTTACTAGATGCCATGGGAGCCGAAACACGGATTTTTGACCCTACAGGTTTACCTCTACCCGATGGCGATGAAGCCACACATTTAAAAGTGGTAGAGCTGCGCGAACTGATGATGTGGTCTGAGGGTCAAGTGTGGTGTTCTCCTGAGCGTCATGGCGCGATGACAGGTATTATGAAAAGCCAGATTGATTGGGTACCGTTAAATATAGGTGGTGTAAGGCCCACTCAAGGAAAAACCCTAGCTGTTATGCAAGTTTCTGGTGGCTCCCAGTCCTTTAATGCGGTTAATCAAATGCGTATTTTAGGCCGCTGGATGCGTATGTTGACTATTCCTAATCAGTCGTCAGTTGCTAAAGCCTTTATGGAATTTGACGACAATGACCGTATGAAACCTTCGCCATATTATCATCGCATTGTCGATGTGTTGGAAGAGTTGATGAAATTTACCTTATTGACCAGAGACAACCGCGATTATTTGGTCGACCGTTACTCAGAGCGTGTTGAATCAGCTGAGCAAGTCAGCCAGCGTGTTAATCAACGTGCTATCTAGCGTTTCATAAAAAGCATAGAGGAACAAAAATATGGGATTATTTGAGCGTTATTTATCTGTTTGGGTAGGTATCAGTATAATAGTGGGTGTAGTTTTGGGCAGTCTTATTCCACAGTTTTTCACGTTAGTGGCAAGCCTTGAGTATGCCCATGTGAATATTGTGGTGGCAGTACTTATCTGGTTGATGGTCTACCCCATGATGATCCAAATCGATTTTTCATCTATCAAAGATGTGGGTAAAAAGCCTAAGGGTTTAGCGTTAACACTTGTTATTAATTGGCTTATTAAACCCTTCACTATGGCGGCATTAGGTTGGTTGTTTTTTAAAGGTTTTTTTGCTGATTGGGTAGACCCACAATCCGCAAATGAATATATTGCAGGCATGATTTTATTGGGGGTGGCACCTTGTACTGCTATGGTATTTGTGTGGAGCCAAATGACCAAAGGTGATGCTAATTATACTTTGGTGCAGGTATCGATTAACGACATCATTATGATTTTTGCTTTTGCGCCCTTGACTGCACTTCTACTAGGCGTCAGTGATATTCAAGTACCTTGGAATACCTTAGTTATCTCAGTATTACTGTATGTTTTATTGCCTTTGATTGCTGGAGCATTGACACGTTCTTTTTTAGATAAAAAACCTCGGGAACTTGAAAAGCATAAAAATGTAGATAGTTTTGTCGCTAAACTTAAACCTTTGTCGATTGTGGGTTTGCTAGCCACTGTGGTTTTGTTATTTGGTTTCCAAGCAAAAACTATTTTGGCTGAACCACAAACAATTGTGTTGATTGCTATACCGCTTATTATTCAAACCTATGGCATATTTGCTATTGCTTATTTTTTTGCTAAACGTTTAAAACTGCCTCACAATATTGCCGCACCAGCTAGTATGATTGGCACGTCCAACTTTTTTGAGTTGGCAGTTGCTGTAGCTATTTCGCTGTTTGGATTGCACTCTGGTGCTGCTTTGGCAACTGTAGTTGGAGTATTAGTTGAAGTGCCTGTGATGTTATCTTTGGTGTATTTTGTTAATAAAACTCGGCATTGGTTTGATTAGGATCAGTTGCTAGCCTTGGCTAGCAACTAGTAAACCACGAATGGTGTTTGCATTCTTAATTTATGCTGGAAATATCAAACTTTTTAAATAAGACTATCAAGCAAGTATTGGCCATGAAATCATTTGTTATCTGCTGTACTTGGTGTAAACAGCACCAAAGGCGTAGAGTCAGGACTAGTTAAGTTGAAAGGCGCAGATTAAAGGTGCTGGGACAATCAATGCCTGAAAAGCTGTGGGTGAATTACGCCAAAACTACACAGCTAATCTGTCTTATTTCAGCTGCGTGTTAAGCAGGAAAAATAAGTTTAAAACTCTTTTGCAATCACTTTCCATAAACCAACTTAAATTGTTGGAAGAGATGTCCCAACCAACGTTGGGATGTTCACGTGGATATGTATTTGGTCATTTTACAGCTTGGGGTGGTTTAGCACTTTTTTGTTGCATGAACTCGATGACAGAACTAATGCCTTTTTGCCTAATCATAGGTGCAAATTCGGCCCGTTTGGACTGCACCATACTTATTCCTTCAGCCACCAAATCAAAAGCTTTCCATTGATTTTCTCTATTACGACGTACTTTAAAGATGATGTGAATATCTGGTTTTCCTGCTTCTTTTATGGTGCCTCTTACAGACACTATTTTTTTGTTTTCAATAGGTTGAGTAGGTTCAAACTCTACAATCTGATCAGTGTAACTAGCCAGTGAATTCGAGTAGGTGGTTAATAAATACAATCTAAATTGCTCAAAAAACGGGTTTAACTTCTCACGTGGGATATCTTTTGTTTGGGTACCCAAAACACTTAGAGCCGCGTAAACATGATCGACATGTGGCATTAACTGTTGTTCTACAATTTTTATCAGTACTTGAGGATCATTTTTTATCAGTGCTTGTTCTTGTCTTATATTAGTGAAGGTGGCGGATGCTACGTTTTTAACAAACTCATAAGGGTCGCTCGATCCCATACCTGATGCATTAAAACTAATAGTTAGGATTAAAATAACTATTTTTATCGACTTCAACATTGTATAAATCTCCAAAGGTACTCTCTAGATTGTATATTGAGCACATTATATTGTTGGTTTGTCTTGACTGGACTGTAGAAGAGAACAAGGTTTACTTCCCCCGATAAGAAGTATACTCGTTTTTTAATCAATGTAAGAAAAATTTAAGTGATTTTGTATATCTGGCTTGGGTCTTACTTTGTTTGGACAGGGTCTGAATTATTCCAATGATGCTGTTTTTATGCCCCTCATAAACCCGTTTAAAATTCGCAAGCCATGGTGCAATTGTGATCACATTAATTAGTTATACCTCTAATAAGGTGAAATTTAACATACTAAATCACGTCATTTTACTATGCTCGAAAATACACAATATATTCATGATCCTAGCATTTTTAGATTAAGTTAATTCTAACTATAATTCAGTCATATTTTGACATTCATTAACTGATCTAATTTTGCTAAAAATACCTATATACTTTATGAAAATTAAAAAAACTACAGGATTGTATTGGTTTAGACACGATTTGCGTTTAACCGATAACCCCACCTTCAATAAACTCTGCGATCAAGTCGATGAGCTTATTTGTGTCTATGTAAAAGGCTACAACCAAGAACTTCAAGGTAATAAGTGTGAAGTTCATACCGGTGAATCTAAAGAATTATTTGAACACCAAAGTGTACGGGCTCTAGACCAGAGCTTGAGGCAAAAAAAACAGTTTCTATTAGTTGTAGACTCCCCGTCCCACACTATTTTGACCAGCTTAATCCAGCAATATGAAGTGACGCATGTTGGTGCTGATTTTCATCCGGGTGTTTATGAGCAAAATTCTTTGAAAGCGTTACAAAATGTTTGCCTTCAAGTTAAGTTTATCAGCGAGGCTGGTGACTCACTTTTTTCACTCAATAAATTACCATTTGATCTTGAAAACTTGCCTAAAAGTTTTACTCCCTTTAGAAAAAAAGTAGAAAGTCTTCCAATAGACTTTCCTGTTGCAGCACCTTCAAAGCTTCCCAATGCGATATTGCCTGTGCCTGAAGTGCCAAAACCTCTGACAATACAAGGCGATAGTACGGGAGGCGAAAATGCTGCTGCTGAACAGCTAAATAATTATTTGTTTGGTACTGATCTAATTAGACAATACAAACAAACTCGCAATGCACTCGATGATTGGGATAGCTCTAGTAAGTTGTCATTATGGTTAGCCAATGGTTGTTTGTCGGTGAGAATGGCCTATCACACTATTAAACAATATGAATCACAACGTGGAGCGAATGATTCTACCTACTGGCTTTACTTTGAGCTGTTATGGCGCGAATATTTTCAGTGGTATCTAGCTAAACATCAAGACACATTATTTCACTTTTCTGGTATTCAACAGGTCGCACCATCAACCATCTTTAACAAGCAAAAGTTTTCTCAGTGGTGTGAAGGCACGACCAAATTTCCCATAATAAATGCTTGTATGCGTCAACTGAAACAAACAGGTTATATGTCAAATCGTGGTAGGCAGTTGGTTGCCAGCTGTTTTGTGCATGAATTAGGTTTAGATTGGCGTTATGGTGCAGCATACTTCGAACAGCAGCTGATTGATTACGATGTGGCAAGTAATTGGGGAAATTGGCAATACTTGGCTGGTGTCGGCGCTGACCCTCGAGGACATAGGCGGTTTGATTTAAACAAACAAACAGCCATATATGATCCACAGGCTGTGTTTAGGAATAAATGGTTAGGTAGTGGTCGTTAATAAGAACGGTGATTTGGGACCTGAGAAGGTCAACGTAGTGTGGTTAAAACGTGATTTACGGCTCAGAGACCATGAAGCTCTTTTCAACGCTTCATCAGACGCTACCCCATTATTACTTATCTTCATAGTCGAACCAATTTTATTGAATGATCCCCATTATGACCTTCGTCATTGGCGTTTTATTTGGCAATCCTTGCAAGACATTAATCAACAGCTTAGTCCTTTTAATTCACAGTTACTTATTATGCAGGGCGAAGCTACCAGCGTCTTTTCAACAATATTAGAAACTCTCAACATTGAGCATATTTATAGTCATCAGGAAATCGGTTTAAACAATACTTTTGAGCGTGATAAAGCGGTGCAGCTATGGTGTGATTCACACACCATTCGATGGTCAGAATTCGGTTATGGAGCAGTCATTCGCGGGTTAACTCAGCGCCATGATTGGGACAAAAACTGGCAAAAGCGTATGCGTCGTTCTTGTTTTGACAGGCCCCTGGAAGATATTAACTTCCTTGCTCAAGCACACTCGGTGTTTCAACAACAACAGCTTGATATTCCGAAACAATGGCAAATACCCCACCCACAGTTTCAGGTGGGAGGAGAAAAACGTGCATGGTATACAATGCATCATTTTTTTACTGAGAGGGGGAAAGATTATGCTTATTCTATTTCTAGCCCTACAGCTAGCCGAAAATCATGCTCAAGGTTATCTCCTTACTTAGCATGGGGGAATATAAGTCTTAGGCAGGTATATCAATTTACGCTAAAAAATTGGCAAAAAAAAGGCTGGCGCAGATCACTGGTTGCCTTCACCTCAAGGTTACATTGGCATTGTCACTTTATTCAAAAATTTGAGAGTGAAATTGAGATGCAATTTCGTCCCGTGAATCGAGCTTACGAAAATTATCAATACGATAAAAGTGAATTAGCCGTAGCCAACATCGAGGCATGGAAACAAGGTCAAACTGGCTTTCCATTAATTGATGCCTGTATGCGCTGTTTACATCAAACTGGCTATGTGAATTTTCGGATGCGTTCGATGTTAGTGAGCTTTTTATGTCATCAACTTGACGTAGACTGGCGCAGCGGAGTGACACACTTAGCCAAGTTGTTTTTGGACTTTGAACCGGGTATTCACTATCCACAATTTCATATGCAAGCAGGTATCACAGGTATTAACTTAATTCGTTTGTATAACCCAATTAAACAGTCCCAAGAAAAAGATCCCAATGGTGACTTTATTCGAAAGTGGTGTCCTGAGCTAACTGAGTTACCTAAAGAATTGATCCATCAGCCTTGGCAACTTACACAAATGGAACAGCAAATGTACAATATTCATATAGGTGTCGACTATCCAGTACCTATTATTAATTTTGAAGCCAGCGCTAAAGCTGCTAGAGATAAATTATGGGCGTTCCAAAAACGTGATGATGTGCAAGCAGAGGGGCGACGTATATTAAGACGGCATACTTTGCCTAACCGTCCCAAAAATATGTGAATTATTTGCCGAAATAAGCGCCAATTGTATGATATTAATATTTTGTATGTAGTATAAAACTCCTAGATACGAAGAGTCACCTTAGAATATTGATATGTCATTACCACCACAGTTCCCCAAACCTTCTTTATTTAATATTTTACGAGAGGTTAGAGCGCCTTTTGAATTTGCTTCGGTTGCACTAAATCTTCATGCATTAAGACAAGCACCAAGAGGTAATGGACGAGCTGTGTTGTTAGTGCCGGGTTATTTAGCTGATGATCACTCCATGCGCCCACTCGGTGCTTACCTTAAGTATCTTGGTTACGATGCCTATTACACCGAGTTAGGTCGAAATATGGGTAAGGTTAATACTGATATGATGAGATTGGGAGACCGAGTTGAGTCAGTATCACAAAGTGTAGGCGGTGAAAAAGTCACGTTAATCGGTTGGAGTCTCGGTGGCGTTCTTACCCGAGAAGTCGCACGCTTATTCCCTGATGTAGTTCAAGAAGTATTAACTCTGGGCACACCTATAGTCGGTGGCCCCAAATTTACTTCAGTTGGTAAAAGGTATGCTAGGCAAAATAACATCGATTTAGAAGAATTTGAACTAGACGTACACCAACGCAACTCTATCGGTTTAACTCAGCCAGTGACTTCAATTTATAGCAAATCCGATGGTGTAGTAAGTTGGCAGGCTTCAGTCGATACTTATAACCAGCAAGCTGCTAATATTGAGGTTAACGGCTCTCATATGGGATTGGGGGTTAACCCAAAAGTGTGGCTGACCATTGCTGATGTTTTAGGGAACTGATTTGTTTAAGGGTGATTGAAAGATATATTCATAACGTTGCCTCTTTAAGATTTGCTGTGCAACCGGGGTAGTTCTAGCCTCAGAGTTTTGTTGTGTGTTTTTAGCAAGAGAACATCATTGCCACTGAATCATCGTCATCACTTTTTATACGTTATTATCATCAAAATGAGTGGTACCAGTCCTAGTTTCTGCTAAACAGACTATGCTGGCGCAGATCCTCTGCATTCCTCTGCATTCCCCCACATTCCCCCGCTATATAGTAAACGATTTTTTAGGTATAAAGATTACTCGCTATTTAAGCGTAATTAAGACGAAAGAAATGTTATGCAATTTTTTTTAATCAATGATATAAATTTTTTTCGTATACAACCTTTGCTGCCTGTAGGTATTTCCTTGGCAGTGTTTTCAACATGAAAGACTTAAATTATTAAAAGATATTTTAGATTTTAATGTGTTAATTCAATAAAATTAGATAAAGAGTAAATAACAAGTACAAAGCCTGTTGAAGACTAAAGTGCTCTCGTATCTAACCCGAGATATTGAACATTAACAAAACCTTACAAGTTACAGCCACTCAAAGGCCTAGAAAATTGATCATTTTCAGGCTGTTTGCTGTTATATATTGTATACCAGACAAGTATCGAAGGAATTCTAACTAATATGTTATCTCGTTTATTCACCTTAATCATTCTGTTTACATCTTATGGGGTGCTTATGCTGACGCTTCCTGCCGCGGCACAATACCGCGGTACAGATCGCCCACGTATCGTTGTAGTAGAGAGAATAAGTTTTGAATATGAAACTTCAAAGATAGAGGCTGTAGGCTCAGCGCAAGCAAAACGTTCTGTGACACTTTTTGCCAGTGTTTCAGATGAAGTTACATCTTTAAACTTTGTGCCGGGACAAGTGGTAAAAAAAGATGATGTTTTACTTGAGTTAGACAGTAGGTTGCAAGATGTCAATATGCAGCGAGCGGAAATTGAGTTGGAAGACGCCCAAAAAAATCTTAACAGAGCAAAAAATAGCTTTAAAAAAGGGGCTGTTACTGAGCTTGAGATTGATAATGCCAACACAATATTTAGATTGGCTGGTGTTTCCCTGTTGGAAGCGAAAAAGAATAAAGAAGACCGATTAGTGCGTGCACCTTTTGACGGCATTGTGGGTTTAACTGATGTTGAGGCCGGGGATCGTATCACCCCACAAACTGAAATAACTACCTTAGACGACAGAAGCAGACTTTTTGTAAATTTTGTTGCACCTGAATTAGCGGTATCTTATTTGATGGAAAAACCTATGGTTCAATTGCAGCCTTGGACTGACAGGTTGACTCTGTTACCCGCAAAAGTAGCTGAAATTGACTCCCGAGTCAGCCTTCAAGATAGAACGATACGTGCAAGAGCGCTATTAGACAATTTAAACGATCAATATCGCCCTGGTATGAGTTTTCGAGTGACCTTAGAGGTACGTGGAGAATTGTATATAGCGATCCCCGAGGCGGCATTATCTTGGGGTGCAAACGGTGCCTTTGTATGGTTAGCTGAAAACGAAAAAGCTAAACGGGTAGATGTGCAAATAGAACAAAGGTTAAGAGGTAGAATTCTGGTGACTGGAAATTTAAGTGATGGCGAAACCCTTATTGTAGAAGGGATCCAAGGGCTACGAGATGGCCAAGTGTTAAACATTCAAAATACTCTGGACGATGACCTGAAACTGAGTCAAAAACAAGCTGTACAAAAGGTTGCAGGTTAGTGTTCAAAAATACTCTTTTTAAAGATGATTTACCTTCACTATCTATACGCAGACCTGTATTGATTTTAGTCCTAAATCTATTAATTGTTATCGCCGGAATTGCAGCCCTTTATTCTCTAGAAGTCCGCGAATTACCAGACGTTGACCGACCTATTATTACTGTTACTGCTAACTATCCTGGTGCCGCACCTGAAACTGTAGACTCTGAAGTGACCAGCCGACTAGAGGGTGCAGTTGCGAGAGTGAGTGGTGTGAAAGCTATTCGAGCACAAAGTGAAGAAGGTAATAGCCGCATACGAGTAGAGTTTCGTCCCGGTATTGATATCGAGGATGCCGCTAACGAAACACGTGAATCAGTCGCTCAAGTTGAACGCAGATTACCTGCAGGAGTTGAACAGCTAGCTATTGTTAAAGCGGATAACGATGCACAAGGTGTGGTCAATATTGCAGTTTCTAGTGAAAAATATGATTTAGAAACTTTGACCAACATAGTTGAAACAGACTTAGCACCATTATTTTTAAATGTACCTGGTGTGGCAAATGTGCGTCTTGATGGCGACCGCCAGCGTGTGCTGCGAGTAAGCGTTGATAATTTACGATTAACCAGTTTTCAGTTATCGATATCTGATGTGGCTAGAGCCCTCAGTACCGCACCATTTGATGTGCCAGCTGGTAGTATTCGTTCCACTGACCATCAATTAATAGTGCGCGCTGATGCTACATCTGTGAGCGAACAAGATGTGCGTGAGATTGTGATCTCAGGCGATGTCACAGTAGGTGATGTTGCCAGTGTTTATTTTGGTCCTGCTGATCTTCGCAGTATTGTCCGTTTAGATGGCAAGCCTGTTATTGGTTTAAGTGTGATCAGACAAGCACGCTCTAATACCATTGAAATTTCAGATGAAGTGTTACTAATGGTGGACGGTTTACGCCAACGTTTTCCCGACTTAGAAATGACAGTCACCTCGGACGACGCTGAGTTTATTCGTGACTCAGTTGACGAAGTATTGCAATCACTGGTGTTAACTATTGCTCTGGTGATAGCAACGTTATGGCTATTTATTGGTAAATTTAGAGCGACGTTAATACCTGCGTTAGCAATACCCGTCTCTTTAATTGGCTCTTTGGCAGTTCTATGGATGTTTGGTTTTTCGATTAATATTCTGACTTTGCTTGCTTTGGTGTTAGCCACAGGGTTGATAGTGGATGATGCAATAGTGGTATCAGAAAACATCCAACGCCGGCGAGCTGCAGGCATGGGAGCTCGAGCGGCAGCGGTAATAGGGACCCGTGAAGTGTTTTTTGCTGTAGTGGCTACCACTGCCGTATTAGTGGCAGTATTTGTACCTATTGCGTTTTTACCCTCGACAGCAGGACGGCTATTCAGAGAGTTTGGTGGAGTATTAGCCGGAAGCGTCATTATTTCGTCATTTGTTGCATTATCACTAGTGCCTGCATTAACTGCAAAAATCCCAGCTATCGATGTATCAAAACATAAGAAACCGGGCTTACTGAGTCGTTTTGGCACTGGATGTGTTTATGGGTATGAGCAGGCTTTGCATTTTGTTTTAAAATTTTCGGTTGCCGTTGTTGTTGTTAGCACCCTAATAGGTGCTGGTGCTTATTATGTGTTTAATGAATTAGATAACGAGTTACTACCACCCGAAGATAGAGGCGTGATACGTATTTTTGCTCGTGGTCCTGACGGCACAGGTATTAACTTTATGGACAAGCAAGCCCTAAAAACGGAAGCGTTACTTTTACCTAATATTGACCAAGGCGAAATCGAATCGATTTACACAGTCGTAGGCCGTTGGGATCCTAATATTTTGTTTATGACTGTTCCATTAGCTAAATGGGAAGATAGAGAGCGCTCACAACAACAAATTATTGACGAATTACGTCCTATGCTAGCCCAAGTAGCAGGTGCGCCTGGCCGTGCATTTGGTAGCAACAGCTTGAATTTAAGAGGATTTGGCGGTGGCTTTGAAATGGCCTTAACCGGTGATAATTATTTAGACATTTATCAAGCCGCACTCGACTTTTCTAAACAAATCGAAGATAGATTGCCAGAGTTAGGCAGAGTTAAAATTTCTTATGAGCCAACCCAACCGCAATTAAGGGTGAGCATCGATAGACGTCGAGCAGAAGAGTTAGGCGTTGCTTTTGATGACGTATCACGCACTTTACGTGCGGCTATTAACGGTGATGATATTGTTGACTTAAATGTAGGCGATCAAGCTGTACCGATTATATTACAGGCAAGTAACCGAAATTCATTAGATCCTGCCAGTATTCTTAATCTGTATGTTAGCTCTACTAACGGTGGTTTAGTTCCCCTTTCTAGTGTGGCTTTCGTCACCGAAGAGGGGGTAGCAGCTGAATTAGAGCGTCACGCTCAGCGGCGTGCAATAGAATTAGAGATGGAGTTGCCTGCTGAAGTCACTATTGAACAAGCGGTTACCTCGATTAGAGCATTAGCCAATAACACTCTACCTGCCGGTATTGGGGTGGTGTTTTTAGGTGAGGCGCTGACCTATCAAGAAACTAATCAACAAGTCATGCTGACCTACTTATTGGCATTTTTAATTGTGCTGTTGGTTTTGGCTGCGCAATTTGAAAGCTTTAACAGTGCTTTTGTAGTGATGTTAACTGTGCCTTTTGGTATCGCTGCAGCTATCTATGCACTTTATTTTACTGGTACATCAATCAATATTTACTCGCAAATTGGCTTAGTGATGTTAATTGGTTTATTAGCTAAAAATTCAATTTTACTGGTTGAATTTGCCAATCAGCTGCGTGATGCTGGTATGGATGTCAAAGAAGCTATTATTGAAGCTGGTAAGGTAAGACTGCGTCCTATTATGATGACCTTAGTTTCTACCATTCTAGGTGGGTTACCACTTATACTTTCCACTGGCGCGGGTTCTGAAGCACGTAATGCTATTGGTTGGGTCGTTTTTGGCGGTCTAGGTTTAGCGGTTGTCTTTACTTTATTTTTGACACCTGTGTTGTACTTCGCCTTTGCCGGCTTTACCAAGCCTAAGGCAGATGAAGAAAATCGATTGAACCTCGAATTAGAAGAAGCGAAGAAGCAATTGTAATGAGGCATGAGTTAATGCCAAGTTAGGGCTATACTTCGGCGCTTTAGTAAACTGAGCAAGTGGCGAATTAACATGATTTCCTTTTTATTTAGGCTTGTTAATTCACCGTCTTCATAACTTGCTACAGTGTTGTATTAAAAAGTACCTGTGTTTTGAGTTATTAAGGAAGCTTTGCATCTAACTTATCAACAATTTCAGCCCAGTCAGTATTTTGGTTAATCAATAATGCATCATATAAAAACGCCTCAGACTTTATTGTAATGGCTAAACGGCGATTCAAGGTGGTTTAAAGCCAAATTTCATTATTCATAGACTTAGTCTTATCACGGTATGTAATGTGTTGTATTGACAACATGTATTTAAAATATTTTTTAAACACACTCAGAATCGCCATCCTGAACGTTTTTGGGACTATTCAGAATTTTTCATTCGAACTAGATTTGTACTAATAAGAACACAGAAAATTTTTAGCTCTCTATTTTTCGTTCCTGACGACAGCGTTTCGAGCAATACTTCACCTCATCCCAGCATCTTTCCCACTTTTTACGCCAATTAAAAGGGCGATTGCATACAACACAATCTTTGCTTGGGAGCTCAGACTTCTTCATTGTTTTCTAAGGCTTTGAAAAATATTTGACCGTCACGCTGGATAGCCTGACGTTTTTCGTCAGTCATCTTATTGAGAGTGCGGTATGGCATGCCTAGGCGTGGATTATTACCAAGCTTTTCTTTATTTCTGTCTAAAAAATCCCAATATAAGTAATTAAAAGGGCAGGCCTGCGTGCCATTTTTTTCTTTCACTTTATAGTGGCAACTTTTGCAATAGTTAGACATTTTGTTAATATAACTGCCGCTGGCTGCATAAGGTTTGCTAGCAAGCAAGCCACCATCGGCAAAGAGGATCATGCCGGTGACATTGGGCAATTCTACCCATTCATAAGCGTCGGCATACACAATCAAATACCACTCGTTGACTTCATCGGGGTGCAGACCTGCTAGTAAAGCGAAGTTACCCAATACCATTAATCTCTGGATATGGTGGGCATAAGCGTTTTCTGAGGTTTCTTTGATGCATTGATGTAGGCAATTCATTTTGGTTTTTGTATCCCAAAAGAATTTAGGTAGCGATCGTGTCGCTTCGAGGAAATTTTCAGTTTTATAATCAGGCATTTTTAGCCAATACAAACCGCGCACATATTCGCGCCAGCCTAAAACCTGACGAATAAAACCTTCCACTGCATTTAGCGGGGCATCACCATTTCGGTATGCGTTCTCAGCTTGTTCAATTACTTCTTTGGGCGTTAATAGCCCGCAGTTTAAGTAAAAACCTATATGTGAGTGATACATCCAAGGTTCGCCTTGCACCATCGCGTCTTGGTAATCGCCAAAATTTATTAAGCGCTGAGCAACAAATTCATCTAAAACAACCAATGCTTCTTCGCGGTTGACGGCAAAGTGAAAGTTTCTAAGTTCTCCAAAGTGGTCACTAAAATTTTCTTCTACTAATTTTATTACGTCTTGAGTAATGGAGTCAGGTTCAAACTTTGTGGGTAATGGTGGCGACATGCCTTTGGGTAACGCTTTGCGGTTTGAACTGTCAAAATTCCACTTATCACCTACTGGTTTATCGCCATCCATCAAAAAATGCCATTTTTTGCGCATTTCTCGATAGAAAAACTCCATACGTAATTGTTTACGGCCCTCTGCCCAAGTGGCGAATTCATCAAGGCTTGATAAAAAGCGATCATCTTGGCAAATTTCAACAGGTATATTTAACTTGTCTTGCCAACTTTGCATTTCTGCTAGTACACGATATTCTCCGGGGTGAGTCAGTACTATTTTGGTGATGTTTTTTTGTTTACACAGCTGATCTACTTCGCCAAATAAACTGCCTTGATTATGTTGGTCGTTATAATAGGTGTAATGAAGATTATGCCCTTGAGCGACTAACTTTTCTGCAAAATGGCGCATCGCTGAAAATAAAAAGGCTATTTTCTTTTTGTGATGTTTAACGTAACTGGCTTCCTCCCTTACTTCTGCCATTAACACCCAATCTTTGCCTAAGTCACATTGTTGAAGACTGGCCAAGGAATGACTTAGTTGGTCAGCTAATATTAATCTAAGTGTTGTCATAATGTAATCGGCACTTCATTCGGTTGTTGTTTTGATTGTGCCAGAGCATCAAGTGCCCGCTGGCGTGATACCTTTAAATCAACTAAAGGTTTAGGATAGTTACCCCCTAACTTAACACCCGCATAATCTAAAATGTTTTGTGGGGCATCCCACGGGTTGTGGATATACTTATCAGGTATCTTGCTAAGTTCTGGACAATAATGTTTTACATAATGCCCTTGAGGGTCAAAACGTTGCCCTTGAGTAACGGGGTTAAAGATCCTAAAGTAGGGCGCTGCATCAGCTCCTGTACCTGCTATCCATTGCCAACTTGCGCTATTGGCGGCTAAATCCGCATCTAATAAACAATCCCAGAACCACCGCTCGCCCTGTCGCCAATTTATTAATAGGTTTTTAACTAGAAATGAAGCCACGACCATACGCACACGGTTATGCATAGTGCCGGTCTGCCGGAGTTCGCGCATTCCTGCATCAACAATTGGAATACCTGTCTGACCTTCTTGCCAAGCTTTGAGGGCATTGTCGTCGGTGCGCCAAGGAAAGTCGTTAAACTTAGGGCTAAAGTTCTTTTGAGGAATATGTGGAAAATGGAATAGTAAATAGTGTGAAAATTCTCGCCAGCCTAACTCACTCAAATAACAGTCCAAGCCTTCATCTTCAATATTGCCGTTTAACGCGTCAATAGCGGCATACCAGATCTGATTAGGCGATATTTCACCAAAGTGTAAATGCGGTGATAACTTGGAAGTAGCACCTAGTTTGGGAATATCCCGTTTGTTTTTGTATTCTTTGGCCCCGTTGGGTAAAAAGTTGCTGAGGTGTTTTGTTGCACCTTGTTCGCCGGGTATCCACATCTTTTCAATTGTGGCATGCCAGTTTACATCTGGCATTAACTCGAGGGAATTAACACCATTGTCCAAATCAGGGATATATTCGATTTGTAGATCCTTAGGTGCTTCCGTAGGCATTCTTGGGGGCGCTTTAGACAGGCAACCTCGACGATAATAGGGAGTAAATACTTTGTATGGTGTGTCATCTTTTTTTAAGACTTCCCATGGTTCCCACAATAAATGGCTGTTAAAACTTCTAACATTTACACCCGCTTCAATTAATATATGTTTAAGTTGTGTGTCACGTTTTATTTGCCATGGCTCGTAAGTTCGATTCCATACTACGTTTTTGATATCAAATTTTTGGATTAGCTCAATTAAAATCTTGCTTGCATCACCTTTAACAGAGTGAAGCTGACCATTTAATGAATCATTCAGTGCATTAAGTGAATTGTGTAACCACCACTTACTGGCACCACCAGGTATGAAATGTTTAGGACAATCAGTATCAGCGATATACAGTGGGATAACTGAACCGAGCTCACTCGCAAAGGAGAGCGCTGGGTTATCTCGTAAACGTAAGTCACGGCGAAACCAGACTAAAGTTGATGCGGTGATAAAGAACACTCCAATATTATCTATTAGGAAATTAATACTAATATTATACATTTCTAGATCGTATAATTATTAATTTTTTAAAATAAGTGAACCCGATACTAAACTTATTCGTAAGCGACAACATGAAAAAAAGTATTAAAAATTACAATGCTGAAGACACGTCACGGATTATCGAAATGGCTTGGGAGGATAGAACGCCTTTTGAGGCTATAGAGGGTCTGTTTGGTATTAATTCCAATCAGCTTATAGACCTGATGCGCAGTGAACTAAAAATTGGCTCCTTCAAAATATGGCGAAAACGTATGCGAGGCAGGCAAACTAAACATCTTAGTTTACGGCCTGAAGGGATTCTACGTGGTTATTGCAAGACACAGTACAAACATAGCCGTGGTAAATAATGTTGATTGTTATTGGCCGAGCTTTACACTAACCAAACTTACCATTTAAAAGTATTTATTGTTTTCTTTATGCTGATACAAGATGTCATCCAACACCTGTTAAATACTCTCGATGCAAAAGGTTTTAAAACTTTAGTCCATTTCGAGTTGGAGGGCGTGTGTGAATTACGTACCAATCAACCAAGGCTCGATTATCAGAGTATTAATAAAAAACTGGCAATACTGGGAATAGATGGGGAGCTAAAGTCTGAGTATTGGAAAAATCAATGGGAATTTGTATCATTATTTAATGGTCAGTCACCATTAAAAGAAGCACAAAACCTAGCCTATGCTATGCGGGTCTTACCCACTCTGATGTGCCAACATGGTGCAGCAAAAGTAATGATGGTCCCTGTTGCTTGGGGTGCCGATAAAGGTAGGTATATACATGGCTCTGACGCAATATTTTCAGTAGATACTCGACTTGTACATATTCCAAATGCGATTCAAATGAATGTCAGCGTTGAAAATCAACAGGGAGAAAATCTGTTTGCTCAACAAGGCCTAGGCGAATGGATCCAGTATGAGTTATTAGTCAATAGTTACACTTGCTGCCTTTTGTTTTTGCCTGAGGAAGACGCTTTTAAACGTTTAGCGTTGCGCCAAGACTACGGATTAGACGCTGAACTTAGCTCACCGGTTGTGCTGTCAGGTGGGCATCAAGGTAGTATTGCCTTATACAAAGAAATAGGTAAACACAATCAATTGATGGGTTTGGAGCCGTTATTTTTTGCTATCGACAATTCAGTGTTACATTACGCAGGTGATTGGCGAAAAACAGCAAGAGTAGAGCATAGAATTGGTGCAACTAGTAAAAACTATGATCCTTATTTGAATATGTTGTTTATTCTAATTAACGTGCTCGAAGGCATCGACAAGTGGCAAGTTACAGAATCGCCGCCAAAATTTGAAGACAAAACACTGCCTGTGTCTTTATTTGATGAATACAATAAACATAGTGGGCAGGAAATGTTAGGTGCGCTATCTCTATTTAAAAATGATAGATGGTTTTCAAATAAAATAGATTATTATTGCCGAGATATACCCAATATTAATGCGATTGGCTTGGGTGCAAAAATTAAAGAAATGATGCTCAGTAAGTACCAACGAACGGTTATTACGTAAAATTTATATAAGTAGAATCAACAGTATCTAAGCTGGTTCAAACAGACACAAGAAATTAGGAAAGCACCTTTTGCTTAAACAAAAATTAATTATATTAGACAAGCCACCGCTTTTAACCGGCAATAGTGTTGAAATCAAACGAGCCGAGCTTAAAACCTATTTTGAGCAAACGTGGGAGCTGTACGAATCGCTTTTTTCGTTGATTAACGAGGACGAAGCTTTTGTATTGCGTCCAGAACCGCTGCGCCACCCACTAATTTTTTATTATGGACATACAGCGGTTTTTTATGTGAACAAATTACTGCTTGGCAAATTTATTCAAAATCGAGTTAATAAAAAAATCGAGTCTGTCTGCGCAGTGGGTGTTGATGAAATGTCTTGGGACGATTTATCGCCGGGAAATTATCAATGGCCAAGCGTTGAAGCTGTGTCTGAGTATCGTGACCAAGTTAAAGAAACCGTCTCGGACTTAATTGATAATATGCCACTGACGCTACCTATCACTCAAGACTCATTAGCATGGGTGATCCTCATGGGTTGTGAACATGAGCGTATTCATATTGAAACATCGTCGGTGATAATGCGTATGCTTGACACTGATTATTTAACTTCTTCCAACCCATGGAAAAGTTGCTCAGAACTAGGCAAAGCACCAAAAAATTCATTAATAAGCGTTGCGGGCCAGTCTTTAATACTAGGAAAACCAGATTCCAATAAAACCTACGGCTGGGATAATGAATACGGGCAACTACCGATTAATGTGAGCGATTTTTCTGCCTCATTATATTTAGTGTCTAACCAAGAATTTATGGAGTTTGTTGACGCCGGTGGTTATCAAACGCCCAGTTATTGGACAGAAGAAGGTAAAGGTTGGTTAGCATTCACAAAGAGTGATATGCCACGTTTCTGGAGGCGTGAAAATGGTCAATATTGGCAACGAAATCTGACCGAGGAAATTCTTCTTCCACTAAACTGGCCGGTCGAAGTTAATTACCTAGAGTCTAAGGCATTTTGTAACTGGAAAGACAGTACTAGTGACGACTCTGTGCGTTTGCCTACGGAAGCTGAATGGCAAATTCTACGGGATCAACTGAATACAGACTTAGTTGACTGGGATAAGGCGCCAGGTAACATTAATTTAGAATATTTCGCCTCGTCATGCCCAGTTGATAAATTTAAACAAACTGAATTTTATGATGTAATTGGTAACGTATGGCAGTGGAGTGAAAGTCCCATAGATGGTTATGAAGGGTTTAAAGTACATCCTCTATATGATGATTTTTCAACGCCAACCTTTGATGGTCAGCACAATCTCGTTAAGGGGGGCAGTTGGATGTCCACCGGTAATGAAGCCACTCGGGACTCTCGTTACGCGTTTCGTCGTCATTTTCACCAACATGCAGGTTTTCGTTACGTTTCAAGTAAATATTCAGAAGTGCCTATCACAGCTGTCACAAAATGTGAGATGCAAACGGACATTGGCCGTATGTTACACCATCATTTTGGTGTAAATAGTTATCAAATTGACCATGATTTAAAGCAAATCCTTAACTTAGTACAACCCTACTTGACATCGAACAGCAAGGTCCTCGATTTGGGCTGTGGTGTTGGGCGTTTAGCTTTTGAGTTAGCGAAAACTGCCGGTCACGTTGATGGTATAGATTTTACTGCAAGACACATTCAACATTGCCTTGATTTAAAAGAGCAGGGGCAATTACGATATGCCATGCCTGTTCAGGGTGAAATTTTTGACTTCCACGAAGTAACACTAAATAACTTAGGGTTTGAGAAATCACCAGAAAACTTACATTTTGCACAAGGCGATGGGCTTAACCTTAAGCCACAATTTAGCGATTACGATCTGGCGATCTGTCATCGTGTTATTGAATACAGTTATCATCCTGAAACACTATTACAACAACTCAGCCAACGGATAAAAGCTGGCGGATTAGTGGTATTGGGCAGCAGTTATGCTTGGGATGTGTCTATTACCGATGTGGCACATTGGATAGGCGGTTTTAAGCGAAATGGTGAAAACCTCAGTAGTGAAGCCCATTTATTTGAAATTATGTCTAAAGAATTCGATTTGCTGCAAGAAACACAAGTGACTAGTCAATTTGAATTAGAGCAACGCACTAGCCAAACTGCTATTAACCATATTACTATTTGGCGTAAACAGATCTAAATTTTTGGACAGTGGTTTTGAGCAGAAAATATGTTGTCGCAGGTGCGGGTATCGGTGGTTTGTGCGCAGCATTAGCGCTTGCGAAACGTGGTTTTGAAGTAGCAGTTTATGAAAAGTGTTCATATCTTAGTGAAGTAGGGGCAGGCTTACAACTTAGCCCCAACGCCATGCATGTGTTGCAAGCTCTTGGTATCGCCGAACAGCTCAAGGCAAAAGCTTTTAGCCCAGAATCAGCGGTGATGCGCCATTATCAAACAGGAAAGAACTATTTTACTATACCTTTAGGTGATGCCGCGACACGAAAGTATGGGGTAGATTACCTGCATATACATCGTGCCGACTTACTGACTGTTCTTTATGATGCTTGTGAAGATATTGGTGTCAGTATTAACCTAGGTCAAGCCATTCAAGGTTATCAGCATACTTCTCAAAATCTCACGATTAAATTTGAAAACGGCGAAAGCCTTGAAGCGGATTTGTTAATAGGTGCAGATGGTATAAAGTCAAACGTTCAAGCGTGTATGTTAGGGCAAACTCCAGCTGAGTTTACTGGGCAAGTTGCCTGGAGAGGAGTGGTTGAAGCAAGTAAACTTCCCAAGAAACTAATCAAACCTAGTGCCAATTTATGGGTGGGGCCGGGCAAACATTTTGTGAGTTATTATCTGCGTGGTGGCGACTTAATCAATTTCGTGGCCGTACAAGAACGTGGGGATTGGCAAAAAGAATCATGGAATGAACCAGGTGATATCAACCAACTGAGAAAGGCCTTTAGTGGCTGGCATTCGGAGGTCACAGAGTTAGTAGCGGCTACAAAGTCTTGTTTTCTTTGGGCTTTGTTTGACAGGCAACCTCTTAATCGATGGACTGATAAAAAAGTTGCCCTTTTAGGAGACGCTTGTCATCCAATGTTGCCATTTTTAGCCCAAGGTGCGGCTATGGCAATTGAAGACAGTTATGTTTTGGCGCATTGTTTGGCGAGTGATAGTCATACCCAAACTGCGTTACAAACTTACCAAAAGATACGCTTACCCCGCACCAGTAAAATTCAATTTAATGCTCGTAAAAATGCAGGCTTGTATCATATGAGTTCACCCATTGAGCAAGCTAAGTTGGCTGTATTGTCGGGACTATCTAATATTGGTCTAAGTGATGCCATTGCAGCTAACAAGCTTGACTCTATTTATGCCTATAATATTGTTAAGCAGTTAAACTAGCCCTATTCACTATTTGGTAGTGAATTTTTTATCTTGCTAAAAGCTCATATGAAATTGGCAAGATCAAAAAATGCCTATATCGGGTGAGCCTAGTTATGCTATCCCCACATCTGAACTAGGCGCGACTCTAATTGAGGCATTTTTAATTTGTGTACTCAAATTTAAATTATGACAAAAAACGCTGGGCTATCTTTAATATCAATCAATCAATCAATCTAAGCGATGTGATAAAGCAGTTTGTCTTTTTAGCGTTCAGTTATCACAGCAGCAAAAATAGCAAGAAATTTCAATTCGTTTTATTAAAGTATCTCATGTACAAAATATTGAGCTAAAAAGAGTATTAGCGGTCATTAATTTTTTCTAAGTTACAGTCGCTCGTTAAAGGGGCATTTTGTAATAGTATGCTAAAAACACAACTTTAAAAATAACAGTGATATATCACTATAAAGCATTGTTATGTAAACAATCTTAAAACTGTTATTTTTATAAAAATATCAATAGTTTCAGCTGTTTGGATTGATCTTGATAGCCATTTCCGTGTCATTCAACTATTATATTTTAACGGTTTTTTTGAAATCTAAACTGCAATTTTTGTGCTATCAAGCGCCAGTTAACTATGTCAGATTTCACCAAATTTTAAGGAAACAAATATGTCGACTGAAGACTTAAACGATTTACGTATGTCTGAAACTGTGCGTCCACTTTACCTTGCTGTAAAGAAGCACATTGAAGAGAATGTTATCCCGATCCAAGATGAGTTTTATTCAATTGGTGAAACACTGGCTGATCGTTGGAGTTATTCTGAACGTCAAATGGAATTGCTAGAAGGTGCAAAAAACAAAGCAAAAGAGTTAGGCCTTTGGAATTTCTTCTTACCTGATGCTGAAACAGGCGAAGGCTTGTCCAACTTGGATTACGCATACATTGCGGTTGAACTTGGTAAAGCACCTCTAGCGTCTGAAACATTAAATTGTTCTGCTCCTGACACTGGCAACATGGAAGTATTAGAGCGAGTGGGTACACCCGAGCAAAAAGCACAATGGTTGGCACCCCTCCTTAGAGGTGAAATACGCTCTTGCTTTGGCATGACTGAACCGAATGTTGCATCTTCTGACGCAAAAAATATTTCAACATCTGCTGTTGAAGATGGAGATGACTGGGTCATCAACGGTGAGAAATTTTATATTTCTGGTGCCGGTGATCCTCGCTGTAAAATTATGATTTGTATGGTTAAAAGTAGCCCTGATGCCCCAACACATAAACAACAATCACAAATTCTAGTACCATTAGATGCACCGGGTGTCACCATCGTCGGTCCAATGCATGTATTTGGTCATGACGACGCACCTCACGGTCACATGCACATTAAACTTGAAAACGTGCGAGTACCTAAAACCAACATGTTGTTAGGCGAAGGACGTGGCTTTGAGATTTCTCAAGTACGTTTGGGGCCAGGTCGTATTCACCATTGTATGCGTTCAATTGGCCAAGCTGAAAAAGCGTTGCAGCTTGCACTTGAGCGCTCAACTTCACGAGAAGCTTTCGGTAAAAAATTATATCAGCTTGGTAAGAATATTGAAGTTATCTCGAAAATGCGTATCGATATTGAAGCCATGCGTATGATGGTGTTAAAAGCAGCGAAAGCCATGGATGTACTGGGTAACCAAGAAGCACGGATTTGGATACACATGATCAAAGCGATGATCCCAGAGAGAGTGTGTGAAATCATCGATCAATCCATGCAACTTCATGGTGCCACGGGTATCTCACAATGGTCACCGCTTTCTGCCATGTATGCTGGTCAACGCACCTTGCGTTTTGCTGATGGCCCAGATGAGGTTCATCACATGGTTGTTGGTCGTAATGAAGTACGTGAGTTTGAGCGTAATAAAAGCTAAGTACTCTATTTTTCTAAAGCTCTTTTGAACGTTTTTTTGAGGCTTTTTTTGAATGAGTAAATAAGTAGCAAGGGCTGGTGCAATCTGGCCCTTTTTGTATCCAATATAGTTTTTATGATTTTTGCCAAGGAGAGCATTATGAGTAAATATAGTATTGCAAAACAGTGTATGGCTGCAGCCTTAACTGCAGCAAAAGAGGAAAAAATTAACGACATCGAAGTACTAGAAGCAATGATCATCACTTTAATCTCAGAAATGACAAAAACCGCAGGAGCCATTCGTACTGCAGAAGTCATAAATTATGAGCTGCGTAATATCTGCGGTGAACTGGATAAAGATTTCTTGCGATCTAGATAGAACATCATTGCGCGGACATCCATTATCATTCAATCAGATATTCGGGGTTATTTCGTAATATTTAACATTGGTTATCTGGTTAATCTATTTGGCTTTGATATGTTGAGATAAAATCAATGGTGTTTGTTGCGCAATGAGTCATAGTGGCAGGCCATAGGTTGTGGCCAGAAAAATAGTACGCCATTTCCCAAATCAACCCAAGTGTTCATTACTTTTACTTTGTTAGTGCGTTACTCAACTTTGGGTTAGGACCATGTGCACCTTCCACGATACACTTATTCTGCAGAGTCTGATTGTGCATTTTTTCGGATTTGGTGCTTACGTTTTCCGTTAATTTTTGTTTTTTTCTGTAACCAGAGTATTTAGCTACCAAGAGTTACTACGTCATCATTCACAATATAATTTTCAGCATCTTTCTTGATATTTTGCATAATTTTTATAGGAGAATTAGTCAATCCAGCCTAAGTTGATTGCGCCATAGACCAATGTTGTTACGATCCAAGTAAATCCCCTCCAGCCTTCTTTCCCAAGTGCATCATTTTAGCGAAACGTGCACAGAATTGACGCTCTTAAATAGACTAATTAGTCCGTTTGCAGTATTTATTTTAAGTTAAGTGTTTGTATATATTATACTTTTTATGATTGGCCTACTTTGTGCTAAAGCTAGCATTAGCAATCGATGATTTGCTAATGCTCAATATTTTGTACTTCCCTCGTGTTCTGGTGTGTCTGCTGATAGTAAAAAAGTAGAAAGAAAGTAGAAAATGGACATAGACATATTTATTCAACTTGATAACAGCCGCTTTGAGAGCGATGTAAAACTCATTGAGATATTGCGCCTAAACAATAATAAATAATAAAAAGAATGGCTAAGCAGCTTAAATCATTTACTCATATCAGCAGGCAGAAAAAATTGTGCTAAATATTAAAAAAGATCCACAGCAATACGTATCTAAAATGATCGAAGTGGGCGAATTTATAGAGTTAAATGTTCAGCCTGATGTTCGCAATAGTTCTCTATATAACGATGATATTGCACCAACAAACATTGCCCAGCGCACCTGGCATAAATGGGATGTTGCGGCACTCTGGGTTGGTATGGCAATTTGTGTACCTACCTATACCCTCGGTGGGGTATTAACTGCTTATTTTGGATTGTCGGTCATCGAAGCCTTAATTACAATTTTGATTGCCAATATAATTGTACTTATCCCGCTCACATTAAATGCCTTTTCTGGGACCAAGTATGGCATACCTTTTCCCGTTTTATTACGCTCTTCATTTGGTTTGTATGGTTCTAATTTACCCTGTTTAATTCGAGCAATCGTGGCATGTGGCTGGTTTGGTATTCAAACCTTATTTGGTGGCATTGCATGCCATATTTTATTGTCTAACCTTTCTGAAGATTGGGCTGCGCTAGGAAGCAAGGGGGAGGCGTATGGTTTTTTGATGTTTTGGGCTTTGAATTTGTATGTAGTGCTAAAAGGGTCTGATTCAATTAAAAAATTAGAAAACTGGTCAGCGCCTATATTGTTAACAATGGGTTTTGGTTTAATGCTTTGGGCATTACCACAAATAAATCTAGCGGAGGTATTGGCTACACCAGCGAATCGCCCGAAAGATGATTTCTCGCTACCTTATTTACTGGCTGGGGTGACTGCGATGGTGGGTTTTTGGGCTACTTTAAGCTTAAATATTCCGGACTTTAGCCGTTATGTAAAATCACAAAAAGATCAGATTGTGGGCCAGGTAGTAGGACTCCCATTAACAATGTTATTTTTTGCTTCTCTGGGTGTAATACTTACATCCGCATCCACAGTGCTGGTGGGTGAAACAATCACCGATCCAATCAATCTTATCGGTAAAGTTGGCAACCCAATCGTCGTCGCTATTGCCATGGTCTTAATTATTATTGCCACACTTTCAACTAACAGTGCTGCAAATATTGTGTCTCCCACCAACGATTTTCAAAACCTGGCCCCAAAATTTATTAGCGAAAAACGTGGCGTCTTACTGAGTGGGTTAATTGCTCTGCTAATGATGAGTTGGGAGTTATTGAAAAAAATGCATTGGGTTGACTCCGATGTAAGCGTTGAAGCGATTTATTCAAACTGGCTGATGGGATATTCAAGTTTATTAGGCCCTATCGCGGGGATCATGATTGTTGATTATTTTGTGATCAATAAACAACAGTTAGATTTGGTGTCTCTTTACCAAAGAGGTGGTCGCTATGCGGACATTAATTATCAAGGAATGGCTGCATTTCTTATTCCAGTAGCATTGACCATATTCGCTTTAACAACTGGGTATCTGAATTGGTTTTATGACTATGGGTGGTTTACAGGATCAATCCTCGGCGCAACGCTTTATTACTGCTTAAAAAGGCAGTAGTCACTTCATCAGAGATTGGCGTTAGAACAAGCCAATACATCTAAAAAATTACTATGTAATAGCAGATCGTTGATTTTTTATTCGATTTTTATCGGTTAAAGGGGAAGCGTGAGCGATTAAGTTTGATATTTATAACGATAAAACAGGGGAATGAAAATGATAAAGAAACACACATTAACACTAAAATTAAGTTTATTGCCGCTGGCAGTCATTACGGCACTTTCACAAGCACAAGAGTCAAATCCTGCTGAGGAAGTCGCTTCTTCACCGGGCGTTTTTGAGCAAATCCTAATCACCGCACAAAAAAGAGAACAATACCTAAATGACGTGAGCATTGCTGTTACCGCGTTTAGTGGTGAACAAATGGATAAGCTTGGATTTGACGATAGTATCGATTTAATCGCATTTACGCCGGGGGTATCGCTGGCGGGTGATATTGGTGGTCAGCGAGCCATCTTTAATATTCGGGGTGTAGTACAAAATGATTATGCGGATATCGCTGAGGCACCGGTGGCGGTGTATGTCGATGGTGGATATTTGGCTAGCACACAAGCGCAAACCTTTGGCATATTTGATTTAGCACGGGTAGAAATTTTAAAAGGTCCGCAAGGTACACTTTTTGGACGCAACGCTACAGGTGGATTAGTCAACACCATCACCGCCAAACCTACTGATGAAACAGAGGGTTATGCAGAGTTTACTGCTGCCAGTTTTGAGCAATTTCGCTTAGAAGGCGCCTTTTCTGGCAGTCTATCAGATTCTGTGAGGGGGCGTATTTCAATTTTATCTAATCAACAGGGTGAAATTTTAGAAAATATTTATCAAGGTGGTTCTGAGCCTGACACTCGAGAGGGTTCAGTAGGGGGCGGCGAAGATGGTTACAATGACGATACTCAAGCTATTCGTGGTCAAATTGAGTTTGATATTAATGACAATGGCTCAGTGTTGTTTAACGCAAATTGGGCTAAAACGACAAAAAGTGAAGGCCCCTATCAGGTAGTCAATACCACTGAAATTGCTGACGAAAACGGTAATATTATCGATGTTATTTTTGCTGCGGATGATCCTCTAGGATGTGACAAGATCCAGCTAGATCAATGTGTTGACGCCAATTTTAATGGTGATCCGCTGCGCCCTGTTCAAGGTGGCGACTTTAATGGTAACTTCGACCCTGATGGCAGCGGTAATAAAGTTAATAAAGATTTCGCTTTTGATGATCAAAACAAAATTGAATCAAAAGGTTTAATGGTAACCGTTGATTATGACTTTGATTTTATGCAATTAGTATCCATTACCGATTACAAGAAATTTACTCGGGTTGTTGGACTCGACTCTGATCAAACAGCCTCCCCTGAGCTGATTTTTCAATCTGACGGAGACATAGACCAAATTAGTCAGGAGTTTCGTTTTTCTGGTGAAAGTGACTCTTTTAGCTGGGTAAGTGGTCTTTATTATTTAGGGATTGATACAGATTATATTCAGGGTCTTGCCGCTTCTCCTTCGGCAGGTTTTCTTGCTGGTGAAGAGGTAAATACCTTAGCTGATATAAGTACTGAATCTTTGTCATTATTCGGACAAATAGATTATTACATATCCGACTCTTTAATCTTGGTTGCTGGCGCGCGTGTGATCAAAGAAAACAAAAGTTTAGACGGTCTAGTTTTTTCAAATGCGAATACTGATGACCGAGTCATTGAAGTTGACTTAAACGGGGTATTGTTTGAAGAAGCATTTTTAGATAATGATCAAAATTTATGGTCAGCTAAAATACAACTCGATTATTCTCCAAATACTGACACCCTCTATTATGCTGGTATCAATCGCGGGGTAAAAGCAGGTAGTTTTAATGCGCCCTTATTTGGTGGGTTTAGTCTTTATAAACCTGAAGTATTAGTCTCTTATGAAGCGGGCACAAAACATACGCTAAACGAAGGTAAGGTGCAGATAAATGGTAGTTTGTTTCACTATGATTATGCAGACTATCAGTCTTTTTCATGGGTAAATAACGCTGGAGTAGTATTTAATGAACAAGCGAATTTCACGGGTGCAGAAGTAGAGATATTCATCAACGCTGGTGAGGGATTAGACATAATGTTTGGTATGTCTTATGTCGATGCCAAAGTTGAAAACCTTGAAGTGGCTTCTGGCGTCTTTAAAGATACTACTCCTCCATACACACCTAAATTACAAGCTTCCGGTCTTATTCGTTACAACTGGGATACTCAAAGCGGTAATGTTGCGGCACAAGTAAGTGGTTCTTATCAATCTCATACATTCCACAATGCTAGAAATTTCACTGCACATAGGATTGAAAGTCACTTTAAAGCTGATGCCAATCTAGCTTGGACTGATAATGAAAACAAATGGAGTGTGATTGCCTATGTAGACAACCTTACTGATTCTGACCATGCTTTGATTGGTTTTGATGTAACAGGTTTCTACGGCACGACGCAAATTTCTTATGCAAAACCTAGAACTGCTGGGGTAACTGTCAAAAGAAATTTTTAAGCCTTAAAATATAGGCAATAAATCAATCTCCAATACATGACCCATTGTAATACAACCAAGTATTTACAATGGGTGCTTGTTAATTGTTTTCTTGTATGTTGATTCGCTTGGACTGCGGAAGCAGGCTTTACTTCGTTCTATTCTGGATGGTAGAAGCCTAAGTTTTTGGGGATGCAGTTATTTGATTTGTTTATATATGAGCTTGATTCATCTGATTGGGCTTAAACAACATAGAGCTAGCTACTACACCCATAATTGCACAGTTAAACGTCCTCACTTTCTGTCTATGTCTGTTCGTTATTTAATCGGGCGTACACCATTGAGAATAATGCTTTGTAGATTTTTTAAGGTAGTGGCAAAAAAATCTGGATCGTCGAGGGTTTTACCGGTGACCGCTTCCACTTGTATACGAAAATCTGCATAGTGCTGAGTGGTGGCCCAGATTGAAAAGATCAGGTGGTATGGGTCTACAGGGGCTAGTTTACCTAATTCAATCCAAGCGTTGATAACGTGTACTTTTGACTCAACCAGTGCCCGTAATGGTGAATTTAGTTCATTGAATAGTAAAGGCGCCCCTTGCACCATTTCCATACAAAATAAACGTGACTCAGCTGGATTGTCTCTGGATAACTCAAGCTTGGTTTTTATATAATTGCTAATAGTCTGGATGGGATCCTGCTCGACGCTAAATCCTTGTAAAGGTTGAAGCCAGACTTCTAAAAGCTGCTTTATTACCTCTAAATAGAGCTGTTCTTTGCTACTAAAATAATACAATAAGTTGGTTTTAGAAACGTCAGCTTTATCTGCTACTTGTTCGACGCTGGTACCGTGTACGCCGCTGCGTGAAAACAAATTTAGCGCAGCTTGCATAATAATTTTACGCTTATTTTGCTGAGCTTGATCACGTCTTCTTTCGGCGCTTGGGCTTAACTTTCTGGTTGATTTTTGTTTTGTTGTTTTTACTTTAACCAAAGGTGTTTTCATCTAATTACTGACTGCTTATGTGGCAAGTGTAAAACCTCCTTCTTTATTTATCTAGTTTATTCAACTTCAACTTGCACGATGTTTCAACCTGAAAGTTTAATTAGTGTTGCATCATTCTTGCGCAAACGCGCACAAACTTAATGCTCTAGTATGGACTAGACGGTCTGTTTTTAATGTTTTTTTCACGTAAGTTTATGTATATATTGATTTTTATATGGTTGGTCCGGTTTATGCTATCTCACGACTAAGCGTGATTGAGTTTGCAAGGTTTTATTTGTCACTCATCATTTAACATCTCCAACGACATAATATGTCTGTTGACAGTAAAAAATAAAAGTGAGGCGATAATGGACGTAGGCGTATTTATTCCAATTGGCAACAATGGCTGGCTGATTTCTAAAACATCACCACAATACAAACCCACCTTTGATTTGAACAAAGAAATTGTGCAAAAAGCTGAGCATTATGACTTGGACTTTGCGCTTTCTATGATCAAGTTACGGGGATTCGGTGGGCAGACCGAATTTTGGGACTATAACCTAGAATCTTTCACCCTTATGGCTGGTTTAGCGGCAGTGACGAAGAAAATAAAGTTATATGCAACTGCTGCTACATTGGTCATGCCCCCCGCTATTATGGCTCGTATGGCCACCACAATTGATTCTATTTCTGGTGGACGATTTGGGGTAAATCTGATAACTGGTTGGCAGCGCCCTGAGTATTCACAAATGGGTATGTGGCCTGGCGATGAGTTTTTCTCAAATCGTTACGAGTACCTAGGTGAATATATAAAAGTATGTAAAGAGTTATGGGAGACCGGGAAAAGTGATTTTAAAGGCGAACATTTCCAAATGGATGACTGCCGCATGCTGCCTATGCCCCAGAAGAAGATCCCAATTATCTGTGCTGGTCAAAGTACAGCAGGTATGGAGTTTTCAGCCCAGCATGCCGATTACAATTTTTGTTTTGGTAAAGGCGTTAATACACCAACTGCATTTGCACCTACGTCAGAACGTTTAATATCAGTAGCGCAGAAGGCCGGTCGTGACGTAGGTTCAGTAGTGCTTATTATGGTTATTGCAGATGAAACTGATGAAAAAGCCATGGCCAAGTGGGAAATGTATAAAGAGGGTAAAGATCAAAGTGCCTTAGATTGGATGGCGAATCAAGGCGCAGTCGATAAAAAATCTGGCAAAGATACCAATATACGTGACATGACTGACCCAACTTCAGCCGTGAACTTGAATATGGGTACATTGGTTGGTTCTTTCGCTTCTGTCGCAGCTATGCTGGATGAAATTGATACTGTGCCTGGTTGTGAAGGGGTACTGCTGACCTTTGATGATTTTATTCAGGGCATGGATGACTTCGGTCAAAAAATTCAACCTTTAATGAAATCTCGACAGCACTTAACATCCGCAGCAGCGGTGGTCTAATGTCAAAGGTTGTTGAATACACAGTAGCGGGTTATTGCAAAGGTGATAAACCAAACGAGATAATTTTGCCTGCTAAACCAGAACCTTTAGCGTTAAATATCACAGAAACAGCGCTAATTGTAGTGGATATGCAAAACGCTTATGCCAGTAAAAACGGATATTTAGATAAAGCTGGTTTTGATATCTCTAGCACTGGGCGGGTGATTGCCCAAACGGCTAAAGCTATTGTAGCGGCGAGAGCAGTGGGCATACCCATCGTCTTTTTTCAAAATGGTTGGGATAAAGAATATACAGAAGCGGGAGGACCAGGCTCACCTAACTGGTATAAGTCTAACGCGCTAAAAACTATGCGCAAGCAACCTGAACTAATGGGGACGTTGTTAGCGAAAGGCAGTTGGGATTATGAACTGGTTGACGAACTCAAGCCGCTAGAAGGTGACATCATTATCCCTAAAACCCGATACAGCGGATTTTACAATACCAACTTAGACAGCATGTTGCGCAGCCGTGGTATTCGCCATTTAGTTTTTACCGGTATCGCCACTAATGTATGTGTAGAGTCAACGTTGCGAGATGGCTTTTTTCTTGAATATTTTGGTGTCGTGCTGGCGGATGCCACACATCAAGCAGGTTCAGATGTTATTCAAGAATCATCACTATTTAATATTGCGACCTTTTTTGGCTGGGTATCCAGTGTTGAAGAATTTTGTAAAGCCGTCAGTAAGTAAACCAAATAGCATAAAAGTTATATTTATTAATTTAACATTGAAGGTAATCAACCATGAGTAAAACATCAATTATTCCACTTGGAACCGGCAAGCCACTTGCCCCTTTTGTACCCGGCTCTATGGCCGACAACATCTTGTATGTATCAGGAACGCTCGCTTTTGATAAAGATAATAATGTGGTGCATGTGGGTGACGCTGAAGCACAAACCCGCCACGTGCTGGAAACCATCAAAGCTGTGGTAGAAACCGCTGGTGGCACCATGGATGATATCACTTTTAACACTATTATGATCACAAACTGGAACGATTACCCTGCGCTTAATAAGGTGTATGCCGAATATTTTCCCGGCGAAAAGCCTGCCCGCTATTGTATTCAGTGCGGTTTGGTTAAGCCCGATGCTTTGGTCGAAATTGCCAGCATAGCGCATATAGGTTAATGATGTTAAGGATTGGTAGTGGGTTGCAAGAAACAGCAGATATATATTTTAAACAGCTATTTTTTGTTGTTTTTGATGGAGCTTAATTATGTACTTTGAAATACTTGGCTTGAAAAACCCAGATGCTCCCACAGCTGTTTTGAGTTCAGGATTGGGCGGTTCTGCACATTTTTGGCAAGCACAGTTAGCTGTTTTGCAAAGTGGTTACCGGGTTATTGTTTATGATCAAAATGGAACAGGAAGAAGTCCAGCGAGTTTACCTACGGATTATTCTATTCAATCGATGGCAGATGAACTACTCGCACTCCTAGACCATATAAAAATAACCCATTGTCATTTTATCGGACATGCATTAGGCGGCTTAGTCGGTTTGAATATTGCTCTACAACGCCCTGAAATTCTACAAAGTTTGGTATTAGTTAATGCGTGGAGTAGCCCAAATCCACACACCTCACGCTGTTTTCGGGTGCGTCAATCTTTATTGCACAACAGTCCCCCCGAAATGTATTTACAAGCTCAAGCGTTATTTTTATATCCGCCAGACTGGATCATGCTCAACATCGAACGATTAGAACAAGAAGAGCAACATATGTTGGAGCACTTTCCTAATCAAGACAATTTATTGGCTCGTATTAAAGCGCTAAGCGAGTTTGATATAGACTCGCAACTTGGCGCTATAAAAACAGACACATTAGTGGTCGCCAATAAAGATGATATGTTAGTGCCCTGGCAACGCTCAGAAGTATTAGCATCAGGTTTGGTCAATGGGACTTTGCGAGTCTTTGATTATGGTGGACATGCCTGCACGATAACCGAGCCTAAGATATTTAATGATCTTTTACTCACACATTTATCTCACTATGACGCTAAATAACCGGACTATTTTGGAAAATATTTTATGACCTCAACATTAGATGACAATGCATTAGCTCAGCTTTTCACTGAGGCTCACTCTCATGTGAGCTGGCAAGACAAAGCGATCCCTGAGGTGTTAATAAAGCAACTCTATGACATGGTAAAACTTTGTCCAACCTCAGCCAACTGTAGCCCCGCAAGATTTGTATTTGTAACCTCACAAGAGGGCAAACAAAAGCTTAAACCATCATTGTCTAGCGGTAACGTAGAAAAAACCATGACAGCTCCTTGCACGGTTATTGTGGCTTACGATGAGGAGTTCTATGAAGAATTGCCGACATTGTTTCCATATGCCGATGCCAAGAGTTGGTTTACATCTAGTCCAGAAGCAGCTTATGAAACCGCCATGCGTAATAGTTCTATGCAAGGCGCTTATTTGATCAGTGCTTCACGGGCTTTGGGATTAGATATCGGCGCTATGTCTGGGTTTGATCCTAATTTGTTGAATGAGACATTTTTCTCTGAGAACAAATGGAAAGTGAATTTCCTTATAAACCTAGGTTATGGCGATGGTGAAAAGTCCCATAAACGTTTGCCTCGATTAACCTTCGAGCAAGCTTGTAAAATAATCTAAAGAAATATACATCTAAATAGGAGTGAAATAAGCCATGAGTGCACTAAAAGAACTGAAAGTAGAACCAGAAGTGGCTTGTATTTCAGCTGAAGAATTTAAACAGGGCATGTCAGCGTTTTCGGGTGCGGTTAATATAGTTACCGCTGAGGTTGGCAATAATAAAGTTGGCTTTACCGCTACAGCGGTATGCAGTGTGAGTGACAACCCTCCCACTTTGTTAGTTTGCCTAAATCGTGGAGCGTCGGTTCACAAAACCTTTTTTGAAAGTGACAGCTTAGTCATTAATACCTTAGATGCAGGCCAAGATAATTTATCTAACTTATTTGGTGGTAAAGCACCAATGGAAGAACGGTTTGCTAACGCAATTTGGGAAACCTTAGTCACAGGTGCACCTGTATTAACAAATGCGGCGGTTTCGTTTGATTGTAAAATTACCGAAGTAAAAAGTGTGGCTACTCATGATGTGATTTTTTGTGAAGTCGTAGGTATAAAACAAAAAGAACAAGCTGGCTCCTTAATATATTATCAACGTGGATATCACCATTTGGGTAAAGGCAACGAGTAAAAGTTGGTTGAATAACAAGCCCGTGGTAGAAAAATGTATCACATTTACTTTGAAAGACTAGTAGGTAGCTTGAGTCCTTACGATAGTAATTCTAAGATTTCTGTCTAGCCTTCTAATCCAAGAACTAATATTTAAATTAAATTGCCACACGTCTTTTAAGCGTCGATTGTTGGCTTTTTTCGAGGAAAAACATGACAACTATAGGGCATTTTATTAACGGTCAGTCAGTGGCTCGCGAAGGACGGTCTCAAAACGTCTATAACCCAGCGACGGGTATTGTAGAAAAAACAGTGCTGCTGGCATCAAAAAAAACGGTGCAAGAAGCTATTAACGCTGCGCAGGCGGCTTTTCCTGCTTGGCGTAACACACCTGTTACTAAGCGTACCAGAGTAATGTTTAAGTTTAAGCAGTTGCTAGAAGATAACGCAGATCACATTATTCAGCTTATAGGCCAAGAGCACGGTAAAATTAGTCACGACGCTGCAGGCGAATTACAGCGTGGTATTGAAAACGTCGAGTTTGCTTGCGGTGCACCACAATTGTTGAAAGGTGAGCATAGCCGAAACGTAGGACCTGGCATTGATTCATGGAGCGAATTTCAACCCTTGGGTGTAGTAGCAGGCATCACGCCTTTTAACTTCCCCGCCATGGTGCCTTTGTGGATGTATCCCTTGGCTATTGTGTGTGGTAATACTTTTGTGCTTAAACCTTCAGAGCGCGATCCAAGCTCAACTTTATTTATTGCTTCGTTACTAAAAGAGGCAGGTTTGCCCGATGGAGTAATGAATGTGGTTAATGGCGATAAAGAAGCGGTAGATGTATTACTAACCGATCCGCTTGTTAAAGCAATCAGTTTTGTTGGTTCAACCCCCATTGCTGAATACATTTACACTACCGCCAATGCCCATGGTAAACGTTGTCAAGCATTGGGAGGGGCGAAAAATCACGCCATTGTTATGCCTGATGCAGATATGGACAACGCAGTTAACCAATTACTTGGTGCTGCTTTTGGTTCATCTGGCGAACGCTGCATGGCTTTATCGGTAGCGGTAGCAGTAGGTGCAGCAGCAGGTGATGCACTGGTTGAAAAGATGCAAAAAGCCATGACAGGACTAAGCGTGGGGGCATATGACGAGTCGAGTAATGATTTTGGCCCAGTAATCACTTGCCAGCATAAAGACAAGGTAGTGGGCTATATTGATAGTGCAGAGCAACAGGGTGCAAAAATAGTTGTCGACGGACGACACCCAAAAGTGCAAGGCTACGAGAATGGGTTTTTTGTTGGGGCGACTTTAATTGATGGCGTAACTGTCGATATGGACAGTTATAAAGCTGAAATTTTTGGACCTGTCTTACAAGTTATCCGTGTCGATACGATGCAACAAGCGATGCAACTAATTGACGACCATGAATACGGCAATGGCACGTGTATTTTTACTCGGGACGGTGAAGCCGCGCGTTATTTCTCAGATAATATTCAAGTTGGGATGGTGGGTATTAACGTGCCGTTACCTGTGCCAGTGGCTTACCATAGTTTTGGTGGTTGGAAACGTTCGTTGTTTGGTGACTTACACGCTTATGGCCCAGATGGTGTGCGTTTTTACACTAAGCGCAAAACTATTACCCAAAGATGGCCATCAAGTGGAGTAAGGGAAGGCGTGAGCTTTGCATTTCCGAGTTAACTCAACTCTGGACTTAGCATCGCCTTGCACTCTATGTCTCGAATTTGGGCTTATCTTAATCAATGAGCCTGACTGTCGTCACATGTTTAACATTACGAGTCGCTTCAATGACATGGCCATTTTCTATTTGTTCTACATCGAGTATGTTATAAGTCAAATTGCCACGGCTTTTGTGCATCATATCAAGTACATTTACGTTGTGGTCAGCTAGAACAGATAACGCGTTGCCGAGTATTTTTAGCACGTTTTTATTAGCAAAAATTATGCGTTGTCCATGACATCTTGCCACGCTGACTGCTGGAAAGTTAACCGAGTTCTTGATATTGCCGTTTTCTAGGTAATTTATAATTTGATCTGCGGCCATAATCGCACAATTTTCTTCAGCTTCTGTAGTTGATACACCTATGTGTGGCATGGCGATTACGTCGTTTCGACCATAAAAAACTGGCTTAGGGAAGTCGCACACGGACCCCCTTAATTGGCCACTATCAAGTGCCTTTATTATGGCTTGTGGATCAACGATAGACTCACGAGCAAACTTCACTAACACCATCCTAGGTTTGGTTTGTGCTGTGCATCTTGATTGATCACATGATGGGTCGGTTTGATGGCAGGTACGTGTAAACTTACATAATCACAACGGGTGAGCAGGGTGTACATTGTTTACACCTGCACCTGCCCTCACAACGGCTAGTACTGTGTCTACCAAGGTCCATGGTGTAATTTATGACTACGCAGCAACACCGTATTTGAGTGCCCAATATCTGATCCTACTTCGTACTTTTTATAATTAACATAAGCTACCCCTTTGACTAAAATTTCATTTTATATATATTATTTCTTAGTCATTATAGACTCGAATTGAGGCGTTAATCTTTTAGAGGATTTGCTTTTTAACACTGTGGTAAGCCCATTCAAGCCATAGCATCAGGGCTTCTAGATTACTGTTTTCAATGGTGGCACCACACCAGATCCTCAGGCCCACTGGCGCATCTCGATAAGCACCAATGTCGTAAGCGACCTGATGCTCTTCAAGTAATATGACGACTGATTTGATTTGTTTGGGGGCTAAATTAAAAGTTAAACATACACTAGTATTTGAGCGTATATTGCTGTCTTGAGTAAGAAAGTCAACCCAATCATGTTGTTCAACAAACGCTTCTACTGTGGCTAAATTTTGGTCTGCAATAGCAATAGTCGCCGCTACGCCGCCAATAGACTCAACCCAGTTTAAAGCGTCTAGATAATCCACAACACACAACATAGAAGGTGTATTGATAGTTGCCCCTGTAAACAAATCTTCAATTAATTTTCCAGATTTGGTCATACGGAAAATTTTAGGTAATGGTCTTGGTGGTGTATAACTTTCAAGGCGCTCTACTGCGCGAGGGCTAAGAATTAACATGCCATGTCCCCCTTCACCACCTAGCACTTTTTGCCAGCTGTAGGTGATCACATCAAGTTTATCCCAATCCATTTTTTGTGCAAACACCGCTGAAGTGGCATCACAAAAGGTTAACCCTTTACGGTTGGGATCAATCCAGTCAGCATTAGGCACTTTTGCCCCAGACGTGGTGCCATTCCATGTAAATACGACATCATTATCACAGTTCACTTCTGTAAAATCAGGCAATTGACCATAGTCTGCGCTTAACACTCGGGTCTTTTCTAATTTTAATTGTTCAACGATATCTGTAGCCCACCCCTGACCAAAAGATTCCCAGTATAATACATCAACAGGACGCTCTCCCAACATCGACCACATAGCCATTTCCATCGCGCCAGTGTCAGAAGCGGGTACAACAGCAACACGGTAACCCTCAGGCAATCCCAAAATTCTAGCCGTATCAAGACAAGCACTCTTTAGCGCTTGTCTACCAATAGGTGCTCGATGAGAACGACCTAATACAGATAAATTAAGTTTGCTGACATCGTAACCAGGACGTTTGGCACAGGGGCCAGAGGAGAAATTAGGGTTAGTAGGTTTAAGATTCGGATGCATGGTTTCCTCAAACGAAAGGTATGTGAATATAATATGTATTAAAAATATTAGTGATTAAAACCAATCACTAATGTCCAAATGGCATGAATTATACCTATTGTATTATATGAATGTTAGATACTTCACGCCCTTACGTATTGACGTACACTTATAAAAATATAACAGCATTACCTTCTACTACTATAGCGACGATTTTTATAACAGAGTAAAGCATATGTAATAGCTTAGATGATCGCATGGAAGTTATCGGAGATACTTATCAGACTGTCACCAAGCTCGATTGTATGGCAGTTGCTGGGAATACTTATCAGGTTATCATCGAAGTCGATTGTATGAGAGTTACTGGGAATGCTTATCAGGCTATCATCGAAGTCGATTGTATGAACCTTTCCTATTATTTGACTTTGTATCTATCTCTAAAAAATTAGAGCTGATAGTCTTCGTTTTAGCCATAGCCGCTCTATTTAATTGAAGCCTAGGAAAGGTTAACTACTCATCCAATAAAACATAATAGCAGCACCCAATAGAAAGCCTATCGTTAGACCAGCAAACATAATAAGGTAATGTTTGTTAAAATTCGCGCTTTGCAACTGTATGCTTGATCCCTTTGGTATAGCACAGATATCTTTTTTTTGGATTTCAAATACTGCACATAAACTCATAACACTCTCGTTTGAGGCGTTACCAATCTTTTCTATACGCTGCACAGTTCTTAGACTGATGTCACAAGCATCGGCTAAGTGTTGCTGTGTCCAACTACGCTGAGTACGTAGATTTTTTATCGTTGAGCTATCTATTTCCATATGAATGCTTTATCTCGCTCAGCCGAAAAAGTAGGTGGCTAGAAAACCAGCGGCAAAGCCAACAGACACACCTATACCAATCCAAAAGCCCAATACTTTGAGCAGCCCCCTAATTCCACCAGTAATGTATGCCTTAGTTTCTGTAAACTGTACCTTTCCATTAATAGATAAGGAACACTCTATTTTTTGAGACCACATGTTGATGACATCACACTTGACCCGATAGTATTTACCTTTATATTGAAAGTTGTGGAGGCTTAGGAGACCATAACTGCGTTTTTCAGAGACTGGATTATCGTTCACGTAGACGGTTTCTTTACCACTGAATGCAGACGCATTGACAGCAATTTCTATTCCATCATCTTCAAAGAAAAACCAAAATCCATCTTTTATTGTGACTTTACTCATATTGTTTATCAGTAGTGCTCGGGCGGTGCTTATAGTGTTATTCATCTGATTAATCCTGCTCGTTAATAGCAGTCAGTAAATCACCAGAGTGAATGTTTGACGACGTCAATTATGTGACAGTCGTCTATATTGTCATATGACATTAAGCTTGTCATATTAATCAAGTAACTGAACAACACAGGGTAGATGACATTTTTGCTGAGCTAAACTAAAAATGATTTATGGATCTTTTGTTTGAGAGGTTTGAGTATGGATTTGTCTATTTCAGCTACTTTACTTTGTATAATCTTGCTTTATTACACTGGATGATATCCCACAAATAATGAGGGTATTGTGAGTATTTTATCTTAAAGTACGTGTTGCTTCGTAGGTATGGACAACCGTCATTTATATGCACGTCAACACTCGTTCATGAATGGAATGTTTTGGCGACTGCTTGTTGTTTATCTTTGGCTATATCAAATTCTAAGCATAGTGATTGTAGTATTGAGCCTGGTTATATGGCGGATAATTGCTCGGTAGGGCGTGAGTGATAAACCCCACTTTTAGTGCTTTGCTGGCCTGAGTGTCAATGGCACCATAATAATTTTTAAAATTCACCTGATTTTCGATATCAAATTAAACAGTACCACCACTGATTATGTCGACAATATTTGCATGTGGATGAAGAATTTATAATGGCTTGGAGTAAAGCTCCCCCCCCCCAACTACTTCTTAGCTGATGAACCTCAGGGTTTGTCTGCGACTGATATAATTTGACAATTTTTCAGTGACATTACTTATATAATTTTCTTAAATCTATAATTGTAATACCACAATAAGCCAAAATCATATAGCCACAGTTCTTTATCAACTATTTTACTGCACAAATGAACATCGCATTAATCAGCATAAAATTTATGTTGAAATTTTAATGTTTTTTGCTCTAGACCATCGCTAATATTAATAGATATACGGTATTGCTCTAGGTCACTAAAGGATAGTACAGCCAGATAATAAATCGCTTTACCTTCTTTAACCTGCTTAAACGTCAGCTTTTTGACTACACCCATTAAGTTTTTAGCTTCGCCAGTTAAGATGACCGATTGCGCTGATTTTTCTTCCCTGTCTAAAACTGAAATATTAATTAGTGCATTAAATTTGCTGCGAACTATGCCGTATTTTTTGGCCACATCAGGCGATAGAAAAGTGCTATTTAAGGCTATATAATGCACATCCCAAGAACCCAGTACTTGCTTTTGTTCTGCGTTTGCCTGAGAAGAAAATATCAGCATTACTGCAAATGAAAAACTCAAGAAATAAGGGTAAACAACCTTCAAGTTAGAAAATGCCAAATAAATCCCCTAATAATTTTTGAATAAACAATAACAGAACGATCACGACCATCATCGATAAGTCTAATCCGCCCATCTCAGGCATTCTTCTACGAATAGGTGACAGCATTGGTTCAGTGAGTTGACTTAATACTAATTCCATTGGGTTGTTGCCTTGGCCCACCCAGCTCATAATAGCGCGCAGAATAAGCACATACATCACTAGTGTGAGTATCTCTTTAATAACAATAACAAATGATAAAATGACTACAGACAATAAATTGATATCTGTTCCACCCAACACTGCATTGAGGGTGATAATTTTTAATCCCGCAACTAAAAGTGCCAGTACTAAGGTCGCGGTATCTAAACGCCCAATCGAAGGTAATATTCTGCGCATCGGAGCTACTATAGGTTGAGTAGCTTTGACCACAAATTGGCTAAATGGGTTGTAGAAATCTGCTCTGGCAAATTGTAACCATAGACGCAGTAACACTACCATTAAATAAATGTTAAAAACAAAATCAATTAAAAACTGAACTGAACTCATATTCTGGGTTTTCCTCGGTATTTATCTAAGCTGTCTAAACTAAAGTAATCTAAAATTGCTTCGCCATTTCTTCAGCGCGTTTGACCGCAGCCTGCATAGCAATGGAGATCACTTGTTCTAGACCCTGTTGTTGAAACGATTCTATAGCCTTGGCTGTGGTACCAGCTTTTGAGGTAACTTGGGTACGTAACTCACTTAATTCAAGGTGAGAATTGTGACAAACCATTTCAGCCGCGCCTAACATGGCTTGTTGAACCATTAACCGAGCGGTAGCATGGTCAAATCCCTGGCGTTCTGCTTCTGTCTGCATAGCCTCTAAAAATAAGTAAAAATATGCCGGGCTGCTGCCTGCTGCGGCAATCACACCATTTATCATCGACTCTTTTTCAACCCAAGCAATTTTACCCACTTGACTCATTAAGTCAGCTGCATATTGTTTATCAATTTTTTTAATATTGAGATCTGCAAATAGACCAGTCATGCCCTTGCCTAAAGAGCTAGGTGTGTTGGGCATCGTCCGGATAATAGGGAAGGTTCCGCCAAGCATGTTCTGAAGCCGTGAGGTTGTGATACCGGCGGCAATCGATACAAAAAGTTTGTCACTTAGGTTCTGTTCTAGTGCGAGCTTGGCACATACCTGTTCCATAAGTTGGGGCTTTACTGCCAGCACGATGACATCTGCCGTATCTAGCGCCTTGTTATTTTCTTGGGTAACATTGATCTTAAAATCAGACTCTAGGGCAGACAGTTTATCTATCGATGGATTACTGGCCGTTATCAAATCGGCTGGATAAGCATTTTTGACTAAGCCACTGATAATGCTTCTTGTCATATTTCCTGCCCCGATAAACGCTATTTTTCTATGTTGCATGATTGTCCTCTTATTAATTACGCAAGCCAAAAATGGCTGAGCCTACTCTGACCATATTACTACCATTATAAATGGCATTTTGTATATCTCCTGACATGCCCATAGATAAAGTGTCAACTGATGGATATTGTTTTTTAAGATTTTTAAATAATGCTGCCATCTGAGCAAAGCTAGCTGTTTGTTCGGCATCAGATTGATTGGCTTTAGGAACAGTCATCAGTCCTCGTAATCTTAGATTAGGTAGCTCACTAATGGCTTTAGCAAAGTCATTTAGCTCGTTTACGTCTATTCCCGCTTTATTTTCATCGTCATCAATATTTATTTGAATACATACGTTCAATGTTTTGTTGGGTATTATTTGGTCATTTAGCCTTTTAGCTATTTTGAGCCTGTCGATTGCTTGCACCCAATCGAAATTTTCGGCTACCAAACGTGTTTTATTTGATTGCAAGGGTCCGATGAAATGCCATTCAATATCATCAAATGATTGTAGCATTTGTATTTTTTCTACGCCTTCTTGTACGTAGTTTTCACCAAACAAACGTTGTCCCGCTTCATACGCTTGCATGATATCAGATACAGGTTTAGTTTTACTCACCGCTAGTAATTTTACCGCATTTGATGGACGATTGGCGTTTAATGTAGATTGCTCGACGATTATTTGTATGCTTTTGAGTCGTTCTGCTATGGTTTCCATATTGCAACATGATAAACAGAGAATATTGATTGGATATTACCGAACTTTTAGCCTTTAGTGTTAAAAATAAAGCTTCTGATTTACACCTTTCTGCTGGATTGCCGCCAATCATACGTGTTGACGGTGAAATGCGAAAACTGAATATTCCTGCACTCGAACATAAAGAAGTACATGCGTTGATTTTTGAAATCATGAACGATAAACAACGTAAGGAATATGAAGAGAACCTCGAAGCCGATTTTTCATTTGAGGTAAAAGACTTGTCACGCTTTAGGGTGAACGCCTTTATGCAAAATCGTGGTGCGGCTGCAGTACTAAGGACCATACCAAGTAAAATTTTAAGTCTAGATGACTTAGGTGCGCCGCAAATATTTAAAGAAATCATCAATCAGCCCACGGGTATTATACTCGTTACTGGCGCCACGGGTTCGGGTAAAAGTACCACATTAGCAGCGATGGTTGATCATATTAACACCACTAAACGAGAGCATATTCTAACCATTGAAGATCCGATAGAGTTTGTTCATGAGAACAAACTTTGTGTGCTCAATCAGCGTGAGGTGCACAGAGACACTCACAGCTTCAACAATGCGCTACGTTCTGCATTACGTGAAGACCCTGATATCATTTTGGTGGGTGAACTGCGAGATTTGGAAACTATCCGCTTGGCAATTTCAGCCGCCGAAACAGGACATTTAGTGTTTGGCACATTGCACACCAACTCGGCACCTAAAACGATTGATAGATTAATTGACGTTTTTCCCGCTGCGGAAAAGTCGATGATACGTTCTATGTTGTCTGAGTCGTTACGAGCGGTTATTTCTCAAACTTTATTAAAAAAAGTGGGTGGTGGAAGAGTGGCGGCTCACGAAATTATGCTAGGTATTCCGGCCATTAGAAACCTTATTCGAGAAGATAAAGTGCCGCAAATGTATTCGGTTATTCAGACAGGTCAATCTCATGGTATGCAAACCATGGATCAGTGCTTGCAGAGATTAGTAGCACAGGGCCTCATTACAGCTCAAGATGCTGCATCAAAATCTATTGATAAAAAGCCAACTTCTAGTTTTGGGAGTTAATTATGGAACTCACACCTTATTTGGAAGAGATGCTAGGTTTAGGAGCATCAGATTTATTCATCACTGTTGGATTTCCAGTCAGTGCGAAAATAAACGGTCAAATAACTCCTATAGGAGCCAATAATTTAAGCGAAGAAGACACTTTAGCTTTAGTACATGATGCTATGAGTGATAAACAAAAAATTGAGTTTGAACAAACTAAAGAATGTAACTTTGCTATTGCTCGTGATGAAAGCGGTCGTTTTCGTTGTAGTGCTTTTTGGCAAAGAGATATGGCTGGTATGGTAGTGAGGCGCATTGTCACACAAATCCCGCAAGTTTCAGACTTAGGTTTACCTGAAGTATTAAAAGACGTGATTATGTCAAAGCGAGGATTGTTATTATTTGTGGGTGCAACCGGTACGGGTAAATCAACCTCTTTAGCCGCATTGATGGGCTATAGAAATCAACATTCCAGAGGTCATATTCTGACTATTGAAGACCCTATAGAATTTGTACATGAACATGCAAATTGTGTAGTTACCCAGCGAGAAGTAGGCATAGATACCAAGTCTTTTGAAAACGCATTAAAAAATTCATTACGCCAGGCACCTGATGTCATTATGATTGGTGAAATTCGTTCGATGGAGACCATGGAATACGCCATGTCTTTTGCTGATACTGGACATCTATGTGTAGCTACGATGCATGCCAATAATGCTAATCAAGCGATTGAACGAATTATGCATTTGGCGCCATCGGATCAACATGAAAAGTTACGCTTTGATTTAAGTTTAAATATGCGCGCTATTATTGCTCAACAATTAGTGCCCACTTCAGATGGTAATGGCCGAGTGGCAGCTATCGAAATATTACTCAACTCACCTTTAGTCACAGACCTTATTCAGCGTAATGAAATTGGTGGTTTAAAAGAAGCGATGAAGAAAGGCAAGGAAATAGGCATGCAGAGTTTTGATATGGCCTTATATGATTTGTATAAAGTTGGTAAAATTTCCTTAGAACATGCTATCCATCATGCTGACTCACCAAACGATTTGCGTCTTATGATCAAGCTAGATTCAGATGACGGCAATCAACTTGGTTCGCTGTCCAATGTTTCTATTGATATGAATTAAGGATATTTTTGAACAAAGTTTACAGTCATTATGACCGCTTTATGGTTTTTCAAATTAAACAGTTGCTTGATAAACAAGGTATTCCCTGTTTTGTAAAAAATGAATTTGCTATAGGTGCTATGGGCGAATTATCGCCTATGGATGTGTTGCCAGAAATCTGGACAGATGATCCTCAATGGTTGCCAAAAGCACAGCAGTTTATAGCAGACTTTGAAAATCAATCATTAAACTCATTTCCATGGATATGTAGTCAATGCCATGAGCCAAATGGTGCTAGTTTTGAGCTATGCTGGCAATGTGGCGAAGATAGGATCGTATAAAGTTAAACCTTTTACTCATGAGTGGCTTAAATTTTATGTTGTTAAATAATTCTGATTCTATTCAGATAGAAAAATTTGTTGAAGCAATGTGGTTAGAAAAGGGTCTAAGTGAAAATACACTTAGTGCCTATCGATCTGATTTAAACAAATTTGCACTTTATCTTGCCCGACAAAGTAAGGAAGGTAGCACATTGCAATTAATTGATTTTGAGCAAGATGTATTAAACCAATATCTCGCTATACGTTATGACAGTGGTTTATCTGGTCGAAGTACGTCACGTTTTCTAAGCAGTTTACGTAGTTTGTGTCAATTTATGCTACGCCAGAAAATCCGCAGTGACGACCCTGTTAGCCTGCTGCAAAACCCCAAACTGCCGCAATCACTACCTAAAACGTTGACAGAATCGCAAGTCATCGACTTACTAAATGCGCCTAAAATCGACGATCCGATTCAACTCCGTGATAAAGCCATGTTAGAGGTGTTGTACGCCACTGGCTTGCGAGTAACCGAGTTAGTTAGTTTACGATTAGATCAATTAAGTCTTCAACAAGGAGTAGTCAGAGTCACAGGTAAAGGTAATAAAGATAGGCTGGTGCCCTTGGGCGAGGAAGCGATTGAATGGGTTTCGACTTTTTTAAAACAGGGACGGGGTGCGTTACTTAAATCTGAAAGTGACATTATTTTCCCAAGTAAACGTGGGGTGGCCATGACTCGTCAAACCTTTTGGCACCGGATTAAGTTGTACAGTCAGATTGCTAATATTCAAACTGACTTATCACCTCATACTTTACGTCATGCTTTTGCTACTCACTTACTCAACCATGGAGCAGACTTACGAGTTGTACAGATGTTGTTGGGACATAGCGATTTATCGACCACACAAATTTATACCCACGTAGCGACTGAGCGCTTACAAAAGCTTATTGCTGAGCATCATCCTAGGGGATAACGAGTAAACATCAGATTAATAAACCTGTTGATTGTTGTGGACACTTAAATGACGTTGGATTACATCTTGGGTTCAGCTAAACTAACCCCATTATAAATTTGAAATTATTTCCTTTTTTTAGGGTCATATTACTAATGCAATTATTTGGAAAACTTATGAAAACGTGGATAAAAATCAGCGCTATTTTTAGCGGATTAATGATAACCCTTAGTTTTAATCTTTCTGCTGCAGACAAAATATCAAGTTTCGAACAAGTGAAAGCCAAACTTCAAGTATCTCTTGGACTGCAAATAAGCTCGATTGGCGATGCGCCAGTAACTGGTCTTTTGCAAGTAATGACAGAGAAAGGATTGTTTTATACTAGCGATAATGGCAGGTATTTGCTGCAAGCC
>Ga0209712_10000222_pt1 | contig 51575 bp, 34 predicted proteins | sample ArcOceMetagenome_FD_187443 | JGI IMG/M metagenome (GOLD analysis project Ga0209712, IMG submission 187443) | Marine eukaryotic phytoplankton communities from Arctic Ocean - Arctic Ocean - Greenland ARC118M Metagenome (SPAdes) (version 2) | ecosystem: Environmental > Aquatic > Marine > Oceanic...
CTAAAAACCCGAACAAACAAATCATCCATGAAGACGGCAGCATTGAATTACGCCTGCCAACCAAGATTGCTGAAATCGCCATGCGTAACTTGCGCGTTAAAGGCGCTGATTCTGGCCGCAGCTTCGGCGACGTGGTTATCAGCAATATCCAATTCTCCGAGCATTCAAGCATTCGTATTCGAGTGAGAGATTAGCTACAGCTAAAATGAAAGGCGCGCTCTGTAATCAAGGGCGCAGCTTCGGCGACGCGGTTATCAGCAATATCCAATTCTCCGAGCATTCAAACATTCGTATTCAAGTGAGAGATTAGCTGGTGTAACAGGCCGAGCAAATCGTAGGTCGGGCATTTATGACCTTTAGGTTACTGCCCGACAAAACGTGAGCAGCATGCCTACATTCTAATTTCTGCAGCACCACTTACCGGGCAATGCTCAGCCTAGGGCTCTGCTCCCCAGTATTTATACCTCGTTCAAACTTAGCCACAAAAAGCCGTTTTTATGACAATACAAATGTACATACATTCTTGCTTGCCAATTACAAAAAACACAGGTTAGATGAAACAGTGGTTATTAACGAGAGTCAGCCTGTTAAAACAGTTTGTTGTCGTTCTCTCTTACAGGTTGGCCTCCCTAAGGAGTGCTGAATGCCCAACCGTAGTCGTAGTAAAGCGTACGTAATTGATACTAATGTTTTAATCCACGACCCCAGCGCCATCTTCAAATTTGAAGAGCATCATGTGGTCATCCCCATGACGGTTCTCGAAGAACTGGACAAACTCAAAACCGGTAAGTCCGGTGTCTCGGCTGAATGCCGACAAGCCATTCGCAACATCGACAGTATTTTAGGCGAAGCCGGCCCCGAAGAAATCAGCGAAGGCATCGCCATTGCCAGCGCCACAGACAAACACGGTTACCTCAGTATATTAATGGACAAACCTGTCTCGCAAAGCACCGTGCTACCCAATGATTTAAACGACAACAAAATCATTAACAGCCTCATCTTTTTGCAACAGCAAAAACCTAAGATGCAAATCATCCTTGTGACCAAAGACATCAACATGCGTCTGAAGGCCCGTGGCTGTGGCATCGCCGGCGAGGATTATCACAACGACCAACTGGTCTCTAATGTTGAATCCCTCACCAAAGGTTTCCATGAATTTGAAAAGAGTTTTTGGGACAGTGTAAGCAAAGTAAATACCCAGCATGAACCGGGGCGCACCATTCACACCATTCCACGCAAAGACATTGAGCGTGATATTTACGTCAACCAATACATCATTGATCAGCAAGGTTTTGCTGGGCGCATTTTAGAAATTAACGATAAAAACATTGTGGTGTGGGATAAAAGTAAAGACCAACTTATGCAGCAAGAGGCATGGGGACTCGCTCCGCGGGATATCTACCAAGCCGCTGCATTGGATTTATTATTAGACCCCGACATTGATATTGTCACCCTCACCGGTAGCGCAGGTTCAGGGAAAACCATTTTGACCCTAGCGGCAGCCATTGATATGACAGTGGCGCAAAACCGTTACAAACGCATCATTGCCACCCGAAGTGTGCGCGGCCTTGATGAAGACATTGGCTTTTTACCGGGCACCGAAGCTGAAAAAATGGAGCCGTGGTTGGGTGCGATTACCGATAACCTAGAAGCCTTACACAGCGATGATGAAAGCACCCATGGCAGCATTGACTACATATTGCAAAAAGTCCCTCTGCAATTTAAATCCTTAAACTACATTCGTGGTCGCAGTTTTCAAAAAAGCCTGATCATTATTGATGAAAGCCAAAACCTCACCCCCCACCAAATGAAAACCATCATCACGCGAGCAGGCGCTGGCTCTAAAGTAGTGTGTTTGGGCAACCTTGCACAAATCGACACGCCTTATTTGTCCGCAACCAGTTCCGGTCTTGCTTACTTAAACGAACGATTTAAGGGCTTTGGTTTAGGTGGCTCAATCGAGCTGCAAGGTGTGCCGAGAAGTGCACTGGCCGAATACGCCGAAAACCACTTGTAACCTAATCACTAAAAGTAATCTCCTATGCGCCAGCTTATTCAAGCTGGCGCGTTTCTACCTGTAAGTTTTTAATAACTAATTTGACTAATCCTCAGTCCTTTCCTAAATTTTTAATATGTATTGTTGATTGCTCTACCTATAAAAAAAGGAACACTCATGAAAGGATTTCTAATATTGCTTTTGGCAAGCCTAAGCTTTGCAAGTCTTGGGGCCGAATCCATCTATGAGTTATCGGTATCTACGGATAGCAGCTGGACCAGCATTGAGATTCGTGACGATGCGGAATGGGTGAACGCCCCTCCTGGTAAAAACATCAGCGTAAATGGTCGCAAGGGCATTAAATCCTATACGCTTTCCCCTAAAAAGATGCATCTTCGTACCATGGGTCGCGGGGAAGTAACGCTTAACCTATTTGTGAAATCTAAAAACTCCGTACTGGGGTTAGATCTATGTAAAGGCAAAGCCTCAAGCTATATCTGGATTAAGTCCAATCAGAGCAAACAAAAGAACGACGCAAAGAAAAAGGATTATTGCGAGAAAGCCGCCTTAGTGCTGCAGCTTCACTAAACCCTCGATAACTGTAACAAACGTTAACAATTAGCAAACAGAAATTTCAATTGAAAGGCATTATGGTGCATTGCAAAATAAGACACGCAGACTGACCACATGACCTCCCGATTAAGCTTTATCAGCCTAAAATGGAAGACTTTTCTATTTCTTAGCCTAGCCTTAAGCTTGATCTTTGCTGCCGAATTTTTTTATGTAAGCAGCAACGCAAAAAATGACCTATCCCAAGAAAAACAAAATCTAGCTCGTAAATACCTGAATGAAATCGACCTGCTCAGCCATCAATATAAAGACCGTTTGAAACTAATGAGCATTGGTATGCTCAGGTTTTCCAATATATATTTGCACGTCACTCAACAGAACAATCAGCGCCTTCAAAAAGAGCTAAATAAGATTTGGCCAACCATGGAAAATAATTACCAATTGTTGTCTGGTATCTTTTTCGACACGGATAAAAACCTGATCGCAAGAGTCGGCGATCAGAAAACAAAGATCATTGATTCTACATTAAAAGAATCCGTACGAATAAAATGCAACACCCGCTGCACAATATATTTTATCATTCCAGCCTATGCCAACGAAAAGCTCATTGGTCACATTCAATTTACAACTGATATTGACTGGCTTATCAGGCAATTTAATCATCATACTGATGTAAAAATTGGATTAACTGAACTTGAAAATCATAAACAAAATACAGTGCTTTCTGGCAGGTTAATCAAGGGTGAAATACTGATCGGTAAAAACAATGAGTTTTATTACCTATCCAGTGTCGAGGACCACACTGATAATTTGTATTGGAGCTTTACAAAGGACATTACCGAAACCATACATGAACAAAATGACTTTAAAAATCGAAGTATATTTTTTATATTTTTAAAACTCCTTCTATGTCAGATTTGTTTATTCTTAGCGCTTTGGCGCCCACTCACTCGTTTGAAAAATGTAACCCAGCACCTGCCTAAACTTGCCAGTAATTATGATGAATTCATCGCTCATTACGCCAAAAAGAATAAACGACTCTCGTTTCCTGATGAGTCAAACATCATACAATTATCTGCACTACACCTTGCAAAACGTTTACGCTTTTTAAATGAAAAAGTTGAAAAAAGGCAAACTGAATTAGAACTTCAAGCTAAAAAAACAAAACTGGATCAAAAGTTTACTGCCACACTGCTTAATACCGCCCAGGCCATCATTCTCACACTAGATGACAAAGGTAATATTCTTCTGGCCAACAACTACACATATAAGATATCTGGCTATAGTCGAAAAGACCTTATTAACCAACCCCTTAAAACTCTATTAAACAAAGAAGAAGACCAAGATAAATTTGACCAATTTATTTCTACTATGACCAACGGCCACAAAGAGACCATGCAGTTCCAATATGACATTCGCTCTAAATCCGGCGATTTAATCCATATGGCTTGGTATAACAGTGTTTTAGATTCTGACGATCACCATCAAATAGTAACCGTGGGCATTGATATTAGTGATCGCAAGCGCATAGAAGAGCACCTTGGCTGGCTAGCCAATATTGACCCGCTTACTAACCTGCATAACAGAAGGCGCTTCACTGAAGAGCTAGAAAATGTCGTATCTGCCAGTCAACGTCACAACCATACCAGCGCGGTGTTATTTTTTGATTTGGATAATTTTAAAGATGTGAATGATTTAAGCGGCCACCATACAGGTGACGAATTACTGAAAAATGTAGCAAAAGTATTAAATGACAACGCCAGAGAAAGTGACATGGTGGCCCGACTGGGCGGTGATGAATTTGCCATCATCATTAAAGAAACCAACAGAGAAGATGCCTTAGCTTGCGCACAACGGTTTTGTCGTCAACTTAACAGCATTGAACTTCAAATGGACAAACACATTCATAAAGTCAGTTCGAGCATTGGTGTGGCGTTATACCCTGATCATGGCAGCGACATTAAAACATTATTAGCAAACGCCGACAGCGCCATGTACAAAGCCAAAGAGCTAGGCCGTAACCGTGTATTCTTATTTGATAATAGCCAAGTCAGCGAAAAGAAAATTCAAAAGCGCGTGTATTGGAATCAAAAAGCACAAGAGCTGATAGCAAGCCAACGTGTCATCATGCATTACCAGCCTATTTGGAATTTAAAAACAAAAGAGATAAGCCACTACGAAGCGCTATTAAGAATATCTGTAGATGGTGAACTGCTTTCACCATTCGAATTAATTCAAGCGGCAGAACGAAACAACATCATTTACGACATTGATTTATTGGTCCTAAGACAAGTGTGCAAAGACATACAAACGTTATCCAAGCAAAACCTCCACCCTAAAATAAACATCAATATTTCAGGCCTATCGTTTCAAAAACAGAATTTGGTTACCAAGATATGTGATTTCATTACAGAGTTCCAAGTGGACTCCACTCAGTTAACTTGTGAAATCACTGAAACCGCTGCGGCCGCTGATGTGGGGGTGACCACCAAGGTAATGGAACAACTTAAATCACTGGGCATCAGTATGGCGCTAGATGATTTTGGTGTTGGGTTTTCATCCATCTATTATTTAAAACACTTCCCCATTGATTACATTAAAATCGATGGCAGCTTTATTAAAAACCTACACCTAGACAAAGAAAGTCAGGCGCTGGTGCAAGCCATTACACAGGTGGCCAACGCATTTGGCCAAAGCACCGTAGCTGAATTTGTAGAGCAAGAAGAAACCATGGATAAGCTCATCGAATTGGGCGTCACCTACGCGCAAGGCTATTACCTCAGCCGCCCTGCCTCATTAAACGCATGCTTCCCTCAGCTGGAAAAGTAACAACACAAGCGAATATTAAAGTCTATGACGCGCGCTTGTGGGTTCAGCCAGCAATCCACGATCAACTCTTAGTAACCTTCTCAGAGGGCCACACAGCCGCTGAACCAGACACTTATCGCTCTATGTAAACTGCAATCGCCAGAAACAAAAAAGCCAAGCAATATGCTTGGCTTTTTTCGTGTCACTGGGCTTGGAAGTATTAAGCCGTTGGTGTGATGTTTTTAACTAAACGCGCAGTGAAATACACCATGCCGTCTTTAAGGTCAGACACTTCAATTTGGTTTTGGCCAAATGGAGACAACTTAACAGAACTAATGGCCATGCCTTGAGCGCTAATGAGGTTTCGGTCCACATCATTAAAGTGTGGGTGCATAAAAGAAAAGGACTGCCTTTCACTGTTGCGCTCCAAGGTTACAATTAACTGTGGATCAGCTAATTCATTGCCACGGTAGTAATTGACATAACTTACTTCAAACGACGCATCAAATTGAAATAATACCTGGGCGCTTTTCTGTTTACTTAAACTCATTGTCACAACCTATTTTTAAACCTCATATTAAATTTTTAGTTCGCTTTAACTCGGTTTGCAAAGGCTGCCCCCATAAAAACTAACAAATAATTAAAGATCCGGCACTTATAGCTAATTCAGCTAAATGCCGTGCTTTGCTTACTTGCAAAAAGGCAAATCTACGTTCACTCATAGTGAAATATAAGGTTGTATGAGACTACGGCCAATTTGGCCAAAACAAGGTACTTTTGTATCAATCCCTATATTTTGTAATGATTTAGACACATTCCCCAATATACAAAGCACCACACGCCAGACTGCAGGGTGATCCATCTCCTAAGGTTCGGCGTATATGATCTACACCCTTTGATCCACAGGCTTATATTACTGTGATGAAAATGTGAGTTTGTAGGCAGAGGGTTCTCGCTTTACTGTGTTTTTTGTTACAGTGCTGGCAAAAATAACCATAAATAGAAAATCAATTATGCAGACATTGTTTAAAAAACTGCCCATCTACTCATTAAGTATGGGTTTGTGCTTATTACCCTTATCTTTTGCAGCAAGCTCCGAAGAACAAGACGCGGATGTGGCCGAACTTTCCACGATCAACATCAGTGGCCAACAAAACCTCGGCCCTAAAATCACCACTGAAAAGCTATTAAAAGTACCAGGCTCTGGCGGCGACCCATTAAAAGCCATTGAAGCCTTGCCTGGTGTAGTGCTGGGTGGTTTTGGCCCATTCAGTATTCCAGCTGTTCGAGGCTCAAACCCAGAGGACAATAGTTACATCACTGATATGCTACCTGTAGGTTACGTATTCCATAATGATGGCGGCAGTACCTATAACGATAATTTAATCGAACATTTTTCATTAAAATCCGGCGCTTGGGATGCTCAATATAGCAACGCCATGGGTGCCGTGTTGGCCACCAAACTACGTGACCCATACATTGAACCCAGCAGCACCATTGTTGATTTAAGCTTTTTACGAGCAGGAGTCATGGTAGAAGGCGCCATCAGTGAAGATAGCGCATTTTATGCATCGTACCGCCAAAGCTTATTAGAGTTTTATGTTGAAAACTTTATCGATGAAGACGAGCTGACGTTTACTCAAGTACCAAAAAACAGCGACTATCAATTCAAGTATTTATGGCGCATGAGCAATACCAGTAACTTGCGTTTTGTGGCCACCGGTGCACAAGACAGTGTTGGCATCGATTTTGGCCCTGAATCCAAAGCCAAAGAAGCTGAACCCGGCATTGAAGGGGGCCTAGACGCCGATACTTATTACCATAATCAGGGCATTATTTTTGATACGGTTTTTGACGGTGGTATATCTTCAATTTTCACCTTAAGCCATAAAGAAGAAGATACCAGCTTTGGCATCGGTACTTTATTTGAATTAGACGCAGTGAACTTTGAGACACGTTTTAAAAACTTTTATAACGTGCCACTGGATAACGGTGACAACTTTCGATTTGGTATCGACTACAGCGTCACCGACATTGAATACACCGCATCGGGCCTTTATACCCCGTGTAATGATGATGCTGGAGATAACTGCCCGCCGTTCTCCATTGGTGTACCGTTTGATAATAAAGACACTCTTAGCATTGCCGCCACTTATGGTTTTATTGCCTATGACTTAATGGCCACACCAAACTTGGACATTACCTTTGGTTTAGGCAATAGCTACAACGACTTTAGCCAAGAAAGTAATTTAGAGCCGCGCTTAGAAACACGCTATCGCTTAAACAATGATTGGACCTTAACCGCAGCTTACGGTCGTCATGGACAATTTATTCGCGAATTCCGTTTCATTGCTAAGGACATCGGTAACCCAGATTTAAAATTCCCAGCATCCGATCATTATGTGGTGGGTTTTGAACACCAAATTGATGACTCTTTAAGTGCAAAGGTAGAGCTGTATTACAAAGATATTCAAGACTTAGTGATTGCCAACAATTTGAGCGATGAGCAAATCACTGAACTGACCACCAATCAAGGCACACCACCTGTGCCTTATGTTAATGGCAGCACAGGTACCGCATATGGTTTGGAACTATTAATCAATAAAAACCTAACCGATAAATGGTACGGTTGGTTCAGCGCCGCTTACAGTAAAACCACCTTAAAAAATGAAAGAACTGGCAATGAAATTGATTACGAATACGACCGCCCTTGGGTGCTCAACTTAGTGGCCGCTTACCAAAAAAGTGAAAGAACCACATACGGTTTTAAATGGCGCTATCAAAGTGGTGGATTAGTTACACCTGTTGATTTAAATGGTGATCACACTGCTTATTTTGAATGCTCAGATGGCAGCTTCAAATCAGACACAAGTGACTTAGAAGCAGGCGTGACGTGTGGCGCTGACGTGTATGTATACGATCCAGTTGAAGGGGAAGTCAACTCAAAACGCTTACCAGCCTACCACCGCTTAGATTTCCGTATTGATTACGAAGCAAGCCGTGATAGCACCTATTACTTTGAAGTCATAAACGTCTACAACCGCCTGAATGTACAGGATTACGAATACAACAAAGAATACACAGAGCGCGAAGAAGAAACCTCTTTACCCACCATCTTCTCTGTGGGCGCTAAGTTAGTGTTCTAACAATGGAATTAATTTAGCGCTAGCCAGCTCCAAATTAACCCTAAGAAAAAAACAAAAAAACCGTTTAAGTTTTACTTAAACGGTTTTTTTGTAGGGTCACCACAGATCAATCTAATACAGTGCAAGAGCACTCACTACTTACTAGCGACTTACCCAAGCCATCATGCGTGAATCCATACTTAAACGTAATAGACGTAAACCTTCACTCATCACTTTATAATGCGCATCGATGATCGATGTACTTAGCGTGAAAACTTCATCAGCACTTGTTTCGATATCGCGCCCACTTAATAAATCATTTTTTACAATACCGCTTAAGCGTTCTAATTTTGGTTCGCACAATAGCGCATCAATTAATGAGCTGGTTAGTTGCATGGCTTCTTGAGAAAAACGACGGGCTTCTTCTTTTACTTTCTCTTGCTGCTTTTGCAGTTGGCCCATTAAAAAGTTTAAACGCATTTCGCTGTGATGATCGACCTTACCTACTACTGCGGCACTGGTGCCCAATGCTCGCACCTGCCCTAATAGCTCAATAAAGTTAGGCAATTGCTGATACACATAATTACCCAGCGCTTGATGGGCGAAGTCACTTTGAATCAAGCTTTCCGCATTGCAACCAAGCTCAGCTACATAATCCAGCATTTGTTTAACAAGATGGCTGTGCAGTTCAAAGTTTTCGATTACTTCATCTTGGCACCATTGCAAATGCACGGTTTGCCAAGCATTTTTAATTTCATTCCACTGGAAGTCGTTGGCAAACTCCGGAATATTTTTTTGGATACGATCCAATTCTTTTAAACGTGCATTTACTTCACGGGCCAATACTCGAGTTTTGCTTTCAAAAAACGGGTTACCCGCCAGCGCACCATTGGTGGCTGCACGGTGCTGCTGCACCACCCGCACCAATTCAAGCAAGCCTTTTACAAAATCCAAAACTTGCAAACGTAACTGCTGGTGCTGATGCAATACGGCTAAAGGGGCCGCTGAAAATGACGTGTCTACTTGGGCACTGTTCATAATTGCTTCACTATTGTGCTAAATCTATAAAATGATAATTTAGTACAGCAAAGCCCATACCAACTTATAAAATCCTTTAAATTCAATAGGTTAGCTGATTCAACATTAGATAAGTACTGGAAAATGCCTCACATAGGTGCACAGCGGCGCATCAACAAGGCACCCGGAAAATCAGTCAAAAAAGTGCTGCACACATATGGGGCGTAAATGGCCTAATGGCTTTTGCTTGTATGAAGGGGCTTTGAGCGTATTTGGGATCGTTGTATTTATCTGAAAGTTATCTGATTTGAGCCTGCACCAACCCTAGAATTAGCATTCAGGTATTGTAGCCAGTGGTAAATTATAACTCTGTATCACGCCGCTTCTTGTCACCCATGTCATTCATCCCAGGTTAAACCTATAAACCTGCACAAACTACGGGCTTCGTTCCCGACGCGCCCGCAGTACGTCCATCCATGGACGCAAAAAAGCCCCGGCACTTTCGTGGCGGGGCTAAAAGAAAACAGAGACAACTGTTTAATTTTTTTCTACAGGTTCAAATTAGAACTTGTAGTTAACTTGTGCAGACAAACCAAATACGTCGATTTCGTATTCGCCAGTTACAGAAGCTTTGCTGTCTGTAGCTGTGTTGTCGTTCTTTTTGTTAATCTCTTCTAAGTCCATTGGGTTCATGAACAAGTAACCAGCAGCTACATCAAAAGAAAGATCAGAATTCACAACATAGCCCGCACCAAAGGTTAACCACTGACGGTCAGAAGATGGTACTCGTGCCGTACGGAATTCATCTCGTACTGGAGATTGGTCAAATGCATAACCAGCACGTAGCGCTAGCTTGTCGTTCAGCTGGTAAGTACCACCTAATGCAACTGCCCATACGTCAACCCAACGCTCATCAATGTGACCAATGTTACCTGCGTCTAGACCATTGCCACTGTCGTAAGCAATGTCAGAGATATCAAGACCATCAGCCAAACTTGGAGTAGCACGCTCAGTTGCAATTACATCAAAGTTTTGGAATGAAGACCAACCAGTCCACGTTGCACCAGCTTGTAATAACAGCTCATCAGTAGCTTGGTGAGTCACTGCAATAGTTGCAGATGCTGGAGTAGTTAAAGGTACTTCAGATGCTTGAGGAGCTACAGATATTGTCGTAACAGAATCATCCGCGATAGTAGCAGGGTTTGCTGGATTAGCTGGAGTGTCATTGTCATCGTAGACAGCCAACTCATTGTTTGCAAAAGTTGAGTCTCCCTCAAGAGTAATCTCAATTTCTGAACGGTAAGCAAAACCTACTGTAGTTTTTTCGCTAAGCTTATAGTAAACACCAAGGTTCCAACCGTAACCCCAATCATCTCCTGATACCTCATAGTGACTTTCATAGCCTCTATATTGAGTTTGACCAAGAGGATAAGCCTCTCCTGCCAATCCATTTACTGCTGAAGAATAAGGTACTGAATCTACAAACTTAGATAGCAAGCCATCCATATAAACGATATCAATACCACCACCAATGCTTAGTTGGTCATTGATTTTGTACGCGAATGTTGGAGCAATCTCGATTGATTTAAGAGACGTCTCATCAGCAAAACCACCGCCTACGAAGTCATCTTCATAGTTTGTGCTAGTACCAAAAGGAGAGAAAATACCTAGACCTACAGAGAACTTGTCGTTAATTGGTTGCACGTAATAAACGAATGGAATGAACGCTTCACCAAGGTAGTTACCGCCATCGCTGTACGGATCGGCGTCATCTGCACCGGTGATTTTTTCACCAGCAGCATTTGTTGCTTCACCAGTAAACTCACCATTACCTTTAATATAAGTAAAACCAGCTGTTAGCTGAGCACGGTCTAATTCAGTCATGGCAGCAGGGTTGTAGAATACAACACTTGCGTCTTCAGCCATGGCAGCGCGGCCAGCGTGAGCAGTACCCATACCAGCAGCAGATTGTTCGTTAAGTTTGTAACCAGAAGCCATTGTTAAAGCAGGCGCTAATGTCGCGGCTACGATGGCAGACCTTAATACTGTTTTTGTGTTGATCACGATTAAATACCCTTTTAAAAATTAAAAGTTTATGTAAATCACCCAGCCTTTCATCTATATCGCAGATGAACACGTGTATTGGGGGACCTACTTTTCCTAAGTTATTTTTATTGGAAACATCTAGACCAAAGATCACTCTTGAGGTCTTTTTAGCGGCCAGCAGTATGCCAGTGGACAAATAGAGCCACCAGACTAAAAACCCTTGAAACAGTGAATTGCGGACAAAAAAACGGAACATTCGTTCAATTTAATATTTTCAGTGTACAGATGTACCACTAATTATACTGGCTAAAACCCCATTATTGTTCCAAAATTAACACCAGTTTTTGATTTAACAGCGGGATTTGCAATGGATCAGTTTGATCTCAACGAGATAGCTATTTTTGTCAAAGTAGTGGATGCCGGTAGTTTTACCGGTGCCGCCAAGTCTTTAGGCCTGCCAAAGTCTACTGTGAGCCGTAAAATCACCCAGTTGGAAGAGCGCCTTGGGGTACGTTTATTACAGCGCACCACACGTACCTTGAGCCTAACTGACATGGGCAGCGCGTATTACAACCAATGCTCACGCATCATCAGTGATGTGGAAGAAGCCAATATTGCCGTCACCGAAATGCAATCTAAACCTACTGGTTTATTACGCATTACCGCGCCTATGCTGTTTGGCTCGCGAGTATTAAGTGATTTAGCCGCTGAATTCCTTAAATCAAACCCAGATATTCAAATCGACATGGTGTTAACCGATCAGTCATTAGACTTGATTCAAGAAGGCATCGATGTGGCGTTTCGTGTGGGTCAACTTGCAGACTCCTCACTGATTGCCCGCACACTGGGTGAAATAAGCGTCATTACCTGCGCCAGCCCTGAATATTTAGACAAGCACGGTTCCCCTGAAAACCCTGAAGATTTAAAAAACCATCAAACCCTTATGTGGGGTCAAAGCAGTAACTGGGAGTTTGATGCGCCGTATCACCGCAGTGTGGATCTCAAACCCAAAATACGCGTTAACGATGCATTAAGTTTGCACAAGCTGACCCTGAACCACATGGGCATCTCTCGATTACCTGCCTTTTTATGTGCGGATGATATTAAGGCTGGGCACTTAAAACCTGTGCTGTGCGACTGGGGCTCTAAAACCGCGCCTATTCATGCGCTTTATGCCAGCAACCGTCACCTAAGTGTTAAGGTACGTTCGTTTGTTGAATTTGTTGTGGCCGAGCTACGAGAAAACCCACCTTGGGCCGTGGACTTTGACCACACCCACGAATGCAATCAATTAAAAAACTAGTTGCTTTGCACAAGCATTAAAAAAGCCCTGCTTTATTATCTAAAGCAGGGCTTTTTATTTTCTATGCTCACTTCTCTCTTCTCACACCTACATGTTTTCAATCACGTCTAACATCTTCAGCCTTTGCTCGTGAGTCAGTTTTACTTTATCGGATGACAATAAACCACCTAGCTCTTTAATGGTGCCCTGAAAGCTTTCATCCAGTTTTAAACCTTCAGAAAAAATTTGATTAGTGCTTTTCAAACCGTACGCCACGACTTTTTCTAATGCGTCTTCTTGCTCTTCATGTAAAGCAAGGTTAGTAATAATTTCATTGATGCCATCTGAAATGCCCTCCACCACATCTGCAATGTCTTTCACCACTCCTTGATAACCATCATCGATTACTTCCATTTGCTTTTGCATTTTTAGCGAGAGCGCTCGAACTAATTTTTGTTGGTCGTTAACTTGCTCGATATTCTCTAGGGCTTTCAATCGGGCATCGGCACCTTGCAATAAAGAAAAAATATTATCTTTTATGGTGCCGTATTTTTTTTCATCATCCACCGGCATATTCTTTACCAATAAAGAAATACGCTCATAGTTCATAACACTGCGTTTGCCAAAATCCACATATCGGCCATCATCTTTTAGCTCCCACATTAACGAGGCTTCTAAGTCTTTAGCCATGCCAGAGGCATCCATATTTTTAACCCCGAGCTCACTGCGCAATTGCAAACTGGTACTTAAGCCGTAACTGCTTACCGCTTGCAGCACTCGCATACCTAACTCATCAAGGTTGGTGCAGGTGTGCACGTCTAATAGAAATTGAATATTCACCCCAAGGTCTGAGGTATCCGACATGGCGATGAACGCCATCTCATTGGCTTGCTTTACTTGTGCTTGTAACTGATCGTTAGCAATTTTATTGAAGATGAGCTTTTCACAACGCAGGGCGATTTCACTGTCGGGCACATCTTTATGGATATAATCATCACAGCCTAGTTCAAACGCTTGCAAACGGGTCTCTTGCATATCCTGATCGTAGATCACCACTATGGGCACATGATCTAAACCCGGTAGTGCTTTAACATCTTCAATTAACGTGAACTCACCGCTGCCTAAACCGCATAGATCAAGCACCACCAAGTTAGAGCTCGGGGATAACGACTTTAGAAATAATGCTTTGATGGGAGCTTGTTCGAGGGAGTATTGAGCGCCTAAACCGGCTTGTAAAAATTGCGGGCGCTCACTTAAAATATGAATTGGGTAGCGCTCTTCCATGATTGATCCTAACAAAACAGTGAGACTGACTGCTAAGTTCTTAGCAGCCCCACTATAAGGTCTAGCTCAATCACGCCCATATACAAGGCCATATTCTTTTTAAGGTCATTAACGTGACCTTAAGCAATTAATCCAATTTCCTTGGCCCGGATAATGGCTTGTGTACGGTTCTTCACATTCAGCTTGGCGTTAATGCGCCGTGCATGGGTCTTCACTGTGTGCAAACTAATAAATAGCTTTTCAGCGATAGCTTGGTTACTAAGACCTTGCGCAATTAACTCCAAAACGGCGAACTCTCGCTGGCTAATGACCGACTTAGCCTGAGCGAACGCCTGGTTGTGGGTTTCGTCCTCGACCACTTCAATGTTCTGTAATATCAATTGTACAAACGGCTGCTGCTTTAGGGTTTGTGGCAAACGTGTATACAGCGCAGACATACCCGAACTGTATTCAATAAACGGCATCAGGCATTGATCATCTTGCGCAAGCGTCACCGCTTTTTTAAAGTCTTGTAGTGCTTCATCTTCATTGCCCAACTGAAAGCGCAAAAGTGCACGCATCAAATAAACAAACGTTAAGGCAAAGCCTTGCTGATTGTTTATTTTGCTAGGAATTTTTTCATCTAATAATTTAAGCGCTTCTTTATGATGGCCATTAATGGATTTGGCCCTAACAAAAAACACTTCAACCAGGCCCCTTAATGCCGGGTAATGCTCTGGCGATAACGCATATTGATTTTGCTGCCCTAGCATGGCTAGTTCTTTTAAGTTTGACTGTGCCGATTCAATTCGGCCCTGATCAATTAACAAGTTACTGCGCATGGCGGATAACCAAGGCTGAAATACAAACCCAGGCACACTCCAACGCTGAAGCTGAGCTTCAACACCGGCCAAATAATCAAATGCTTTTTCGGCATCGTGCTGCTGGCGAGAGATATTACTTAATACAATGGCACCCATGGAAAAATAGCTATCGTGACATTCGATGGATACTTCAATGCCTTTTTCTAAATACTCTTTTGAGAGTGCAATATTATTTTGCAGCCAGTTTATGTAGCCCTTATATATTAACAAGCGGCCATATGCTGCTGCCTTGCGCTTATCCTTTAGACGCTCAGCTAACAACAAACCTTCGTTAATCAATTTTAGCGACAAACATAAATTGCCTTTTGTTTGCTCAATACGTGCAAGCTCGTGCACCACTAAAATTTCTAAATGAATACTGCCTGACGCACGGGACGCCTCAAACGCTAGGCGATTGTATTTTCGTGCCTCAACTAACCTGTCTTGTGTCATACAGATATTGGTTAAATTCATATATGTCAGGCAGCGAGCCATATAGGTTTCTTTCGATAACTTATTAATGGCCTGCAGGCACAGTTGCTGCGCGTTATCTAAATTCCCCCTATTACGTGCAATATATGCACGTATGGAAAACAACTGGCCGGACACTTCATCATTTTTAAATTCATTATTTTCAATGGTAATGGAATCCATTCTTGCCATTAAACGTTCGGCATCATCTAACTGCAGTGCCAGTGCTAATGTCCAACTAAAAATAATAATTAATCTTGGGGAAGTGCAGATAACATCATCAGGTATTTGCTGTTTCCACTCTAATAACTTGGCAAGGTCTTGCTCTTCTAAAATGTTCTCCGCCATAACCTGTAAAAATTCAGCGGCTAAAACATTGTTTTCAGATTTTAATGCCATCTCAACCGAGGGCATAATCTTTCCTTGTTTATGCAACCACAAGCTCGCCTGATAATAGACATCTTTTAAAACCGACAGTTGAAACAAGCTATGTAAATACAGAGACAACATAGGGTGTAAACGATAACGCTCTTGGTTATCCACTTGTTTAAATACAAGGCGATGTGTACTTGCTAAGGCATTCAATAATTCTGAGTTATTGATTTCAACTGAGTTGCCATAAAACAAATTGGCATTCTTTTTATGCTTTAACTCGTTGGTTTCAAATACGCCGTATAGGTAATCGGCACTTGCTTTGCCTAATATCGCTAATCGACACGCGCAAGTAAACTCATCAGGGGTAAGCTCGGCTTTCCACTGTTGAGTGAAATAGTTATTTAATAACAAACTGCCCGCTTCAATATGAAAATTTTGATGCTCATTAAAAAATTGTAATAAAACATTTAATCCGTCCAACCAGCCAAGGGTTAGATCATAAACTTGTTTATGCTGATCTAAGGTAATCTCTTTTTTGCAATTACGCTCAAGCCATTCTCGTGTCTCCGACACGCTTAATGCGATATCCGTTTCCGATAATAAAGCCACTTGGCCATTAGCCTGTTGCTGAGAAAGATTAATCGGGCACGTTTGACGGGATGTAAAATATAAGTGTACGTTTGAAGGCAGGTATTGAAGCAATGAATTCAGATAGTTTAATACGTCTTGGTTTTCAATGTGATGCACATCATCTAGGGCAATGTGTAATGGCCCTTCTGAACTTTGTAACTCGTGCATGAAGCTATTAAATACATCCTCATCACTGCACTGAGTATCAATGGCAGATAAGGATCGATGCATCAAAGCACTATTGGAATGACTAATAGCGCTGACTAAATAGGTTAAAAACCGCTTGGGATCGTTTTCTTTAGGGTCCAGTGTTAGCCAGGCAACACTGTGCTTCTCTTGTCTTTTTTGATTTAAATATTGTGCAAGTAAAGACGATTTGCCGTAACCACAAGCTGCTTCCAAACACGCAATATTGGCGGTTTCCATTTTCTGTGAAAACTGCTGTAACGTCTGCGTGCGCTTAATGGCATTTAATGGTAAAAGCGGCATTTGCAGCTTCATAGCCAAAACTCGCACCTGGCTAAGCGCGAGAGATTTCACCACTGAGTTTTCAACTGAAAACAAAAGCTGGCTCCTGAATGTATTTATTATTTTTGTTAAGCCTATATCCGAATTAACAACTGGATATGGCGCGCCACATACTAGTGCAGCTCAAAGAGTATCTCAACTCCTTTACCTACAAGGTATGCATTTACACAGCGCAATCAACGTAATTGCGAACTATATGCGCCCCAAAGCAGAAAGCCAGTGTTTAGCTGATGATAATTAACGAATGGCTTTGAAGAACGGAATCATGCTTGTTTTGCGAATGATATTTAGACACACAAATATCACGGTGTCAGGGATGACAGAGAGTGATTCAAAACCAGTAAACCTCCAAGGACGGAGGAGATGCTGACTTTTGTCGGGAACAAAACCAGTAAACCTCCAAGGATCAAGGAAGCACAGGCTTTTGTGGATGATGTGTAGGACACACAAATATCACAGTGTCAGGGATGACAGAGAGTGATTCAAACCAGTAAATCTCCAAGGACGGAGGGAATGCTGGCTTTTGTCGGGAACAAAACCAGTAAAAAAGCCCCTGCAACATCACTGTTACAGGGGCTTTTTTTGATTCACTCTGACAAAGGTCAGGGCTTCACATTAGACGTTAGCGACGACCCGCACGACGCAATGCCGCAGGTGTGTAGTCTTTTTCGCTACGCTTGAAACCAAACTTATAGCTGTCTTGGCTTTCTTCGTTATCCAAACCTAGTACCAAGTAACGGCCAGATTGTAGATCGTAAAGTGTTTCAAGTGTGTACCAAGGCACTAAACGATCGTAGAAGAACATGCTATGCGCTTCAGCAACACGCCATAACTGGCCACGACCATCGAAGTGATCAACCTGAGCTGCTTGCCAAGTATCTTCATCGATGTAGAACGTACGCTTGCCGTAGATGTGACGCTGACCTTTCTTAAGGGTCGCTTCAACATGCCATACACGGTGCAATTCGTAACGAGCATGATCTTGGTTAATGTGACCCGCTTTCACGATGTCATCATACTTAAGATCGCCACTGTTTAGCTTGTAAGAGTTATACGGAGTATAAATCTCTTTTTTACCAACCAGTTTCCAGTCGTAACGGTCTGGAGAACCATTGTATAAATCAAAGTTATCAGATGTACGCATACCATCTGAAGCTGTACCAGGACCGTCATACGCTACCTGAGGTGCACGACGTACACGACGCTGACCAGCATTGTAGATCCATGCTTTACGCGGCTCTTTAACTTGGTTCAATGTTTCGTGAACAAGTAGAACGTTACCCGCTAATCGCGCCGGTGCTACAACATCTTGCTTGAAGTAGAACAAGATATTGTTGTCCTTCATAGTTGCAGAATTGTAATCTGTTAAGTGCTGCTTAAAGGTAAATTCATCTTTAAACTTCACAATGGTGTAATTACCATTTGCTTGTGGCGTTGCTTGACCAATCGTACGGCCAACACTACCACCACGATAACGCACAATGTGGTTCCAGATTACTTCAAGACCACTTGCAGGAATTGGGAAAGGAATACCCACTTCGTAATCGCTCATGCCGTTACCACCTTCGATCAACTTAGTGGTTTTTGCATTTTTCATCGTTTCAGCATTTACACTGTCCGGGTAACCCGCGCTACGGCGTGTCTGATAAACAGGCATTTTGTAGGTTTTAGGATACTTTTTAAACATCGCCATTTGACCTTCAGTCAAGTTAGCTTTGTATTGCAAGTAGTTGTCTGCAGTGATGGTGAATTTCACCTTATCGCCCGCAAATGGATCAACATACTTAGTACCTGGCTTCCAGCTAGCAGGAGGCTTGATTGGACCAGTATAAGCTGGAATCGCGCCGCCATTGCCTTTTTTCTCGGCACCCAGAACCGTTAGGTCCTTACCTAAACGGGCTGCATCACTGGCGGATACTGCCGCCATAGTGTTGCCTGCCGCTAGGGCTAGCATCATTGCTAGCCCGGTGATTTTTGTTTTCATTAACATATGCATTCCTTAAATTCGGTATCTATTCACTGAGTCTAGCAGCTAGAAAGTAACTTTCAGGTTAAGAGTCACGTTGTCACGGTCAACCAGCTGATCGTACTCGCTACCATCAAACATGGTGTATGCAAGACCACCGCTATAACGGTTTAAGTAATCAAACTTCATGGCTAGGCCAGTTTTGATTCGACCATCAACAAACGCACCACCTGGCTCAGGAGCCGTACCATGGTCATATCCTAAAGAGAACTCAGGCTTCAAGTTCACACCAAAAAGGGCGCTTGGGTAATCAAGAGACGCTTTGATGCGGATACCTGCTGACAACTCATCAACATAGCCGTCATTGTTACAGTAATCTGTATTTAAGTTTTTAGCTGTATTGGCTGTTGTACCATCTGCAAGTGTTGGTGATGTACACATGTCGCCAGTGGATACAGTTGAGTCAGGCATAGTACCAATACCGTAAGCACCTGAACGACCGTAACGAGCTTCGTCTAAATCAGGTAAGTCAGGAATGAACGTAGCACCCACTTCAGAAACAAAGCTTAAACGGCTAGCGCCCAATACTTGGTCAAAGAACTTGATAAATGTCATTTGGGCTTGCCAAATATCAAAGCGGTCAAAACCATCAAACTCTTGACCGGCTAATGATGCAATAGCGTCATCTTCACTCATGCCACTCGCCACTAATGGCGCAATAATTTGCTGAGTTAACAAGCTTCCTGGGTGACGTAAACCACCTAGAATTAGCTCAAACGAGTTCCACTGCATTGGGTAGTCTTGTTTTAAGCTAACTTCACCACCAATAGACCAACCGCTTTCAGTAGCACGGTTAAACGAAATACCCGATAGCTTGATGTCTTCAGGGTGAACAATTTGGTAAACCGGCGCTAAACCATTACCACCACCAGACGCTTCACCAGAAATTAATGGTAAACGGCTGTGAATGTTCATGTAATAAAGACCAAATTCAGTATCGCCCAGTGCTTCAGAGTAATAACGCAGTGCTAAACCAAATTGACCATCGTCCTTAGCGGCGATTTCAGGCTCATCTGGATTTTTCGGCGCGATTGCCTGTGAACTTGTTAGCAAGTTTTCAGCAATAGTTTTTTCATCAACCGTACCGCCTAAATACACAGGGCCACAACCATCAGGCACAATGTCGTTTGTTGCGAAGAACGTACCACACGCATCAGGGCGGGTTTTTTCCCACTCAAGCTGGTAGAAGGTTTCAAGGGTTACATTGTCAGTTAGACCAAATGAACCGTAAAGCATGTTAACTGGTAGTAGAACCTCTTTAACCTCAACACCTGGCTTACGAATAGCCGATGCATTTAATGGGTTAATGGAGTTAATACCACCAAAGATGAAGGTACTTTCACCCCAGCTCACCACTTGGCGACCAGCTCGAGCTGATACAGGCACATCGCCCATATCAAAGTTGTACCAAACAAACGCATCCAACAAGTCGTAACCTTGTCCAGCAGCGTCTTTTGTTTCATCAATGTAAGGTTTGAATGCTGGCGACTCATCCATAATTACGCTGTCGTAAAAAGCGGAACCACGGAAGAATGCACCGCCATCACCATAAACCAATTCAAGGTCTACGTTACCTTTTAGTACATTAGAGATTAGGTGGTTCTTTTTATAGTTAAGTGTGCCGTCATCATAGTTATACGTTGAACCAGTCGTGGTGTTACCTGCAGCTCCGTAAGACGTACCGTAAACTGCATCGTAGTTTAACGGATGGACTTGGCCTTTATCGACATCTTCAGTACGCATGCCCACACCATAAGAAATACTGGTGTTCAACTGAGCTTCTATAGGACCCGCGCTAAATTCAAACGCGTTGGCCGAAGCCGCGCTAAGCGCAGCAACAGCAAGGGTCAATTTTTTTATTTTATTCATTCCAGACCTCATATTTTTAATATTCTTATTCATTGTGTTGGGTCTTATATTTAAGGTGCTTCAGCATTCAATACAGTGGTATCTGTAATTGTTGGCGTTCCTGTTAACAGTAAACCAATAGTCTGTTTAAGCATCTCTGTGTATGCAGCTTCTGAGTCAAAATCAGGGGCTGATGTTGAGCGCGTGCCCGCTGAAGAGAACGTGCCGTGACCACCTTCGTTATACTTAGAAACAATCTTGTTATCCGTTACAGTGCCCTTGATATTCTCAGCACCAATTAACGTTAACATCGGATCCAAACCTGTTAGAGGGTTACGTGCAGAGTCTGGTTGTGAAGTAGCGCCATCAGCAAGCGTGTATGTATCCGCTGCAACTAAAACACCGTTAGCGTTAATAGGGACAACTAAATCACCAGGTGCACCCGCACCATCACCGTACATACCAACAATTAAGGTTGGAATATCAGCAGCAGCAACATCTTTCAAATCAGAGATAAAGTTCATTGGATCAGCTGAGTCTACAGTTGCTTGCAAGACTTTCATGAACCCCTCAAAAGTAGAGGTACCTTGATCAACGTCATTACCTGCTAAGCCGGCAATAATACTTGGCCCAATACCTACAGAGTTCTCAACAAGCTTGGTTAAGTGACCACCTGGAGTAGCTAACACTGCTTTCTGGATAGCATTTAAGCTAGAGTTGCCCGCTACAGACTGGTTATTAACTGAGATAAATGCAGTACCAACAATGGCCCCCAAAGAGTGGCCAATATAGCTCACGTTTGAAGCATCAATATCAGTAGTGGCAGGGTCACCATCTAGATCGATATTGCCAATAGAGGCGTTAAGGTTCATCAAATCCATAACCGCTTGACGCATGTTGTCACGGGTACGCTGGAAGCTATCTAAACGAATCCATAAAGATCCTGAATCACCTACACGATCCGCTTCAGCATCGGCATAAACAACAGGGGTTGGCGAACCGCCCACACCGTAGAAACCTTGGTGGCGCTCTGCCAAATCGTCCAAAATGGTTTCATCTAACGCGTTAACATTAGACTCATCTGCAACAGCGGCCTGAGCTGTCGCAACTGCCGCAGCTTTTGCAGCTGCAAACGGCGTTTGTGCTGCAGCTTCAGTGGTATGCGCGTAATCAACGTTCAAGCCGAAACCTGCACTAGTAGGCGCCGCACCATGGTGAGGTAAGTCCATTGCAACTACCGCATGACAGGTTAAATCAGCGATTTTAGTACCGTTAATTAAATTACCAGTACGATCAGAGGTGAAACCATGCTGAAGGATTACAACAGGCCAGCCAGTACCAGGCTTAGTACCGCAACCAGAACCCGTACCCGTACTCGATGTTTTAGGCTCAAACGTCAATAGTGGGACAACTGCTTTGCGTTTTTCCATAGCAAACGGGAATCGATAAGTAACATTCTTAGCACCATCCGCATCACTAGGAGGAGTCGTACCCGCTTCTTGGCCAAGAGCGCCATCCAACACAGCCCCTACGGTGGTATTACCCGCCCAATGATCTGTAAAGCTTGTGCTATCAGTTGCATCAAATTTTACTGTGTATTGAGGCAATTCAATTGCAGACTGACCAATTAGAATATCTTCAGTAAGAGGTGTGTCAAAAGATGCAGTTAGTAATGACGGCGCTACTTGTAGCGCAGTGTTCGCCGCAGCCAAAATAGTTTCCACAGTACGAGCTCGAGGGTGCTCATATGCAGTAGCGCCTTCAGGAAGGAACCCAGGAGCCGTCAATGCTCCGTTCGCAATGGCTACTGCTGTTGGGATTTTAGCACCATCAGCTACTGCAGCAGCAGGCGGTATACCAGTTGGGTTTGTTCCAGCATCATATGGATTGACCAAATTGCCAGCTGTGATTACGGCATCTGCAATAGTATTATTAGTAATAACTGAAGGAGCCCAGTAGCCTGGGTAAGCCATCGACATTAGAACTGTTTTTGGATCAACCGTTGTGAATGCTGAAGAGATAGCTACATTATCTGCAGTAACTGCACCACCAGACACTGCGCCCATGAAACCAATAGCCAAGCTCTCCCAGCCATTAATAGCCTTTGAGACATCAACTAAAGCAGAGCTAGCTAACTTAGATGCACCCGCGGTTAAGTTTCCGTCCGAGTCAGTAGCAGCCTTGGTAGTCGCATAATCTTGTGAAGGTTTAAGAGCCACGCCAGCCGTAGTTTTCACACCATCAGTCACAACTGCAATATATTTTGTTTTTCCATCAAGCGGGGTTTTTGGACTGATACGAATTGTATTGTTCGTACCACCATCCAAACTAATCACTGAAACTTCGAAATCATTAGTAGTAAGCTGACTAGCTCCATAGGCAGTGCTATTCATTCCTGCAACCGTCTCACCAGCATTAGCAGGAGCAGAGCCATCTGGTTTCAAGGGAGAGAAGAAGTAACTAAGAGTTGTTACATCTAACGCATCGATATTTGCGTCAGTAAGGCCGGTAGGAAGGGTCCATGTTCCTGTGTCTGCAGCGTCTGCAGCATTTGGTAAGCGTACCAACCATACAGTCCCTGTTGGAGATGCAGCTGTACCAGCAGTAACTGTAGTAGGGTCAATTGCCCCACTCATAGTCAAATCAATTGGTGCCAGCGTAGAAATACCACCATCTAGGTCATTAAGAGCGGCATAAACTGGGTTACCGCCATCAGCACCTACGTTCGCAGTGCCATCCGTGTCGGCAGCATCAGCGAAAATTAAATCAATTCCCACTGGAAGTTTAGAGTTAGCCGCATCAAAAACAGCATAGGTGCCGTAGGCCGCTAAAGCCGCTTGCTGATCTAATTGAATTTGAGGAACAGAGCCTGCGCTGTCTGTTGTGCTACTAATATTACAGCCTGATAGCCCGACCAATGAGGCCGTGACTGCAAGACTTAACAGTGATTTTTTAAGCATAGGAGTGATTCCCCTTGTTATTATTTTTGAACTGCAAATGAGTCGGCTTACGCCATGTTGTGTTCGTTTTTATTATTATATTTGTAATTTTGCTGCCTCGGACTATATCCAAGGGCTTTTTAAATATGATCACCCTAAAGTATGATTCCCTGCATAACACTGGGCTTAACGCTGTTTTAGCCTCAAACAAGTGTTTGAAACAAAAACAGCTGTACCAATTAAAGGTGATCGGCTCCTTAGTGCCATCAATATGGTCGGACGATTGCCTTAGATCAAGTAGTAATTTGTTAATAAAAAGGTAAATGTGTAATTTGGCCATTTGCGACCAATCCGATTGCGCCACCCCAGTAGGTATGGGGGATTGCGTCACATTTCATGGGCATTCTTGCCACTTAAAACCTGAAAAGTGCTTCATTCTATAACCAGTAAACAGGTGTTTGCTGGTACTGCTTTTTGTTAATTCCCAGCTTAAAGAAAGCCCCATTCCTCTTGAAATATTTGCACATTGGTTCACAGAGCACTGGGCTGGTATAATTCGCGCCTCTCGTTTTTTCTATACGCTAAAGTGCGACATTTATTTAGCTAACCATATAAAAGAGGCTGTTATGTCTAAACAAGATAACGTAGTAATTGTAAGCGGTGTTCGTACACCAATGGGCGGTTTTCAGGGCAGCCTTTCTGCTGTTTCTGCTCCAGAGCTTGGCGCTATTGTAATTAAAGAAGCGGTTGAGCGTGCTGGTATTGCAGCGGGCGATGTTCAAGAAGTGATTATGGGTAACGTTCTACCAGCTGGCCTTAAACAAGGCCCTGCTCGTCAAGCTATGCGTCAAGCTGGCCTACCTGATACAACGGGCGCTACTACTATTAACAAGCTATGTGGTTCAGGTATGAAAGCCACCATGTTTGCTCACGATTTAATTAAAGCCGGCACTAACGACATTATGATCGCGGGCGGTATGGAAAGCATGACTAACGCCCCATACATTTTGCCAAATGCTCGTAAAGGTTACCGCATGGGTCACGGCGACCAAGCCATGGATCACATGTTTTTAGATGGTTTGGAAGATGCTGAAACAGGCCGTTTGATGGGCTCTTTTGCACAAGAAGTTGCAACTCAACGTGGTTACACTCGTGAAGACATGGATAACTACGCTATTCAGTCTTTAACTCGTGCTAAAGCGGCAATTGAAGCTGGCCAACTTAAAGATGAGATCGTACCTGTAACGGTTAAAACTCGTCGCGGCGAGACTGTTGTTTCTGACGATGAGCAGCCGTTCAACGCTAACATCGAAAAGATTCCTTCTTTACGCCCTGCATTCGCGAAAGACGGCACCATTACAGCGGCTAACGCCTCTTCAATTTCTGACGGTGCTTCTGCCCTATTATTAATGCGTGAAAGCGAAGCAGAAAAACGCGGCCTTAAGCCAATGGCTCGCATCGTCGGTCACGCTACTCAGTCTCAACACCCAAGTGAATTCACAATTGCCCCTGTTGGCGCGATCGAAAACTTATTTTCTAAAACTGGCTGGAGCAAAGACGATGTTGATCTTTTCGAGATCAACGAAGCCTTCGCCATGGTTGCTATGATGCCAATCATCGATCTAGGTCTAGACCCTGAAACTGTAAACATCTTCGGTGGTGCGTGTGCACAAGGTCACCCAGTTGGTTCTACTGGTTCTCGCTTGATCGTAACCTTGATGAACGCCTTGAAAGTAAAAGGCAAATCAAAAGGTGTTGCGGCACTTTGCATCGGTGGTGGTGAAGCCACTGCAATGGCAATTGAATTGATCTAATTGCAATCAGGCATTTAGCAATAAACGCCTACAAAAAAGCCCGTAAAGTTTAAAACTTTACGGGCTTTTTTTATTTTAAATTACTGCATAAAAGCACTTCAATAATACACATCACTCTCGATTTTAATTATCTATTTTACCCATCAACGGCGGCACATGAGTTTTTAATCGCCTTTGCATATCTGCAACCACTTCTTCGCGATAATCATGGCCAAATTCAAAGGGCAAGGATTTTTTATAATCGGCAATATCCATGATTTCAGCATTGGCAGAAATGGTTTTAAACACTTTAAGTTTTTTATCCCCCGGTGCTTGCACGTGATGTAGGCCACCACTGTATACAAAGCATATTTTACCGGTTTGTTTTTGTTTTAAAATGTCGGCAATACCGCCGCGCACCGTCATTTCTTTGCCAAATTTATCCAAACCGCTGCGTCGTTTCATGCGCCCTTCCGGTAAAATTATCACTAATTTATTTTCATCCACCATGCCCATAAAATGCGCCCACGAATGATCTTTTTTTCGGGTAATGGAAACCAAACCAGGCAAAAGTGCATGATAAATTTTACCCACAATAGCACGGTCATCCAGTGTAATGTCCGCCCCTGGAATCAATAAATCATTGCCACTTAAACGCCATAAAATAGACACTGGCACCATGCCTATAAATAGAGGCTCGAACAGGCTGGTGTGATTTAAAAAAGCCACTACTTTTACTTGCGGGAATGCACTAAAAGTATCGTTACTTAAAAAGGTTAAATCATAACGGTAAAACAACCTGCATAGCAGTTTTACACAGCACAAAAGGGTAAAACGAATTAAGCGAATCATACATCACACCTTGATCGACTCTTCATTATTATAGTTGTTATTGACCAAATCGCCGAACCGATACCTGTCCGTTAATCTAAGCTGGATTCCAGTTATCACCAAAAGGCAGTAATTTCGGGCAGTTGTTATACCTAGCTATACAAAGCCTGTCTATGTGATGAGAGACCATAACGAGGTGAATTAGGAATGAACTTTCCGATATTTTCGCAAGCGCGCTTAGGGCACTGGTACTGACCCATGGCTGTCTTTATACTGGGCTAATCTTCATCAAACGCCGCCACCATGACCAACATCGATTTTTACATTTTAGGGCAAACCACCCAACAAGCTCGTTTTGACTTTGTCTGCCGCTTGGTGGAAAAGGTCTATTCTGAAGGCCGCAATATTTACATTCATACCGCCAATGAAGACGATGCCCGCTTTATGGATGATTTAATGTGGCAGTATAAAGCCGAAAGCTTTTTACCCCACAATTTAATTGGTGACGAACAGCAGCCGCAAGCACAAATTCAAATCGGTTTTGGCGAACACCCGCTTCATCATCACGATGTTTTGGTGAACCTAACCGATCCAATTCCCACGTTTTTTAGTCGCTTTGACCGTGTATTAGAAGTGGTGATTCAGGACGAAGCTATACTTGAACAGACTCGTCAGCATTATAAGTTTTACAAGGATCGTGGGTATGAGGTGGCGCATAGAGATATGAGGGGCTGATGCCCAAGAGCACTTGAGTCTCTTTAAAAGAACTAGGCCAGCACTATAAATTTTATAGAGATTGAGGGTATGAGGTTACGCACCGGGATATGCGTGGGTAAATGATGCGAGGGACGTCGAGTACACGCAACCTCTAGGAGTCGCACTATATGCGATACCTACAATACAAAAAGCCCAAACGATACTTAAAATTGCTTGGGCTTTTAACTGTTAATTCAGATCTTTATCTATTGCGCTGGAAGCTGAACTTGAACAGTACCTGTCACGCTAGCTCCTGAAGTACTTGAAGCATCAAAGCTTATACTTTCTGTTAAGTCTGTTGAACTATTGACAGTAAAGTTTGCAGAAGCGCCATCTTTTGTTAAAAACTCACCTACAAAAGCCGAGCTATATACAGATACATCTTTACTGCTTACGGTTCCTGAAACTTTCTGCAAGAAAACATCATCTCCAGCAGAAGCGCTTAGCTGATACTCTTCGCTAGCTCCATAATACGATCCGTTAACTTCCCCCACTTCATTTTTTTGCTGGAAACAATATAGACCTTGTGACAATGAACCTAAGCCAGCAACATTTACGGTAATAGTTCCTAATGCTTCTACTGAATCACTAATTTTAACAATACTTAAATTAGTGACTATCTTTCCTTCATTTTCACTTTCAGCTCCAGAAATAATCGTATTACCAGAAACTGTGCCAGAAAAGTTTTCTACTGTAATTTGATCACCAACAATATCTGTACTTATAAAACCGGCATGGCAGCTGGCTTTATCTGGGTCTGAAGCACCTTCCTTTATTACAAAGTACTCCTTAACCGCCCACTTACTTAAAGCAGAACCCTCTTCAACCTCATACGTGGCAGACCCTGTACCTACTGCAACCCAAGTACCAGCTAATGTATCGCTTGATACGGTACGCCCCTCATAATCGCTTAAGCTGTATTCAGTTACAGAAGTACCGCCACCCGAAGAACTACCACCACAACCCGTCAACAGCACCGTAGCTAAAATTCCTGTTCCTAATAAAACTGACTTTTTCATTCTTATATTCCTTAGTCCCTAAAAAAGCGCCCAAGCAAAGGCGCGGCTAGTCTAGCTAAAAACGCGCACTGGGTTAAGTGGCTATGTCACAATTATCCATACTTACCTATAGATTGCGCAGATTAGGCTAAGAGAGGGGTCCCTATTGCCTAGCAGTGCCCGGCCTACATTTTCCGCTAGATTCCCTACAATTAGACAATTTAATACTGTACTAGGGTGCCCCGCGCCCGAAAAAATCCAAACGGCTAAACCGTCTTGTTCTTTTAACACTATTGGCCTCTAGTTTTAGCCATTTTAGAGCGGTGTATTACGCGCCAACGGCGCTAATGACACCCTACGATTCGGTTGTGGCCATAACAAAGCTTTCTGCTGTTCGCTTGCTATCGTCTCCCACCCCAAAAACCGCTATAATCCCCGCCATTTTTCAGCTTTAGATTGATGGTGATACAACCATGGCAATGGATAAAACCTACCAGCCCCACGAAATAGAAAAATCCTGGTATGAAACCTGGGAAAAGAAAGGCTATTTCGCCCCTCAAGGCGGAGACGATGCTTTTAGCATCATGATCCCACCACCAAACGTCACTGGTAGCCTGCACATGGGCCACGGCTTCAATAATGCTGTGATGGACTGCCTAACTCGCTATAACCGTATGAAGGGCAAAAACACCCTTTGGCAGCCAGGTACTGACCACGCGGGCATCGCCACGCAAATGGTGGTTGAGCGTCAACTAGCTGCACAAGGCATTGATCGTAAAGAACTGGGCCGTGAAAAATTCCTAGAAAAAGTGTGGGACTGGAAAGAAGAGTCCGGCGGTAACATCACCAACCAAATTCGTCGCTTGGGTAGCTCTGTGGATTGGAGTCGTGAACGATTCACCATGGACCCAGGCATGAGCGATGCGGTGCAAGAAGTATTTGTACGCCTATTCAAAGAAGATCTGATTTACCGTGGCAAGCGCTTAGTAAACTGGGATCCAAAACTGAACACTGCCATCTCTGACCTAGAAGTTGAAAACAAAGATAAGAAGGGCCACATGTGGCACTTCCGCTACCCATTAGCGGACGGCGTTAAAACTCAAGCCGGGGATGGCTACATTGTTGTGGCCACTACCCGTCCTGAAACCATGTTAGGCGACACCGGTGTTGCAGTTAACCCTGAAGACCCTCGCTATAAAGATTTAATCGGCAAGTTCATTGAGCTGCCAATTGTTGGCCGTCGCATTGCTATCGTAGGCGATGAACACGCCGACATGGACAAAGGCACAGGTTGCGTAAAAATCACCCCAGCTCACGACTTTAACGATTATGAAGTGGGCAAGCGCAACAAACTGCCGATGATCAACATTCTGACTTTTGATGCGCACATTCGCGCTGAAGCAGAAGTATTTGATACCAACGGCGAAGCCAGTGACGATTACTCAACTGACTTACCAAAAGAATTTGCAGGCATGGAACGCTTTGAAGCCCGTAAAAACATTGTTGCCAAACTTGATGAGCTTGGCCTGCTAGACGAAATTAAAGACCACGACCTAACCGTGCCTTACGGCGACCGTGGTGGCGTAGTGATCGAACCAATGCTTACCGACCAATGGTATGTGCGCATTGAAGAACTGGCCAAGCCTGCAATTTCTGCTGTTGAAAACGGCGACATTGAATTTGTGCCAAAGAGCTACGAAAACATGTACTACGCTTGGATGCGTGACATCAACGACTGGTGTATTTCTCGTCAGCTTTGGTGGGGCCACAGAATCCCAGCTTGGTACGATGAAAGCGGAAAAGTTTACGTAGGCCGTGATGAAGCTGAAGTACGCAGCCAAAACGGTTTAGCCGATGATGTTGTTCTTAAGCAAGACAACGACGTATTGGATACTTGGTTCAGTTCTGCACTTTGGACTTTCTCTACGTTAGGCTGGCCAGAAAAAACAAAAGAATTAGAAACCTTCCACTCGACTGATGTATTGGTAACCGGTTTCGATATTATTTTCTTCTGGGTTGCCAGAATGATTATGATGACACTTAAATTCACTGGCGAAGTACCTTTCAAAAAGGTTTACGTACACGGTTTAGTACGTGACCAAGAAGGCCAGAAAATGTCTAAGTCTAAAGGTAACGTGTTAGACCCATTGGATATTATCGACGGCATTTCTTTAGAAGAGCTTGTGCAAAAACGCACAGGCGGTTTGATGCAGCCACAAATGGCCGCGAAAATTGAAAAGCAAACTCGCAAACATTTCCCTGATGGCATTGCTGCTTACGGCACCGATGCATTGCGCTTTACGTTCTTATCATTAGCTTCTACTGGCCGTGACGTTAAGTTCGATATGAGCCGCTTGGAAGGTTACCGCAACTTCTGTAACAAACTTTGGAACGCCACACGTTTTGTTATGGAGTCTATCGGTCAAACCGACGAGCAACCTTTAACAGCGGATCAAATTGCTGATTTAAATAACGGCGACGTGGATTTATCCATGGCTGATCGTTGGATTATTTCTCGCTTGCAACAGTGCGAAAAAGAAATGGGCCACGCTCTAGAAGAATTCCGTTTTGACCACGCCGCACAATCGCTTTACGACTTCGTATGGAACGAATACTGCGCATGGTACCTAGAACTTTCTAAGCCTGTATTGTGGGATGAAAATTCTACTGACGCGCAAAAACGTGGGGCTCGTCGTACTTTAGTAAATGTACTTGAAGCCATCTTGCGTTTAGCGCACCCAATGATGCCGTACATCACAGAAGAGATTTGGCAGACCCTTGCGCCGATTGCTGGCAAAGGTGGTGATACCATAATGCTAGCGCCATACCCACAGGCTGACGAAAGCCAAATTGACGCACAAGCTGAAACTGATATCGAATGGTTGAAAGGTGTGATCACAGGTATTCGTAATATTCGTGCGGAACTGGGCATAGGCCCAGGCAAACCAGTTAAGTGCTTGTTTAAAGATGGTTCTGCCGATGATCAACGTCGTCTAGAAGCCAATGGTAACTTCTTGCAAGCCATGGCCAAACTAGAAGAAATCACTTGGTTAAATGCAGGGGATAAAGCACCACTTTCTTCAACGGCACTTGTGGGTGAAATGGAAGTTCTAATTCCAATGGCCGGTAACATTGATGCCACTGCTGAAATCAACCGCTTAGAAAAAGCCCTTGAGAAAAACCAAAAAGAACTTGGCCGTGTAGCCGGTAAACTGAATAACCCTAAGTTTACTGACAAAGCACCAGCAGAAGTAATCGAGAAAGAAAAAGCTAAGTTAGCTGAGTTTGAGAGTACAGCCGCTAAGTTGAGTGAGCAGTTGGAGGCCATAAAGGCGTTATAATGAAAGGCTTTAGACTTTAAAAAATAAAACCCGCCACCCCAAAAGGATCGCGGGTTTTATTATATTTAAATACTCTATCAATCAAACGTGAATCGAGTTTACTGTCTCCAATATCACGTTAGCCACTGACCTTAACTTATTACTCTCTTCCATTGTTTGATCGGCCTTCTCACGCACGTGTTCCGATGAATCTTGAATGCTGACAATATGGCGATCAATTTCACTGGCGGCATTGGATTGCTCTTCTACTGATGAGGCTATTTGTAAATTCATCATGCTCACCTCTGCCATGCTTTGTGACATTTCACGCATAAGCCTAAGTGCAGTATGAGACTGGTCTTTACCTTCATCGCCTTTTTCACTTGAGCTTTGAATGGCACCAACCACATCAGCGATTACTCCTTGAAAACGCTTCATGGTGGCTCTCACTTCATCGGTTGATTCTGCGGTTCTTAAAGATAGACTGCGCACCTCGTCGGCCACCACGGCAAACCCTCGGCCTTGCTCGCCAGCGCGCGCCGCTTCTATAGCTGCATTCAATGCTAATAAGTTTGTTTGTGCGGCAATATCTTGAATGGAATCTAAAACGCTTTCTGTGCCTTGGCTTGCGGTTTCTAGTTCACTTATGGCCCCTACAGCATGCTGTAACTCATCTTGTAAACTGGTGATGGCATCTTGAGCAACTCCGCTTAACTCTGTTGTTTTGGTTAGTCGCTCATTTACGTTTTTAACAAATTCTGCCGAGCGATTAGCGCTCTCTGCTACTTCATGAATGGATGCATTCATTTCATGTATGGCCGTGGCGCTTTGCTCAATTTTCTGGTGCTCTTCTTCTGTGGATTTTTGCACATCCTTGGTGACTTCTAACATATCTTTTGAAACGTCTTCAATATGAGATGCCGCCGTTTGAAATTGGTTAAATGCTCGCTGTAATTTTTCATGTAGGTAATCCACGCTGCGCCTTAAAATATTAAGCTCATTCTTTTCAGACGAAACATCAGCTTTTACTTTTTCATCAGAAATTAGTGATAGCGTGGCCTCTATCAATTCTTTCATGGCTTTAGAAATAGTATGAGAAATCCACGATACCAATATCAAAATAAACATGCCGCTAATCAATAAAGAGCCCCCCGCCACTATGTACATAATGCGCTCTTCTTTATGAATGACTTGAGCGATTTCGCTTAGCTTCTCTGTAAAACGTGAACCCAATAAATGCGCGGCTTTTCTCATGCTGCCACGTAAACCCGTTTTAGGTGTTAGGCCTTTTATACGCTCGGCATCGACTAGTTTAATAAACTGTTCTTGATAACCTTGCAAGGGCTGCCTTGCTGCACCTAAAGAAAACTCATCAAGTTTCCCACTAGCTGATCCATAGTGTGATTGTATTTTGACAAATATTTTTCATTGGAACGCAGCATAAAATCTTTTTCGTGGCGGCGTAGCATCAGCATATCCACCAATAGCTCAGGCTGGCCTTGAATCATACCTTCTACTTTATGAATGGATGCTCGTAAACCACCATACAATCCATCCTTTGAATGCAGGCCGATTGTTTGCTGCTGTACAGCAAGATCGTTAAACGCTTTGTGATAGGTGGATAACATGGGTGACACTTCTTGATCCACAGCCAAGCCTGCCAAGGCTTCGGTGTCATGGAGCAGATCTAGTATGTGAACACTTTTCTGATAGTTATCATTAAACTTAGCCACGTACTTGGTGTCTTTACGGGCTAAAAAATCTTTTTCGTTGCGGCGCAGATTTAGTAGCTTCACTTCTAACTTTAAATAGCTAGAACGCACCAGCTCTAAGTCGGATAGGCGCTGCAGTGACCATACATTGATAAAACCAGACAAACAGGAGCCAAGCAGCACCGCTGCAATAATAAATAAGTGCCGCTGTTTGATTGAAAATGAAGACATAACTCCTCCATTAGTTACATTGACTTATTTTTAACCATAGACACTATCGTTCCACTCGCCAGCTAAAAGTATGAAAACTGTTTCATTTCGGTAAGAAGGCTCATATTCTCTAGACAACTCTATGCAGCACTCTTTTCGTCAGGTTTAATGATGAAAATTTTTTCTCTGTAAATTCAATATGATAAAACGCTTAGCCATATTTTTTGTAAGTGCTTTGGCCTTCCCCAACATTTTAAATGCCCAAGTGTATTTATGTGCCGGCGAACCAGGCAAACAACAATACAGTGATGTGCCTTGTGGCCAAAATGCTAAACCTTATACCGCTAAAGAGCCTGCGACCAAATTTAAAGAGGTCAAAATAGAAAAGCCTTACAAAGCTGAAAACTCTCAACAGGCCAGCAAAACAAAAGCCTGCCCTTTTTTTAGTCACACACAATTGCGTAGCCTGCGAGTGAAAGACGACTTTGCAAAAGGTTTACCTATGAAGGTGATTACTACCCGATATGGCAAGCCCGACGAGAGAGAACAAATTAATGAGGAAAAAGAGAAGTGGAAGTATAAAGGCGAAAAATTGAATAGAGAGTTTAAGTTTAAAAACGGCTGCTTAATAAGTTGGAAACATAAATGGCTGGGGTCTAAAACTTACTTCAGCAAATATAAGGGCTCCTCTAGTAACTGATTGCAGCCCTTGAAAATGGAATAACCATTTTACTTCGGGCTGTGCCTTGTCACTGTAAACGTCAGGTCACGCAGAAGCTGTAATCAGTTAATAGAGGAACCCTAAAAACTAAACCCCAACGTTTTTAATGTTTACCCATTTAATATTAACTATTAAGCTCGCTGGCAAACTTTTTACTCATACCGTTTAAAAAGGCATTGGGTACTAACTTATAAAGCAGTGATGCAAACCAAGTAAATTTATTCGGGAACAATCGCTCTTTGCCTTTTTTATGGGCTTTTAGAATGTCCATAGCCACGTCTTCTGCTGAGCCCAAACCACCCACCATTGAGCGAGCATGAGTGGCCTTTTGGCCATCGTGTCCTAATGCGTTTACTTCAATGGGTGTATCTAAAAAGCTTGGGTACACCATTAATATGCGCACACCGTATTGTTTTATTTCGCAGCGCATCACTTCAAAAAACTGATGCAGTGCACTCTTGGCCGCGCAATAGCCTGCCCTGCCTAATACTGGCATCCAGCCTGCCATAGAGCTCACATTAATAATCAATCCCTTGGACGCTTTTAATAAAGGCAGCACAGCTAAGGCTAATTCCACTGGCCCTTGATAATCCACCGCCATGACTTTTTTAAATACGTTCGGATCGGTTTTTTCTATTAGAGATCTGTGTGTAATGCCAGCGTTATTAATGAGCACATCTAAACGGCCGTAGCTTTCCTGAATTTGATCAACCATGTGCTTAATGGCTACGCTGTCAGTAACATCCGCCACCATAATTTGAACCTGCTCAGGGTTGTGTAGCATTTGAGCACGCTCAATTAATAGCGCCTGCTGAACATCCGTCATAAATACTTTATGGCCTTGGGCCACATATAGCTGGGTCAATGCCCAACCTAAACCACTGGCGGCCCCTGTGATTAAAACCACCAAGCCTTCTTTTTGTTTTGTTTCGTGTTCCAAAACCTACACCGTCTAAATAACTATTTGGATTGCGCCACAGTAACCTGAGCCACCCGGATTATCTTGACCTGAGAGGTCTAGTATTGGCGTCTATTGGTAAAAATAGTGTCTATTCATCATGGCTGATAGGCCATGTATCAATTATTCTTACAATATAAGGCCTTTGCACGCGCAGAGATTTTGCCTTTAGGTGAGGCAAACACTAAAGAGAGAACGGAGTTTAGTTAACTAAATGAGTATCTCGAGTTTGTTTTTACTGGCTTAAATGTTCCCAGCATAAGCCATGTACCTACATCCTTGTAGGCAACGTCCATAAGACCAAAAGATTGAACGTGAAAAGGCTTTGCGATGGAAAGTTTAGACAACATAAAGGCCATGCTGGTCTTCGCCCAAGTGGCGCAATACGGCAGTTTTGCAGAAGCCGCTCGACGCCTGGGGTTAACTCGGGCAGTGGTGAGCTATCACGTGAAACGCCTTGAAGCACAGCTCAACACTCAACTATTGCACCGCAATACCCGCAGCTTGAGCCTCACACCCGCTGGCGAAGTATTCTATAAACGCTGCCAGCTTATCAGTGATGAAGCCCAAGCCGCCACTGATGAACTTGCTTCGCTGTCATCTAACCCAGTTGGGCGAGTGCGCCTCACTTGCTCGGTTAACTGGGGGCAAAAGCGCATTGTGCCGGCCATTATCGCCTTTCGCCAAGCTTATCCGCGCATAGAGGTGGAGCTAATGCTCACTGACGAAGTGGTAAACCTCGTTGAAGAGGGCATTGATTTAGCCATACGCGGCGCGCCCCTTAAAGATTCCGACCTTATTTCACGCAAGCTCATTTCTGAATCCACGGTCTTGGTGGCGTCCCCTGCTTTTGTACAAAGCCACGGCACTGACAGCATTAGCAGCCTTGAGCAATTAGCCCAACTGGATTGGGTTATTTACACACCGGCATCTGCCACCTTGGTGCTTTCAAAAGACGGAGGCCATCATCGTATTCGCTTAAAAGGCCCTGTAAAAACCAACAACTCGGCCGCGCGCCTAGCCTTTGTGGTGGCGGGCCAAGGGGCTGCTAAATTATCTTATTGGATGGTGGCGCAGCACATTAAACAAAATGAGCTGGTTCAGCTATTGCCTGACTACCAGTGCCAAGACATTGATATTTATGCGGTTTATCCAAGGCGTTTAAATGGTGCTAACCAAATCAGCCTCTTGGTGGACTTCATTAAAGACTTCTTAAATAGCCCTGAAAACATGCCCGCCTAACAGAAAACTTCTTTTGTATTATTTTTTGATACAAAGAGTGCCAATTCTTGGTAATTGTTTAATATTACTAAGCAATTAAACTGTGTTCGAACTTGAAAGCCTCTGCTCAGATACAGGGGCCACACAATCTTTGGAGACTCAAATATGAAATTTAAAACATTGTTGGCAGCCGCCGTACTGTCATTAAGCTCTTTATCATTTGCCGATAACATCTTGATCGTCATGTCCGATAAAAGTGAACTGGAACTGAAAGAAGGCAAAATCTACAAAACCGGTTTTTACTTCAACGAACTAATGGAGCCTGTGAAACGCTTTTTAGATGAAGGCCACACCCTAACGTTCGCAACACCAAACGGTGTGGTACCAGCCATGGACCCTAACTCAGATAGCCTATCGTTATTTGGTAACGACCAAGCCTATTACGATGCTCATAAAAAACTATTGGAAGAAATTAAACTAATCGATTTAGTAGACAGCCCAGTGGTGAGCTTTGATCGTATTGAACAAATCGGCGTTGAACATTTTGATGCGTTTTTTGCACCCGGTGGCCACGCGCCAATGGAAGACTTATTAGTTGATGATCAACTTGGTCGCATCCTTACGGCGTTCCACGAGAAAAACAAACCAACTGGTTTAGTATGTCACGGCCCTATCGCGCTGCTATCAACTTTGCCAAATAACGATGAATTTGTTGCCAACTTAGAAGCCGGTAAAAAAGCAGTGGCTGATAAAAACTGGATCTATAACGGTTACGATATGACGGTATTCAGCAACACGGAAGAAGAAGCAGCTAAAGGTTATTTAGGTGGCGGTGAAATGAAGTTTTACCCAGAAACGGCACTTTCAAAAGCCGGTGGTGATTACCAGCGTAGCAAAGCGGATTGGGCACAAAAAGTGGTTGTGGACCGTGAGTTAATCACTGGCCAAAACCCTGCGTCAGCCAAAGCCGTTGCCGAAGAGATTTTGAAGAAGCTTTGAAACTTACTTTAAAGAGCAATGGGCCAAAACCACAAACTGCAGCCAAAGCCGTTGCAGAAGAGATTTTGAAGAAGCTTTAATAGCTCTTTAATCTTTTGAAAAACCGCTAAAACAAAAAAGCCCAAACCTGTTTATAAGGTTTGGGCTTTTTTATTTTCTGCTTTAAAAAATCTTAGCTTGAAGCGTTAACGGCGAGGCTCTAACAAGGCAAAAGCCCCTTTTAGTGAGGGCGTGTAGATAGACTACACAACCGAACTAAAAGGGGCTTTTAACGAAGTTAGAACGCAAGGTTGCTGCTCCATGAGCAACCTATGTACCTACATCCAGGTAGGTAAATGAGTTAGCTTCAAGGGCGTTCATCTAACTCTGGGTTCTCTTCATCTTCCGGCGGCAATAGATCTTCACGAGAAATCTCCATAGCCAGCAATACGTTTGCTGCAACGTAAATAGAAGAGTAAGTACCCACAACCACACCAATGCTTAATGCCATGGCGAAGTAATAAATGTTTTCACCACCCATAAGTAAAAGCGCAAGCAATACAATCAAGGTTGTGAAAGAGGTGATTACTGTACGGCCTAAGGTTTGCGTTAAGCTTCGGTTGATCACATCAAATGGTGACATCTGACGAATGATGCGGAAGTTTTCACGAATACGGTCGGCCACTACGATGGTATCGTTAAGTGAGTAACCAATTACCGCAAGCAGTGCTGCCATTACTGTCAGGTCAAACTCAAGCTGGAAGATCGAGAATACACCTAAAATAATGATGACATCGTGCATCAATGCGATTACCGCACCCACTGAGAATTTAAACTGGAAGCGCGCCGCTACGTAGATCATTACCACTGCAAGGGCTAACAATAATGCTAGGCCGCCTTGGTCACGTAGCTCTTCACCCACTTGCGCACCAACAAATTCGGCACGACGCAAGGCCACACTGTCTTCGCTGCTTTCTTGCAAGGTTGTCAAAACTTCATCGCCTAGGTTAGCGCGATACGCTTCTGACATTCTTAATAGAACGTCTTGCTCGCTACCAAAGTTTTGCACGATTACATCACGGTAACCTGCGCTTTCTAGCGTGCTACGAATTTGATCAATGTCGGCTTTTTCTTCATAGCCTACTTCGATTAATGTACCGCCTGTGAAATCCAAACCAAGGTTTAAACCTTGATAAGCCAATGAGGCAATGGATAACAATAAAAACGCGATAGAGAATACGGCGGCAACTTTACGCACGCCCATGAAATTAAAATCTTTAATTTCGCTCATGTTATTTGCCTCCGATAGAAAGTTTTTGCACACGACGGCCGCCGTAAACCAAGTTGGTCATGGCACGTGTCACAACAATGGCAGTGAACATTGAGGTTAAAATACCGATAGAAAGTGTTACGGCAAAGCCTTTAACCGGGCCAGTACCCACGGCAAACAAAATGATCGCAACAATTAATGTTGTAATGTTGGCATCAAAGATTGTTAAAAATGCTTTGTCGTATCCAGAGTGAATGGCTTGCTGTGGATTTAAACCATTCTTCATTTCTTCCCGTATTCGGGAGAATATGAGCACGTTAGCATCCACCGCCATACCAACTGTTAATACGATACCGGCAATACCTGGCAGCGTTAACGTGGCACCTAACATGGACATAACAGCCATTAGCAATAAAAGGTTTACGGTTAGTGCGATGTTGGCAATCACACCAAACACACGGTAGTACACCACCATGAAGATCAGTACTAATGCTAAACCAAGCTGAACACTGCTCACACCCAGTTCGATATTTTCTTTACCTAAGCTTGGGCCAACGGTACGTTCTTCAACAAAGTACATTGGCGCGGCTAAAGCACCAGCACGCAGTAATAATGCAAGCTCAGAAGATTCACCCGCTTCTAAACCGGTAATGCGGAAACTAGAACCCAAGGCGCTTTGAATAGTGGCTAAAGAGATAATGCGTTTTTCAACAAACTTATCTTCCACTGCCACTTCTTCACCGTCTTGCATTTCGTAACGAGTACGTACTTTATGCTCAACAAATAAAACGGCCATGCGACGCTTGATGGCTTTCTTAGTAATTTTGCCCATTAATGAACCGCCTGTGCTATCCAGGTTAATGTTCACTTGTGGCTGACCGTTTTCATCAAACGAAGGTTGCGCGTTTGATACGTTGTCGCCGGTTACGATTACTGTTTTTTCTAAGCGGGCTTTACCACGACGCTCGTCTTTAAAGATATGTTCTTCTGTATTGTAACGAGAGGCATCAGCAGTGGCTTCCAAACGGAACTCAAGGTTAGCGGCTTTACCTAAAATCTTTTTAGCGGCAGCTGTGTCTTGCACACCCGGTAATTCGATTACGATACGGTTACGACCTTGGCGTTGAACCAAAGGCTCTGCCACACCCAGTTCGTTAACACGGTTACGAATGGTGGTTAAGTTTTGTTTTAGTGCATAGTCTTCAAATTCTTTTACTTTTGCTTTGGTTAATTCTAGGTTTAGCCAAAAGCCACCGTCTTTATCTGACGTTGTTGTCACAAACTCAGCGTATTCACGACGGATAAAGTTTTCCGCTTCATCGCGCACATCTTCTTTGGCGAATTTAATATCAATGCTGTTATCTTTACCGCTTACTACGCGTTTATAACGCAGTTTTTCTTCACGTAGATTACGCTTAAGTGTGCCTTTGTAGCCTTGCACACGTTGCGTTAAAAATTCTTCCATATCCACTTCCATTAAGAAGTGCACACCGCCGCTTAAATCCAAGCCTAATGTCATTGGACCGGCGTTAAAATCTAATAACCATTGTGGTGTGGTTGGCGCTAAGTTAAGCGCAACAATAAAGCCATCGCCAAGTTTACGTTGGATTAAGCCTTTTGCTTCTAGCTGTTTTTCAGCGTCGCTAATTCGGATCAGCGCAGTTTTATCCTGCAATTGCTGGCCAAAATATTTGATGTTTGAACCATCCAATACTTTTAACGCTTTATTTAAGGTGTAGTCGTCAACTGCATCGCCACTTTTGGCAGGGGTAATTTGTACAGCCGAATCAGGCGGATACATGTTTGGCAGAGCGTAGATCACACCCATGGTGCAAACAAAGATGATCAGTAGATATTTCCACAGGGGGTACTTATTTAACATAAGTTGTTTCCTAGTTGCTCTGGTTAGGCTGGCGAGCAAGCGTTACTTTATTGTTGTTAGCTTTTTTTTAACTATGTTTTTTACAGGCTATTTATACAACAAAAGCCATCAAGGTCTAAACCCTGACAGCTATTGTTTGATACCGATTAATTCAATTATTCTTTAATTGATTTAATCGTACCTTTTGGCAATGCCGCTGTAATGGCTTGCTTTTGTACTGGCAACTCAACGTTTTCAGCAACTTTAACCATAACAAACTCGTCGCTTACTTTAGTCACACGACCAAGGATACCGCCGTTTGTTACTACTTCAGTGCCCTTCTCAATGCTTTCAAGCAATGATTTGTGCTCTTTAGCGCGCTTAGATTGTGGACGCCATAATAGGAAGTAGAAAATTAATACAAAACCGCCTAAAAAGATAAGCTGTTCAAAACCAGCCCCTTGTGGGCCAGCGGCCGCGTCTTCTGCAAAGGCAGACGCTGAAAATAGTGAAACTAATAGAAGTGTCAATTTAGACATTGTGACTTTCCTTACTCTTGTCGAGTACTGCTTTTTATAAATGTTTGTTTATTGTCTGCCCCACATAGTAGGGACGAAAACTGGTATTTAAAGGCCATTACGGCATTTTTGTAGGAGTCGAGCAGGCTCAACCCCTAGATGTATTCCGCCTGGTCAATCTGCTAATGGCGGCACTGGCTTCCCACGCTTAGCGTAGAATTCTTCTACAAAGGCGGTCAATGTACCTTCATCAAGGGCTTTGCGCAATCCAGCCATAACGGTTTGGTAAAAATGCAGGTTATGGATGGTGTTTAGCATGCTGCCTTGGATTTCTTTGCACTTATCTAAGTGGTGCAAATAGGCGCGGCTGAAGTTCTGGCAGGTGTAACAATCGCAGGTTTCATCCACAGGGCCATGATCGGTTTTATTGGCCGCATTACGTAGCTTCAATACACCGGTATCAATGAACAAGTGGCTGTTACGCGCGTTACGGGTTGGCATTACGCAGTCGAACATATCGATGCCGCGACGCACCCCTTCAACCAAGTCTTCTGGTTTGCCCACACCCATTAAATAACGAGGTTTGTGCTCAGGCATCTTATTGGCAGTATGATCTAAAATACGAATCATATCTTCTTTTGGCTCGCCTACTGATAGGCCACCAATGGCGTAACCATCAAAGCCAATTTCTTCTAGGCCTTGCTGGCTCACATCACGCAAGTCTTCGTACATGCCACCCTGAATAATACCGAATAACGCTGATTGACTATCGCCGTGGGCATCTTTTGAGCGCTTGGCCCAACGCATGCTCATTTCCATGCTGTCTTTGGCTTCTTTATGAGTGGCTGGATACGGGGTGCATTCGTCAAAGATCATCACGATGTCGCTGCCTAACGACGCTTGAATTTCCATGGATTTTTCTGGGGTTAATTCAACTTTGTCGCCATTAACAGGGCTGCGAAAGGTCACACCTTTTTCGGTGATTTTGCGCATTTTGCCAAGACTGAATACTTGAAAGCCGCCGCTGTCCGTTAGGATAGGTTTATCCCACTGCATGAAGTTATGCAGGCCACCCGCACCTTCAACAATATCAGTGCCTGGGCGCAACCAAAGGTGGAAGGTATTACCTAAAATGATCTCAGCACCGGTGGCTTTCACATCACGAGGCAACATACCTTTCACACTGCCGTATGTGCCCACAGGCATAAAGGCAGGTGTTTGAATATCACCACGAGGAAAACTGATGGTACCGCGACGGGCTTTGCCTTCGGTTTTTTTAAGATCGAACTTCATAAAACTCATTTAGTGCTCCTAAATATCTTGAGCCCTATGTCACCTCGGGCGTTATTTCGTGCTGCCCTATGTTGCCTACATGGATGTAGGTATGTCGCGATGGCATGGATGCCATGGAGCGACCAACTCGGGCCATCTATTTACTTCAATGCCTTACAGCATCTTAAGAAAAGTAGGTCGAACTACTTATCCCAAAGGCTTTCAGCCTCTAAATTCTTGGTTAAAAACATGGCGTCTCCATAACTGAAAAAGCCATACTTTTCTTCTACCGCCGCATCGTACGCATTTAGTACAGGGCCACGGCCCGCAAACGCACTGACCAGCATGATCAAGGTGGATTCCGGTAAATGGAAGTTGGTGATCAAGGCATCCACGGTTTTAAATTCATAGCCTGGGTAAATGAAGATTTGCGTATCATCATTGTAGGCTTCAATTTGACCACTCTCTTTTGCAGCCGGGCTTTGGCTGGCGCTTTCTAGGCTGCGCACACTGGTGGTGCCCACGGCAATTACGCGTTTACCTGCAGCTTTGGTGGCGTGAATCGCATCCACTGTGGCTTGCTCTACTTCTACGTATTCGCTGTGCATAACATGATTATTCACATCATCCACTTTTACTGGCTGAAAGGTGCCTGCACCCACATGCAGAGTAACAAAGGCGGTGTTTACCCCTTTGTTTTTAAGATCACTGAGCAGTTCGTCATCAAAATGTAAACCTGCGGTTGGCGCCGCCACTGCGCCGGGCTTTTCATTGTAAACCGTCTGGTAACGCTCACGGTCACTTAGCTCGTCTTCACGCTCCATATAAGGTGGCAATGGCATGTGGCCCACTTCTTCTAACCAGTTAACTAAGTTAATGCCTACTGGCAGTTTAAAGTCCAGCTCGAACAAGGCATCTTGACGGCCAGTGACTTCAACCTCTAAACCTTCTAATAAAATCACGGTTCCGGCTTTAGGGGCTCGGCTGCATTTAATGTGGCTTAGGGCGGTGTGATCTGACGTTAGGCGTTCAATTAACGCTTCTAACTTGCCACCACTTTGCTTTTGGCCAAACAAGCGGGCCGGAATCACTCGGGTATTGTTAAATACCATCAAGTCACCGGGCTCTACCAAGCTAAGGATATCCGTGAACTGTTTGTGCTCAAGCTCGCCGTTACGTAAACACAGTAGTCGACTAGCAGAGCGCTTAGCCTGTGGATAGCGGGCAATCAGCTCATTGGGTAAATCAAATTGGAAATCGCTGGTTTTCATGTGGCTAGCTGATTACGCAAATAAAAAAAGGAGGCAAATTATACAGGGCTTAAGGGGTCTAAGTCTAAGCTAACCAGTCCATAAACCCTCTCATTACCCACAAGGCCAGCCTAAGCCTTTGTTAATACTTGGCTTTTTTACCCCCGTGCGGGCGTAATTTGACCCAAAGCATTGACTCGCACAGGGTTGCTGGTATTATGCCTGCCACTTATTTATGGCTTGCGAGCCAACTTCCATCGCGAAGAAGTAAGTAGATAGTGCCGGTGTGGTCGTAATGAGTTGTATACACGTATACCTCAGACAACAAAGGCCAATAGGTAATACAAAGCCTTTAATTATTGTATGCAGTGCCGGTGTGGTGAAATTGGTATACACGACGGATTCAAAATCCGTTGCCTTCGGGCGTGGCGGTTCAAGTCCGCCCACCGGTACCACCGAATACTAAAAAGTCGACTTCCGAAAGGGGTCGGCTTTTTTTGTGCCTGTCACATTGTTCTAATAAAGCTAAAAAGCCCCACCCAAAGAATGGATGAGGCTTAAAATAAACAACCAACAAAGCAAATTAAAAATCGAACGACTGCTTAAAGTTTAAATACAATCTGTCTTGATCATCGTACATGCCATGCATACTGTTTGCGGGTCCATCAAATACAATCACACCCATCTCAAACTGGCTATCACTGCGCCAGTCATACCTAACATTGTATTTCAGCATATTGCTTGAGGCGTTTAAGTCACTGTACAACCACACCAGTGATGACATTAATCTAAGTTGGCTCCACTCTTTTTGAATAAGCGCCGATGCACTTTTGATATTATCCTGCGCAACAAACTGATCACTTTGATTATACAGTTGGCTTACGGTGGCCTGTAAATTAAAGGTCCATTCATTTTCTTGAATGTCTAATCCCAATAACGCATCCAGTTTATTGATCGACTCAAAGTCACTGCCTGATTGCACTGATTCATCTAAATAATAAGCCACATCACTGCGCAGTACGCCCAAAGAAATGGGCCTTGCAAATGACACTGCAAACACATTTCGTTTTTCTAAATGTTCTTGTGTAAACGCTTGGGCACCACTTCCTTCAAAGGTAAACAATGGGTCAGGGTTATAGCCATTAAAGGCATAGATATCTAAATCGGTGCCATCAATAAAAAAACGCACTCTTAATGCTAGATCTAGATTTTCAGAGTCCGCTTGCACACTATCACTGGGAAAGCCTGGTACAGAAAAGTTGGTTTGATCTTCTGCGTATTGCGTTCGCTGCGTTTTACCGGCGACTATAAATTGATATTCAACCTCGTCTTGAAAGTGCTCAACCAATAACATTTCTCGTGGTACACGGCCTAAAGAATAGTCATCAAGATAGGGAATTAACGCTTCGGTTAAGTTAAGCGGATTAATCACATCAATGATGCGAAAGTAATCACCCTTGCCCCACGCCACTTGTTGTTTACCCAGGCGATATTGCCAGTTATCCGTTTCATAACCCAATACCCACTCACGAACTTCTGCAGTGGATTCCATATCAGAATCACTATCATAGTATTGCGAGCGGTACTTGCCATAACTGATGGTTTCAATAGAAACATCGTTATAATTCCAATCCACTTCAAGTTTGCCATCTAAGTTTGAGCCTAAAGACGTTTGTGTATCTTCTTCAAACACATTTTGATTGCCAATACGTTGTAGCTGCTCTAAACGGGAAAAACCCTTCATAGAAAAACGATCGAAACTGAGTAAGTTATTGGACGTATCGGATAAGGCTGCGCTGGCATTACTGATCACACATGTGACCAGTAACAACACACCAGAGCAAAATGCATTCATTGAGAATTTCTCAATAAAAGTGCTTGGCATTATTTAACCCCTTTACGTAATGTCCGTTGATTGAATAATGAATCTTTTAGAGATTGATTGTATTTAGTGTCTTTCCTAATCAGCTGTGTATAACCACCGTCTACTAGGTTATCCATTTTAGCTTCGGTCACGGTCCAAAACCCGCCAATATTTTCCATGGACACCACTTCAAATACTTTGATCAATCGCGAAGACCTGAAGATCTCATCTTTAAGAATCAGATTTTTTTCTTGATCCACATAAATCATACGACGGCTGTAACCCGTTCTTGGGTTTTCCATACCGTCTTTTGTGGTGGCTTCAATCACGGCCACAGTGTTACCGGCTAAATTTTCTTCTTTTTTGAACGTGTATTGGTAATCACTGATTTTCATACGTTCAATGTCGGCAAATGAAAAGTCAGTGCCTAAAAAAGGCCCTTCTTTTGAATTAGTTGCTATGCGTTTTACTTTTCTAAGAGCAGGAAGGTATAACCATTGATCGTCTTCTTTATTGTCTATTTCTGCATAACTTTGCATCAACAAACCTGTGCCTGCGGTATTACTTGGCGAGGTGAAATACAGCAGCCCTTTACGCTCTTCTCCAAATTCTTTTTCGAACATTTTAAGGGTTCGGCTTCTTACAAAGCCGTCTGACATGGTTTGTACTAAATCCACTTCTGAATAACGGTCAAGACCTTGTTCTCGGTCTTTTACATTTTTAATAATCTTTGTGGCATCAGGCACTGCTGCACCGTGCACAAACATTGCACTGCCCAATAATAAAGCCCCAACTGCGAATACGTTAACGATACGTTTCATTTAATTCACCTTTTAGATTATTCAGTTTTAGCCAATGAAAATTCAGAACGGCACTCTAACGCTTGATAGTTAGACGCTGTGGCTGACCAATTATTTTTATCTGTCATATTAAAGCCATCTAGCTTTGGAAAGTCCGCACCGCTTTTAATCATTCGCATAAGCTTAAAGCGTTTAAAACTTGGGCTTGCTAACGCATGTAAATGGCGACTGCGCACACTTTCGGCAATCATATACAGCTGCTCTATTTGATCACTGGAGGTAATGGCTTGATTTGGATTCATGGAATGATTCAACATGGATAGTAAATCCACAGCACTGTAGTGTTGCAGTGCACCCTGCCCATACTGCGCGCTTGTTGTTGATAACAACTCAAATACCGCTAAAGGATTTATATTAGCTCTTGGCTCTAAATCCACAGACTGCAAACTCATGCCCATTAACGGGCCTTTGTTCGCCACCAAGCAAGATGAATAACGAGTTTGCAAAGCATTTGTTACTTTTGATAACAGTACTTGCTGCTCTTCTTTTGTGTATTCATATTTAAGTTTCACCCAAATATTCAACGACTCTCCTGATTGCTCAGCAATTCGACTTTGCAGTAGCGGGTGTTTATCCACAATGGACTTCAAGGTTTTCAAACCGGTATCTGTCAGCTCTCGCGTTTCAATCAAGCGTCTAAATCGTACTGAATCCCCTTGCGCCACAATGGTATTTTCTGTGGCCAAGCTATCAATGTTACGAATAAACGTTCGATCTTTGTTATCTTTCAGTGTCCATAAACTATCCACAGCAGGCACTAATTTAGATAACTCATGTGCGCTGTACACACCTTGGCTAGGGTATAAGGTCACCACTAACCAATCAGAGTCTTTTGCGGCAACCCCCACTGGCAAAGCCAGCAGGGATATTAAACACGCATAAATAAAGTGACGTTTATGCATTCGCCTCAGCACCTTCTACCACTGAGTCATCTTCGTCTTTATCTTTGTTAACCGCATTTGCCACAATGGCCGGCAGTACTAACAAAGAGAACACCGCACTCAAACACATGGTAATCGAGATGAAATACCCAAGGTTAATTAACGCCTGATAACCAGACAGGGTAAGCACAAGGAAGCCAGCCCCCAGTGCCAAGGTGTTAATTAAAATAGGCTTGCCGCACAATCTAAGAGCGTCTCGAATTTGTTCTAAACGGGTTTCAGACTGACTGGTTTTTAAAGCCGAAATAATATGGATGGAGTAATCGATACCAATGCCGAACGAGATGGCTGCAATAATGGAGGTACCAATATCTAAATCCACGCCCGCTGCAGCCATAATGGCAAACACACCCAGTAGAGTTAAGATCAATGGTAAAGGCACCAAAAGTGCAATGCTTGGTGAGCGGAAGATTAACAACACAACCAGCATGATTAAAATGCCAGCCAATACCAAGCTGCTCACCTGCCCCCATACAACCGCATTTGTCGTGGCCACTAAAATCTCACCATAGCCAGATACTTTAATGGTGCTGCCTTGCGGTAAAATTGAAGCGGAATATTGCATCACATCATCAATGACTTTGCTTACTTCTGACGAACGGTCCGTATGTAAAATAGTAACGATGCGAGAGTTTTGATAGCGACGATCCACCACATCAAATAAATCTCGGCCGTTGCCGTTTTCATACAATAAAAAATATTGCGCTAACAACTCAGTACTTAGCGTCGTGGGTAAAGCATACGCTTCGGCACTCATATTATTATTTAGAGTTTGATTTAAGCGCTTAACAAAATCAGGCAAGCCATAAGTGAAGCCGACAATTTCATGTTCTTTAAGGCGCGCTTCAATGGCATTTAATGCAGCCACATATTCAGTTTGATGGAACGCATCCACCTTCCCTGACTCAATTAAAATACTAATCGGTGTTGTGCCACCAAAGTGTTGATTAAGGGCTTTATCATCCACACGGATTTGGCTGGTCTCTTCAAAATAACCAATAACCTGGTTATCTACTTTCAAGTTACTTGAAATATACCAAGCGCTGCCAACGATCAAACACAATGTAAGCAACACAGCTGGCTTAGCCACTTTGGCCACGCCACTGAATTTTGCCATGACATTATCTAAACGAGTGCTGGCCAATAGCCCAAGTTTTGGTGGCTTTGATTTCCATAAAACAAGAATAGTTGGCAAAAAGAAAATCGTAATCGCCCACGCGATAATCACACCGATGCCCACAAACACACCAAACTCTTGAATAAACGTTACTTCTGTCCAGGCAAGTGACATAAAACCAATGGCGGTTGTGATTGTGGTAACCAACATAGGCCAAAACAATTGTGTGATCGCAGCGGATGCCGCTTGAGAGCGCTGCTCTCGTGTGGAATTTTCTGGCAGATGACGATAATAGTCAGATAAAAAGTGAATGGCATCGCACACGGCAATGGCAATAATAAAGACGGGCAGCATGGATGTAATAATATTTTGCTTCACCCCCATGGCGCTCATTACCGCTAACGTCCAAATAAGACTTAAAATCGCAATCAATAGTGGAATCACCATGCCTTGAATACGGCCAAAGCTGATTAACAATACAACTAAAATCACCAACAATACGCCTGGTAATAATGTTTGATTATCTTTTTCCATGTTCGAAGCCGTTTCCGACGCGATCATAGGTGGGCCACTTAAATGCAAAGAGTTTTCACCTAGGTCATGGTTTGAAATTAGCGCATTAATCGACTGGTAAGCCAGCAACATAGAAGGTGAATCATCTTCTGCAATATTAAACTCTAGTTGAATGCTGGTTGCTGAGGCATCTTCAGAAATTAAACTATTCAAAAACAGCGGGTTTTGAAACACTTCTTGTTTAAGACCATCAATACTTGCCAAATCAGACAATGGGGTTTTCATCAAAGGATGAATATCGATGCCATCCACAGTGGGTGTAATATTTTCAAGCGTCACTAAAGAACGTACTTTACGCACAGGATTTATGCGTACAAGCAATGTTTTTAACCACTCACCATGAGTTACAAACGTTAAAGAGTTTTGATCAATACGCGTGACCAGCTTATTTAACGCGTAAGTATCACCTACCGTTAAACCATCATCTAAAATACTATTAATGGCTTCGATTTCGTTTGGCAAGCCAAGCTTTAGGCTTGCTAACTTAGCCACATCGTCTTCTGTCACTAACGTCATTGATTTAAACGCTTGAGTCAGCGCAGACACCAAAGCAAGAGATTGTGCGTTGAACACATCCCCTTCTTTATTAACCACCGCAATAAAAGCTTGCTCTCCTGCATTGGAAAATAAGCCTTTTACTCGATCATCCGCCATACGGCTAGGGTGCTCTTTATCAATCATATAAGGCGTAGCATTAATCTGCAGTTTACCTGCGCTTCCTAATGCCAATACAGTGATCACTAAAAAAGCCATGATGGTTAACCATGGGTGGTTATGCAGTTTATTGGTCGCCTGAATAATGGCTTCGATAGGAGAATCCGTTTTAGTTGTCATATCATGCCTCCGCCAATTGATTATTTTGATTCGCTTCAGATAACACGTTATTCCAACTCATTTTTAAATTTTCACGTTTTTTATCATTGTTTTTAAACTCTTTAACCATAGAGTCCCAGATTACACGTTTATGAATTTCAGCCGTGCCGCCAGCAAATAGCAGCCCAATGGCATCGCGTAATAAACGTTCGTAATAATTGTCACGGCGGTAACCGTAATTACCCATAACACGCATGGTACTAAGAGAGGATTCATGAAATATTTCAGCAGAAAACATTTTCACAATAGAAGCGAGTTTTGAGCAATCTTCGCCTTTTTCAAGAGCATTAAGAGCACGAAAAATAACCCCTTTTAATAACTCTAATTTGCTTTCTATATCAACAATATATTGCTGAACATATTGATTATCACCAATGGCTTTACCAAATGCTTGGCGCTCTTGGCTGTACTGTAGGCTCTCTTCAATAAGAGGAGTAATGCAACCTGAAACCAATATGCCTGTTAATACACGTTCAACTAAAAAGGCAAAATACAACACGGCAAGACCATCTTCTTCATTGCCAACTCGGTTCTCGTTCATCAGGTTTACATTTTCAAAGTCAATCACGCCAATAGGCGTACCGCGATTACCCATCAAATCAAATGGCTGTGATTGTTTAATGTTTTCGCTGTGTGTATCGAAAATAAAACAAGCAATGGATTTATCTTGTTTGCCCACCACCTTGCCAAAGGTCATGCAAATATCGGCAACCGGTGCGTTGGTAATATTCCACTTTTTGCCATTTAAAACATAACCATTCTCGGTGCGATCAACTTGTGTCTTAATCGAACGCACATCTGAACCGCAACCCTGTTCTGTAATGGCAAAACAAGCCAGTTTTTCACCGCTTATAAGCTCAGGCAGCCAGGTTTGGCATTGCTCTTTGGTGCCATAATTAACCAATGCAGACTGCACCAGTGCCACTTGCGCAACTAAAGTCACAAGCACACCCATATCTTGGCAACCGGCTGAAAATCCTTCTAATGCGGCACCAAACTCAGCAATGCCTAAACCCGCACCACCGTATTCTTCAGGCATACACAGTCCGAATAAACCGGTGTCTCCTACGCGCTTCCATAACGCTCGATCAAAGTTAACCTTGGCATCTCGCTCAGCCGCAGACGGCCTTACGATGTCATGACCTACGGTATAATATTTAGATTTTAGATTTAGCTGCTCAGTATTCCATTCCATAACGGCATCAACTCTCAGTTTCGGCTAATAAAGGGGTAACGTTTTTAGTTTCAGGATTGTTTTTAATTTTTTTATAGGTACTTAAAAACTGCTCGTCCTTCAGGGATAACAAAGACTCAAGTACAAATGCTTTTTTTGCGTCAATGTTCTTCACTTCAAACCAGAACGGCGACACATTGCGACCTGCGTATCGGCTTACATATAAGTGATCTTCAGGAATACAAACGTTTGCATCGTTAATAACCGTTGGATTAAACCCATACAGGTCTAAATTTCGTAACGTAACATTGGTTTCGCCGTCACCGACCATGGCCTTAATGCTGTTATCAGGGTTGGTAATTAATGCTCGGTAAGCTGCTAACAGCATGACACCAACTTTTGCAGATTTAACAGGGTCTGATTCATGAGTTTTTACAACTCGACCAATCTCACGTACCTGATCCACACTGTATTTGGTAAGGGCTTCTACACCTGCATACAAATCATGGCCAAATGCATTTTCAACGGAGTATCGCGCGCTTCGTTCTTGGGAAAATGGAACATCCAGATCAATAGGCGCCTTAAGCGTGGAGTAAGCCATCACTTTGCCAGTGAGTTTTTCTAGCACAATAATATGAACATCATCATTAGATAGATTATCTAATGGTTCACTGTGCAAGAGTTCTTTCGCAGCCTGTGGCTGATTGATAAAACCCA
>Ga0209712_10000223_pt1 | contig 51524 bp, 40 predicted proteins | sample ArcOceMetagenome_FD_187443 | JGI IMG/M metagenome (GOLD analysis project Ga0209712, IMG submission 187443) | Marine eukaryotic phytoplankton communities from Arctic Ocean - Arctic Ocean - Greenland ARC118M Metagenome (SPAdes) (version 2) | ecosystem: Environmental > Aquatic > Marine > Oceanic...
CTATGGTGTTTGCCTTTTGCTTAAAACGGCCTTTAAAGCGGCTAAAAACAGTAAGATAAAGTTGGTTGAAAAAATTCATAGTTGCCAATATAGAAAAAAACCCGTGATTTCAACCCTTATTTTGAGACATAAAACACTAATTCTGAGTGATGACTTGAAAGTTGTCAATTTCAAAAGTACCACTATTATTAGTCCCCCCACCAGTGTATTTAAAAGCAATAAAAGCCGTCCCAGAATAAGCACTTAAATCTATATAGCTAGAGTCAATCCAGTTCTGATAAGATTCTGAGTCCGAAACAATAATTCCTGGCAGGGCTGACCATGTCGCTGAAATAACCCCTGAATTGGTGGCATTCCAGTCTGTTGAAATTAGCAATTCCAAATTGCTATTGTCACTAAAACTGTTAGATGATTGAAAGTTGATAAATTCTATTGATTGTGAGTCCAAGTTAATAGGTGGCGAAATTAACCAAGCAATATTAGAGGGGTCTCCAGAATTATAGGCTCCTATTTGTGCTATTTTACTTCCTTGATTTTGACTGTCAGTTGTTGTTTTAATTTTCCATTCTTTGCTTCCGGCTTCTATAAAATTGTTCCAAACACCCGATATTGACGAATTATTTGGATAGGACTCAAAATCATCTTCAAAAACAACTGAAAACTCATTCGAATCTGTTAGAGTACAACGAGATGAATTTAATTCCACATCCTCTGTAGTATTTAAAACTAAAACCAACTCTGAACCGTTGTAGGTTTTAGACACAATCCCAGATATGGTGCCGCCTCCATCAGTTAGAACTTCGTTCTTAAAACTTGCAAATGAACTTGTTTCTAATATAAAATTGTAATATGAAAAGCCTGAACAACGTTGAACGGTTTTATGACTGTCATAATCATCTGCTGGATCAACAAAAGGCTGACCTACAGAGCTGATTGGAAACTCGAGCTTGTCGAAAGTGACGAAAATCCCTATATCCTTGCTTTCAAGTATGGACACTGATTTTGGAATAATCATTTCTGTACTTGCAGATCTAAAAATATGAGATGGATACCTGTTTGAGGTCAGGGTCTCAACTTCACCATCCTTAGTATTTCCACCAATCGTATACACACCATCTCCGCTTTTTACCTCTACTAAAAACAATCCTTTTAAGTAAATATAAATTTCTCTACCCTTATTAAACCGATTATAGGAATCAACCTGATTTAATGTGATTTTAATTGCATCTGTTGCATTTTCTGTTGAATTTTGAATAAAAAATTCTTTATAAAAATTCCCTGTTAAATCCGATGAAGACACATAGCCTTTAATGGCTATTTCTGAAGAAATTAAAGTGGCATCTTCTCCTGAGTAAAACTGACTTTTTAATTGTTCGATTGTAATTAACTGGACGTGTCCAGTTTCAATGCGCTCTAAAAGAGTCTTTAAATTTTTATTTTTTCATCCCCTAAACTTTCTGGGACCGAAAAATCGTCGTCTTGTACACAAGCCACAATAGCAACACTCGCTAAGAGTGCTAGTAGATAGTTTTTAAAATTTATTGGTTTCATCTGTTTATATTTTTTGTGTTATTAGAATCTAAGATTAAGGTTTATGAAGTAAGTTGTCCCACGACCAAACCAGTATTTCGGTCCAAAACGTCGTTTTGGGGCACTCGTATCTTCTTTTAAAGATTGGTAATTGGCGTTACGCCCTTGCTCGAATCCACCCGTTTTAAATTGGGTATTCAAAATGTTGTTTAAACTTACAAACTGACTGATGTACTTGTTCCCAACTTTCCAAGACTTCCCTCCTACAGCATTCCACACCATATAAGAGTCAAATTTTTCTTGTCTTAGCAGCTCTTTCGCAAGTGTTGGATCGTAATCCGGAAATGGAATCCCATCTGTATCAAGATAAAAATTCTCAGTACGCGTTAAAGGAGATACATCTATATAAGCATTGGACATAAAATTTGCCGTGGTCCCAAACCACCAGTAGTTAGGATCGCGGTATTCAAAACCTAAAGAAGCAGCCCGTTGTGGGCCTCCTGCAATTTTATAATTTTCCAAGTTCGCTTCCCCGAAGTTTAATCCATCAATAAAGTCACTAGAAGTTAATAATAAATTTGGATTGTTGTCATAAGTATATTGACCTACGGAAGCGACTCCTGTTAATTTAATGGTTGGCGTCACTTGTGCTTCAATCCCAAATTCGATACCTAAATGTCTTTTGTCAATTCCTTCAAGAACTTCTTGGACAAAAGCAGTGCCTGAATCCACTCCACTAATTCCATCTGCATAATAAAACGAAACTTCATTCGCATCTTGCATCTTGGTGAAATACCCCGTCAATCTTGTTTTGACAATCGGAGATTTATAAATATAGTTCAGATCAAACGTGCAGATTTTTTCTTCAGTAATACCAAAGCCCGATTGGTCTCCTACAATGGCATGGTTATCTCTTGAACTAGAAAAGGTATTACGAATGGTTGGTGCCTTTGTTAAATAGCCCGCATTGGCGACTAACAAATGCTTTCCAGAAAATTTATACGTAAATCCACCTTTAGTACCGATACCTGTAAACTCTACTTTTTCGCCTTTGCCAAGTGAATTGTCTTTATAGACCTCACTTTGGTACAACCCTTCTCTTTGGTAGCTCGTTTTAGTATTCCTGACCGCTAAGAAAAAGTCAACCTTATTGTATTTAAACTGTGCTTGTGCAAACATGCTAAGTATGTTTGCCTCTAAGTTGTAGTTATATCTAAAAGTGTCTCCTTCGCCAACAATTTGGTTTGGGTTTTGCAAGTCAAACTGAACTTGGTCAAAGGAATCTATACTTAAATAGCCTGTTGTGCTACCTAACATGTCAATGATTTCTGCAAAATTATGCGATTTTAAATGTTTGTAGTTGATGGCTGCATTTAAGGTTATATGTTCAGAGATTTCTGAATTAATAATGGTATTCACCGACAATTGTGTGTCGTCACTACGGTCTTCATACAACACATAGGCCGCATTGTCACCTGTAAGATTGTTGGTGACGTTGGCATCGTAAAGACGGTTCCAAACTAATTGACCACCTTCCGTGAAATTTTGGTATGCATCATAAGCTCCTGCTAAATCAGGTCCATCCGTATCTGCCAAAAAGTAACTTGGCAAACCTTGGTAATAAGAAGGACTTGGATTGGAACCACCGGCATAGTCCAAACGGCTATTTCCGAGTTCTCCAAATTGGTAAGCAACATTGGTGTTTAAACTTGTTTTATCTGTGAAGTCCCAGTAATGGTTCAACATTAAAACAGGCTCTGCAATACGCTTGACACGCGAGTTGCGTTTTTCACCATCTTGGTAGCCCCAATATTCGTTGTACTTAATGTTTTTAAGATCGTACACTTCCTGCGTATTTGGAGATGATTTTCCACGCTTGTTTGGTGTATAAAATCCTGTGAAGTTTAAGCTATGCTTATCGTTAATTTTCTTTTCAACAGATAAAAAAAAGGAGTTTGCATTGTAAAATGTTCCATCTTGATAGCCTTCATTACCCCAACGTCTTCCTAAAGAAAATGCATAAGACCAGTCCCCTTTCACCACCCCAGAAGCATGGGTTGCCATGGCTCTGTTGGTGTAACTTCTATTAGAAGACGAATAGGTGACACGAGAACCACTTTGGTATTCAGATGCTCTTAGGTTAATATTGGTCGTTCCTAAGATTCCACCAAAATTATAATAGGAAGGTGCTAGACCTGTGGTCAATTCTTGGTTTCTAAGGACGTCATTTAAACCTCCCCAGTTGCTACATTGTGGTCTTCCGTTATAGATCTTGTTCATTTCGATACCGTTCATCAGAACAGTTCCATTATCGGAATTGAGTCCACGAACTCTAAAAAAGGAGGAACTAAATTCAAAGGCAGCTGCCCGTTGAAATATATCTTGAGAGGAGGCTAGCAATCCGGTAATATTGTCTGCACCGCTCGTATCAGAATTTAACTCATCATCTGATAATGAAATCGTAAACAAATCGTCATCTGAATTGTCTACTTGAAGCATCATGTCTTGAATGTCCAATATTTGTCCTTCTGAGACAATAATAGGATAGCGTGCAACTAAATAGCCGACTCTCTTTAAAGAAAGAAATTGTTCTCCAAGAGGAACATTTGAAGAAAACTTAAATTCGCCTAATGCGTCGGTGAGCGTATTCAGTTGCGTGTCTTCAAAATGCACTAATACCCCTTCAAGGGGTTGGTCTGTTAGCATATCTTTAATACTCCCCTGTACTATCGTTTGCTGAGCGAACGAAAAGAAAATATTAAAAAACACAAACAGACCGCATAAATTGGGTGTGTTCATATTAATAGATTTGGGTTAAAAAATTATATGTCTAAAACAAAAATATACTTCTTGTTTTAATTTCTTTACTTTTGTGAATAACTTAAAAACCAATTTTCTTTAAACTAAAACTATGACTCAAAAATTTATTTCAAATACACTGCTGATTTTCAGCTTGTTGTGTCTTACAATAGGCCAGGCACAAGAAAAAAGAAAATTTAAAATTCATACGGTTGCGTTTTATAATGTTGAAAACCTCTTTGACACGATCAATGATCCCAATAAATATGATGAGGCTAGCCCTATTATGAAGCTTAAAACTAATTTGGAGGGTGTTTATAAAAAGAAGGTCCAAAATATGGCGAAGGTTATTTCTCAAATAGGAAGTGAAGGATCTAAAAATTCGCCTGCAATCATTGGACTCTCAGAAGTAGAAAACAGGTCTGTTGTAGAAGATTTAGCCAATGACCCTGCTTTACTATCAAAAGATTATGGGATTGTACATTTTGATTCGCCAGACGAACGTGGAATTGATGTCGCATTAATGTATCAAAAAACATTATTTACACCATTAAGTTCAAGTACTCACGAGCTAAAACTCATGGATGACAGCAAAGACAAAAGAGATTACACAAGAGATCAACTGCTCGTTAGTGGGTATTTAGAGGGTGATTTGATCCATGTGATTGTAAACCACTGGCCTTCAAGAAGTGGCGGAGAAGCCAAAAGTCGTTCCAAACGTATGGCAGCAGCAGCCCTTAATAAGCGTTTGATTGATTCTCTTCAATCCAACGATCCCTATGCCAAAATATTTACGATGGGAGATCTTAATGACAATCCTGATAATGACAGTGTAAAGAAAATCCTCAAAGCTGAAGGGGATAAAAGTCTCGTAGGATTCAAGGGGATTTACAATCCAATGGAAGCGATCTATAAAACAGGGATTGGAACCAATGCCTATAAAGGGGTTTGGTTTCTATTTGATCAGATTTTGGTGAGCAAACCGCTGCTAGATGACGATTATAGTTCGTTTAGGTTCTACAAAGCTGGCATCTTTAATGCGCCTTATTTAATTAATAAAAAAGGAAAATACAAAGGCTATCCTTATCGAAGCTTTACCTATAGTGGATTTATTGGAGGGTATAGTGATCACCTTCCGGTGTATGTCCACGTTATTAAGGAAGTGGAGTAATTTCATTCCCTTATATTCATAAAAAAAGCAGCCCATGGGCTGCTTTTTTTATAGGTGTACTACACTGGCCACGAATTCCATGGAATTCTAGAGAGGATTAAAATTAAGGCGATGGTATAAAAAATCGCGATGGTTTTATACTTAGGTCCAGAAACCAATTTCTTTTTGTGTTTTGAATAGCCAATAGTAATTAAAGCGACAGCAAGAATGTTAATTGTTGGGTGCTCGACAAGGTATAAGCGTTGGACAGCATCTTTCATGACGCCACCAACTCCAAGGTCACTCCACAGCCCAAAACGAGCAGAGGTAAAATACAGAAGCAATCCTATAAGCAACTGAATATGGGATACGATCAATGTGAATAAAGAAACTCTAAACGCTTTGGCGTCGTAGTCTTTTTTACCAAAGTAGCCTATAAGGGCTTTAAAAACAGCTAAAATAAGGACGATAAGGACTAAGTAAGCCCAGTAGGAGTGAATCGTTTGGATCATAATGGATTGTTTAAAATTTATGTTTTAAAAATTAGTGTAAAATTAATCCCATTTATTTTCTGCATCATCGCCTCCCCAAATCAGAGTCGCCAAATAAGGGTTGTCTATAAAAGGATTTCTATTCCCTTGAGCAGAGTATATAACAGTATTTCTTTGGGTCTCAAATTCTGAGACTGGATCTTCAATGTTCCAGGCTATAAAGAGGTCCAAATTCCCTACCGAGTCAAAACTCTCCCCATATCGTATATTTAAATACAAGATCATACGTGCAACATCGCCACGCCATTCGTCGCCAGGATACCATCCGTTAGATGTTGTCAAATAATTGCCTCCACTTCCTTCTGCAAAGGCTTTGTTGCTCCGTGTTGAATTAACATCATCATCGCACACTCTTAGGTGATGTAAATCGGTTAAAGCAATATTTGAGCCTAGTAAAGATTGTGGGTAAACGTGTTCCGTATTAAATGTCTGAGGTGAATGGGAGTTTGAACCAGAAGTATATTCTTGCCAATAGCGCGTTTCTCCAGTATACATCAAAACAACATTATTTGTAGTTGTTAAATCGGCATCCGCATTATATAAATAGTTATGACGTTGTGCGTACGATAATATTGTGGTATGGTTGTCAGATGTATGATTTGCTAATTCATCATACATTAAATCTGGGTCTGCAACAAACTGAATTCCTGTATAATAACCGATTAAAACGTCTGGAATATTAAAAGAAAAGGAATCCAATACTGTAATTGATACCACAGCCGATGAACAGCTATTGTTTGGAGTATCGTCATCACAAATACTGTACATAAAACTATCCGTACCCAAGTAGTTTGTTGGTGGTGTGTATTCTACTGATCCATCAGAGTTCAACACAACAACGCCCAAGGTTTGGGAAGAATCTATTGAGGAAAGGATCGCTTCATCAATGACACTGTCATTTTCTAATAGATTGGTAATTGTTTTAGAGGTGTTTTTCGAAACATTATGAGCATCGTCTTCCGCAACTGGATTCCCTTGGTCTGCAACGATGATCGTCACTGTTGCTGTAGAGCAATCAGCGGGCGAGTCGTTATCACAGAGCGTATAGGTAAAAGAATCTTCTCCAATAAAATTAACGGCTGGAGCATAGGTATATGTATTATCTCTATTGTCAACTATAGTTCCGCCTTCCACTGTGGTTTGGTCAAAGGAAGTTATGACCGCATTGTCCTCAACGGTATCATTTGATAATAAGTTTTCAATAATAAAGTCGGTGTCTTCTAGGGCATCAAAGGAGTCGTCAACTGCTATAGGCTGACCTGTATTATTATTGTTTGTCTCTGAGTTGTTTGACCCAGGATCGTCTCCAGAACTACAATTAATAAATAAACTAGTAAAAAGGAAAATTGGTGTAATTTTTTTCATTCTCAAATATATTAAAATTAAAACAAAAAGCCATCTATAAAATAGATGGCTTTAGTAATGTTAAAAAAATGTATAGGGGTATTAGTTAACAACCCACAGTCCATCAGTTTTAATAAGACTCATGATTTCGTTTCCTGTTGCACCAGTATAGACAACAAATTTAAGAACATATTTTTGTCCTTCCTCAGCAGAAGCATCCATAGCATCTAATAGTATATTAAACGCTTCTAGAAGCATGCTGTCTGACCAGTAGTTAGAACTAGCAGTTCTTCTATCAAAACTTCCAAAATATCCAACGTTATCTGCTGGACCAGGGTATTGATCCATAAATGCACTTGATATCAAAGCAACATCAGCTGATGTTAGATCATACTTGATTGTATTGTCTGGAACCCAGTTTTCTCCATCATGACCAAACTGAACTGTTTCTACAATTTCGTTTTCATAAGGATGAAAGGCATTACCATCAAAAATAAATGCTGCTGTAAAACTTTTAGTAACACCACTACCCATATATAATTCATACATAGATAACACAACGTCGCCAGGACTTCTTGGGTCAAATTGATATACGTCCATCAAAGCAACAGGAATTTTAATGTCTGCCTCATCTGAACTTGAAAAGTTAGGATAACTTTCTCCCATTGCTGAGTACTGGTCTTCTGTAAATCCAGTAAATTTTATCCAATTTCCGTTTTCATAAGAAAAACCATTTGTGAGCGTGCTTACACTTCCAGAATAGTAGTCATAACGTAAAGACACAAAATCACCTTCAGTTGGGCTAGGATAAGTAGCATCTAAGTAATCGTATATATGTCCACTACTTGAAAAGTTACCATACGTTTGACCTGTGATTGCATTACATTCTGCTGCTGACAGCTCATAAACTTCAGCGTCATATGTTGAAACTGGACTGTATATATTAAATGATACTAAAGCACTTGAACCAAGCCCCCATACAGGAAATATATCTGACAAAAGCGCTGGAATCATATTCTTGGCATCTTCTGTTGAGTTAAAATTGCCATAGGTTAAACTTAAATCATCGTAATCATCATCTGTGAGCGTATAAACGGCGTCACCAACAATTGGACTTGCTTGTGCATCTAATTCGGTATAGATGTCTTCATTAGGATTACAACTCATCATTGTTGTTCCTAAAATTGCTAAACAATAAATTATTTTTTACATTTTGTTTTTTTTTTAGAAATTAAGTTTTGCGCCAAGGCTGAATGTTCTTCCATAACCATAATATACTAGAGCAGTACTAGATACAGATCCAGATCCATCTCTAGCATCTGAAATATATTCCGTATCAAACACATTGTTCATACGAGCCGTCATAGTCGTTTCGAAAGGGCCTAAGTCAAAAGTGTGACTTATTACTGTATCAAATAAATTGTAATCAGGCATTTTCCATGCGTCTGGAGCTCCTTTAGTTCCTCTTCTACTAGGGTCAAAATCAGCATAAAGATCACCATAGTAGTTATAGTCAACAATAAACTTTGTTTTTGGAGTTAATTTATAATTAAGGCCTAAAGCCATTGTTGTTTGAGCAGCATCTGCAACATGTAAGCCTTCAATATATAAGTTTACAGTATCAACAACTTCTTGATCTTCATTTGTAATTTGAACATTTTCTACGTCGCTATCCCATCTCCAATCACCAAATGAAGCCATCCCTGTGATTTTTAATTTTTCTGAAGCTCTGTAAACGAAATCTAATTCAAGTCCTTGGTGAACAGCATCCACCCCTAAAATATTAGCAACAGCATTCGTATTGTCTGGCTGTCTAAAACTTTGAGTTTCTGTTCTGTCTCTCCATGCAGTATAGTAAACGTTTACATTAGCAGACAACTTACCTGATCTGTATCCGTACCCTAATTCAAAACTAGTAATTTTTTGATTTTCTGCATCTGCATTAATCGTTTCATTATTGAAGTTCAAGAATACTGCGTCAAAACCTGCAGCTTTTTCAAAGTATCCAATATTTGCAAAAACATTGTTTTTAGCATCAACTCTGTAGTTAGCACCCCCTTTAGCACTGTAGCCTACGAAGTTGTAAGTATCTGTAGTTTGTAATGCATCCGAATCTAAGTAATTGAAATAATCAACTCTTTGGTAAGATGTATTTGATAATGCCAAAGAAACAAATGTATTGAAGTTTTCATTCACATCATACTCTAACTGAGCAAATGCTCCTAACCAACCAACATTTCCGTCATTGTTATAACTTCTTTTGTCTCCAACTTGCAATGCAGCATTAGGATTGTTTTCGTCACTATTATCCAAGAAATATTGTCCACCTAAAAGGTCTGTAACTGTTTGATAGTGTTTTCCTGTGTAGCTTCTAACATCTAATCCTGTTAACAAAACAAGATCGTCTGAAAAATCTGTTTTGAAAGTCGATAACGCTCCATACCAGTTGTGATCATTGTGAGACGCTCTTAAAATTGATTGAGACCCTAGAGCCCCTCTTGAAATGTTTTCATCAACAATTTTGTCAAAATCTAAAGTTCCATATAACCCATCTCTATAATCACTATAGCCTGATCCATCCATAATGAACTTGTCCTCAGTATCACGCAACCTAGCAGTTCCACCGCCACCGCCAGAACCAAAGGAAGCATATAATACAGTTGATAAACTAGATTTTTCATTAATTGTCCAGTAGTGGTTTAATGAAATTTGTGGTTTGTTGTAGAAGTTGTCCTCTTGATGAGTGACTTGTCCATTTTTGTAACCCCAATCTGAATTGAATTTTCTACCTCTTTCAGCATTTCTGAACGTTTCAATTAACTGTCTGTTTTGTCTTTGTCCATGACGCTGTGTAGCTCCAAATACAGAGAATGATATTTTATGAGCGTCATTGATTTCTTTTGATAAATTTAAGAAATAAGATACACCCTTGAATTCCGTACCATCAACATAGCCATTTCCTCTTGTTCTAGCAAGGGAAACTGTTGTTGCAAGACCACTGTCCAAAATTCCAGTAGAGTAAGTTGCGCCGAGCTTTTCATACCCGTCATTGGCAATTGACGAAAATACACTGCCTCCGGCTTCAACATCCGTTGTTTTGGTAATAATATTAATTGTCCCTCCAATTGAAGGCACTGCAACCTTGGAAGCTCCAAGACCTCTTTGAACCTGCATAGAAGAAGTAACATCACCTAATCCAGCCCAGTTTGACCAGAATACACGGCCGTTCTCCATATCATTTACAGGTATACCATTTATTAATACGGCAACATTTTCAGAGTTAAACCCTCTAAGGTTAATTCTACCATCACCATATCCACCTCCAGCTTTAGTAGCATAGACACCTGGAGTTGATTTTAAAATTTCAGGAAATTCTTGAGTTCCTAATTTAAGTTCGATTTCAGCCGCTCTGATTGTTGAAACTGCTACGGGTGTTTTTCTATCCACTGCAACAGAAGCAAAAATTTGAACTTCTTCTAAACCGAATTCACTTGCTTCTAGCGAAACGGATCCGAGGTCCATATCCCCAGTAAAAGAAATTGTTTTGGACACATAGCCAACATAGGAAATTACGAACTCACCTGATGAGCTTGAAGAGTTAATCGTAAAGTTTCCATCAAAATCAGAAGACACGCCGTTAGACGTTCCTTTCTCTACAATAGTAGCACCTGGTAAAGGCGTTTGTTGTCCGGCGTCGATGATTGCACCTGTTACAGTGCTTTGAGCAACAACTGATAACGCACACATCATCAAGGCTAAAGATAATAATTGTGTAATCTTTTTCATAATCTTAATTATGTTTAATAGTTTAGTTAAATTTATTAAACAAATGTAAGTATTATGTAGCGGACTATGTTGTCATATTATTAACAATCCAAGCTTAATTGTTAATAAAAAGTTAATAGCCTTTAGCTGTTCTCCTTGTAGTGGTTTAAAAGATTTAGGGTGGAAGCATCATGACTTGTTAATGAACCTGTATTAATTTCATCTAAAATTTTGGTCGCTAATTGTTTACCCAATTCGACTCCAAATTGATCATAACTAAACACATTCCAAACAACCCCTTGAACAAATATTTTATGTTCATACATCGCAATTAATTTTCCTAAACTCTCTGGAGTTAGTTGTTTGATGAAAATGGTATTAGTTGGCTTATTGCCTTCAAACACTTTAAAAGGAACAATTTCTGATGGGGTCCCTTCAGCTCGTACCTCAGCTTCTGTTTTACCATTTAACAGTGCTTCTGTTTGTGCAAAAAAGTTAGAAATCAATTTATCTTGATGGTCTTTATTGCCATGTAAGGATTTTGTAAAACCAATAAAATCCGCAGGAATCAATTTTGTTCCTTGGTGAATTAATTGAAAAAAGGCGTGTTGTGAATTGGTCCCTGGCTCTCCCCAAACTAAATTTCCTGTTTGGTAATCGACTTGGTTACCAGATCGATCAATACTCTTTCCATTACTTTCCATAATGGCTTGCTGAAGATAGGTTGCAAATTGATTCAAATATTGAGTGTAAGGAATGACTGCTTCACTTTCTGCTTTGAAAAAATTATTATACCACACACTCAAAAATGCTAAAACTACTGGAATATTTGTTTCAAATTTTTCTTCTTTAAAATGAGTATCCATTTTATGAGCACCCTTTAAAAGCGAGTCAAAATGTTCATACCCCACAGCAAGACTAATACTTAGGCCTACGGCGCTCCAAAGTGAAAAACGACCTCCAACCCAGTCCCACATGGGAAAAATATTGGAAGGCTCAATTCCAAACGCCTCTACCTTAGAGGTGTTCGTTGAAACCGCTACAAAATGCTTAGCGACATCGGCTTGTGTTCCGCACTTTAAAAACCATTTTTTGATCGTGGTAGCATTGGACAGGGTTTCTTGGGTGGTAAATGTTTTAGAAACAATGACAAAAAGAGTTGTCTCAGGATTAAGTTGTTTCAGTATTTCGTTGACGTGATCTCCGTCCACATTACTTACATAATGAGGCTTTAGATGGTTTGCGTAAAAAGATAACGAATCGACCACCATGGCAGGACCCAAATCGGAGCCCCCTATGCCTATATTTACAATGTCTGTAAAGGGTTTATTTGTATATCCTTTTTTTGTACCATTAATAATTGCGTCCGAAAAAGTTTTAATCAAAGCTTTTACCTCGTGAATTTCAGGTATCACATTTGTACCGTTCACCATAACTTTAGCGTCCGATGGCGCGCGCAAAGCGGTGTGCAATACGGCCCTGCCTTCAGTATGGTTTATAACATCGCCATCAAAGTATTTTGAAATAGCATCGTCAAGTTTTAGCTCCTCAGCCAATTCCTTAAAAAGCTCTAAGGTTTCAGAAGTAATTCTGTTTTTAGAAAAGTCTACATAAAAATCTTCCCATTTAATAGTAAATTCATCTGCACGGTTAGGGTTTTCTTTGAACCAAGTTTTCATCTGAGCATCCTTGATGGTCTCAAAGTGTGCTGTTAGTTTTGACCATGCTTTAGTTTGCGTTGGGTTGATAGAATTTAATGCCATTGGTTAATTTTAAATATAATTAGTTTATTGAGTCTAGTTGTTGTTTTAAGGGTGCTATAAAAGCTTGGAAATCTGATTTTAAGTCTGGTGATAATGCTTTGGCATCCGGTAATTTTTGTCGCAGCGGGTCCACTTGCTTCCCGTTTTTCCAAAAGCGGTAGCAAACATGAGGTCCTCCGGTATTACCTGTCATACCCACTTTACCAATCACATCGCCTTGTTTTACATAATCTCCTACCTTTACCAAGCGCTTACTCATGTGTAAATATTGAGTGCTGTAGGTAGCGTTGTGACGAATTTTAACGTATTTCCCATTCCCACCTTTTCGAGTAGACTCTGTGACTGTCCCGTTTGCAGTTGCTAAAATTGGAGTCCCTATCGGGGCAGCGAAATCAGTCCCTTTATGAGGGCGTATCTTGTTTCCATAGTAGGCGATTCTACGTTTTAAGTTAAACCTGGAAGAGATCCGACTGAACTGAACTGGTCCTTTTAAAAAAGCTTTACGCAAACTATTAGTGGTTTGGTCAAAGTAATCAGTGCTGTTTTTAGAGTCTTTGTTCAAGTAATTGAATGCGTAAAAGGACTCCCCTTTGTGTTCAAAAAAGGCCGCCTCAATGGTTTCAATACCTGCATAAACACTATCATCTACAAAGCGCTCCTTATAAATAACTTTAAAATTGTCCCCCTTTTGAAGTCTGAAAAAATCAATGGTCCAGGCATAAATATCATCAGACATATCATAAATAAGCTGGGTTGGTAACCCCTGTGCCTCCATGGTTTCGGATAGCGAACTTTCAATCACTCCGAACGCTTCTTTTTCTATGACCTTCACAGGCTTCCTTTCAGTATACGCAATAATTGAATCACAAAACTCAACAACTAAATATTCAATTTTATTGAGTTCGTATATAAACACAAGTGGCGTTTCAGGGGAGTCCTTAGCGAACAAAACAGTATAAGGCTTTCCTATTCTTAGTTGTCGAACATCAAAAATAGCTTTTGTTTTTTCAGCAATGTGATGGATTTGAGGATAAAATAAATGATTTCGCTCTAAAAGAACTCCAAAGCTATCTCCACCTTTAACCGTATCATTGCTGACCTTATAATTATTAAGGTTGTATCCAAATTTAAAATTGTCACTTTGAACCACTTTGTCAGGCTTTTGTACAACCGTCTCCTCATCTGAACAACCTTTAATAACAAGGTTATAAAAAAGAATCATTACGAATCCCGAAAGGAAAAATCTTAAATTAAAATACTTCGTGTTAATCAACTTCATGCCCCCAGTTATCTTTTTCATCTTGGCTCCAAAGTTCTGGAAAAAATATTCTTTTTTGGTATTTTGGATGCATATATTTTTGCCAATCGCTTCCGCCAGTAGCAGCACCATCTCCATCTTTGCCTAAAATATAATATTTCGCAGCATTGTAATGGGCCATCACCCAGGTTACGTTAACAGTAAAGTCATAGTGGCGCATGGCTGTAATTAGAGGCTTATTTTGCTGATCTTCTTCTGAAAGTTCCTTAAATCGCGTCCATATGTTTTTGGTGTTATAGACTTTCATAAATGTAATGAACTCTTCCTTGTAACGGTTTTCAAAATTTGATAACAATGGCGACTTTTGTCCAGTTTTATAATCTTTCCCAGCTGCTTGCCAATACAAATGCTCAAAAGCATGCTCAAAAGGTGTGTTTCTATCAATATTAGCTCGAAAACGAATATCTATTAGATTAATTAGCTCTGTAGAAGCAAATTCTATTTTACGATATTGAGCGCTTTGAAAGCCGCTTGCTGGGGTTAAAGTATGTCTGAATTTATTGTACTGAGCTACATCCATTCCTTCTCTCATAATATTAAAAGAAGTCGTTAGCATGTCAAAATAACGGCTAATGCGCATCAGTTTGTCTTGAAAAACATCAACTTTCAAAGAATCTTCTTCGGCAACTTGTTTGATCTCCCAAAGAATCATTTTAAAAATTAACTCATTGATCTGATGGTAGGCAATAAAAACCATTTCATCTGGAAGGTTTGTGCGTTGAATCTGCAACCCCAGCAAAGCATCCGTGTGAATATAGTCCCAATATGTTATTGAGTTACTATGTAATAGGCCTTCTAAATGCACATTACGATCCTGTTGAATCGCTTTGTACTTATCATCAAGGTCTTCTAATAATTTGTCAGTTGTTGGTTTTTTTGTCATCTTTTTATAGTTGGATTTCGAAAGGATGTTTCAGCCCTTTTAAAGCCACTAAATCAGCTCTTAGTGATCCTACGTCAAGTTCTGCTTTGATTTTAATTGGGACTTTATTATCGTCTGCGGTAACCCATAATGTAAGGCTTTCTTCTTCTTTAAAAACACGACCTGCCATTACAAAAGGCCTGAATTTGATACATTTAATTTTTCCAAAATTTGTTTTGATAGTTTCATGTCCTAAATACTTTAGTTTAAATAGAAAAGTTTCACTATCAAAAAACACATTAAGTTTTACAATATCTCCTTTTTTAATGGAATCTGTTTTATAATTATTTCTTAAATAATAATAAGCAGAAATAAGGTCTTGAATGTCGTCCTCAACATCTACAGATGAGTTCGATTGGTTTTTAATGTCCTGTACGAACGCTTTGTTTTGAGAACGGTCAAACTCTATTATTCGATTTTTTTTATAGCCTCCTTCGTTAATGTTTCTCACAAACTTGTAAGGCAAACCTGTTTCTTTATCAAAATGACTTTCGTAATGGTCTTTAACCTTAAAAACCCACTTTATAGGACCCGTCGTCCATCCTTTAGCAACAACCTTATACACAGGAGTGTCTTTGTAAACAGCGTCAAACACTTCAAGTGTCGCATTACCCGCTTTCCACCAACCGCTATAGCTAAGCTTAAACTTCAACCATTCGCCAGACTGAAACGAGGAAGTTTGCTGAGCTACTAATAGCTGGGAGCTAATTGTGATTATTAAAATTAAATATAATTTCTTCATTTTGAATGAAAACTATAATTTTTAGATGCTTAAAACATTAGCTACAAATTTGCAATTATTATTCCAAACAATAAAAGGAATATGCTAAAGAGTCTATTAATAATCTACTTGACTCTGTTTAATTAAATTCTCACTAAAACCAATAACCTACGCTAATTAGGTAGGCCGAGTAATTTGTGTCTGGACTCCAATTATATTTCAACTCGATGGGACCAAAAACAGTGTCAATCCCGTATCCAGCAGCATAACCACTATAGCTTAGGATGTCAACCCACTCATTCTGTAAAAAAATATCGTCACCAATTTTAGCAAAATTTGCAGACACATTAAGATGGTGGTTCTTGAAAAACTCATAGTCAAGGGTTGCGTATGCTTTTGTAAAGCTATCCCCTGTTAAGGAGAAATAATCATAGCCATAAAATGAAAGATAATTATTTATATTATTGTGCGCATAGCCTCCTAAACTAAAGTCAAGAGACTTCAAATTAGCTCTACCTATTTTAACTCCGCTTTGTACCCCTAAAACAAAAGACCCGTTGTTAAAAAAATTAAATGCCTTAGCGACGTTTAGTTTTAAATATGAAAACTGAGAAAAATCGGAGTTAATGCCTGAAGATGAGAGAAAGGCCTGGGCATTCCCTTCAAATAAAAATCCATTTTTAGGAAAAACTTTATCATCAAAAGTATCAAATTTAATACTTCCTACTAAGCTAAAAAAATTGCGGTCTTCAAATATATAAGAGTCCTTGTCAAATAAGGTGTTGAAAAAATTATCTCGAGAGGAAATGATTAGTTTTTTATATTCTAATCCCACTTTAATTGATAGATCTTTTTTTATTAAAGTTTCAATAAAAAATTGATTGTTAAAATCCGAGATTGACACATCAACCTTATCACTTCCTGCGAACTCTACTGCTTCGCTAAAAATAGAGGGGTTAATTTTATAATTGAGTGAGTTGTACTTTGAATTAACCCCTATGCTCCAGTAAAAACCCTTATCAATATAATAATCAAAATTATATCTAGGAGTATCACCAAATATTAAATCAACTGAAACAACATCATTTTTCAACAGAAGCTGCTTTTTTGTTAAGTTTATTAAGGCTGCACTATTATAGAGTTGGTCATAATGTAACCCAAACTTTATGAATGCTGTGTTTTTAGCTTCTACAACCTGAGCCTCCAAATCATAGCGGTCTCCGTTTGGGATGAATCTATATAAAAAACTATCAAAATTATTTGTGGCTACTAAATTATTAACGCCATTCCCAAAGTCATCATAGCTTATAGTTTCTCCATTCCTAAACCTTAATTTTCCTCTAACATAAGAGGATGTGTATTTTCCAAGTCCGAAAACTGTAATTTTATTGATTTTAATTTCATTGTAGCTTATAAACTTTACTGTTGTTTTATTAAATTTTTGATCTTTTGCAATTGACTGTAATTCCTTTAGGAAACTCAATGTTTTCTTTTGACCATTACCTATAATTTGCGCCCCTTGATTAAAGGAAATTATTGAGTAATCTGATATATCTGGTTTAATATATATATCTGCAAGTTTTGACTTTTCATTTAATTCTTCAACAGCTCTAAAATTATTTATTTGAAGTAAAATATCAGAAACAGATTTAATTTCGTCATCAATAAGAAGGATGTCTTGGACATCAACCCCAATAATAAAGTCTAAATTCTTAGACAACAAGCCTTCTATAGGAAAGTTATTTGTAATCCCTCCGTCCATCAATAACTTATTGTTTAATTTAACTGGCTGAAACAGAGTTGGAAGTGCACTACTAGCTGCAATTGCCTGTGCTAAATTTCCTTTATCAAGTACTACTTCTTCACCGGTTTGCATGTCTGTTGCAATGCAGTAGAATGGAATAGGAAGCTTACTAAAGTCCTCGATTTGACTAACCCCTAATGTTAATTTTGACAATAGATTAAAAACATTTTGACCTCTTGAAATTGAGGAGGGTAATTGGATTTTGAATTTATTAAACGGAAGCGTTAATGCGTATTTTTCTGCGTTTTTTCTTTCAAAGAATGTTTTGGACTTTCGAGGGACATTGTCATTTATAAGTAAATCGAAATCAGTGACTTTAATAATAGAATCTAATTGACGACCTGTATATCCAGAAGCGTACAAGGCTCCTACAACTGCCCCCATACTAGTGCCGGCAATATAGTCCACACGAACTCCAAGACTATCCAAGGTTTTTAACACTCCAACGTGTGCCAGCCCTTTGGCACCTCCACCACTTAGAACTAAACCTACTCGTGGGTTATTCAGTTCTTTTTTTTGTGAAAAACTCCAAGAAAAAACAAATATAAATATTAAACTAACTAATTTATGCACGGGACTTGTTTTGATAATAATTATAAATAATTAGAGCTTTTGAAACTCCCACAACTTGCTCTAATTCATCAAGGGCAGCAAATGAAACTCGCTGAGCAGATTTAAACTTTTTTAATAACTCTAAAATTGTTTTCTCTCCGACCCCTACAATAGATTCTAGCTCAGAATTTAGAGCCGTTTTGCTTCGTTTATTTCGATGATGCTCAATTCCAAATCTATGGGCCTCATTCCTAAGCTGTTGTATGATTTTAAGTGTCTCACTTTTTTTATCTAAATATAAGGGAATTGGGTCATCTGGATAGAATAATTCTTCTAAACGTTTTGCAATTCCTATAATTGCTATTTTTCCTCTAAGATCTAAGGCGTCTAAACTTTTCAATGATGCCGACAACTGACCCTTGCCCCCGTCAATTATAATTAACTGAGGTAACGGCTGGTTTTCATCTAACAAGCGTTTATATCGGCGATACACAACCTCGGTCATTGATGCGAAATCATCAGGACCTTCTACGGTTTTAATATTAAAATGACGGTAGTCCTTTTTACTCGGTTTTCCATTTTTAAAGACAACACAAGCCGCTACAGGGTGTGTGCCTTGAATGTTTGAATTATCAAAACACTCAATATGTGTGGGGGCCTCCGAAAGCCGCAAATCGGACTTCATTTGTGCCATAATACGCACTTCGTGTCGTTCCGGATCTGTGATTTTAACTTGTTTTAATTGATCCAGTCTATGGTATTTCGCATTGCGAATTGACAAGTCAATTAGCTGTTTTTTATCCCCAACCTTGGGAATAGTAATCTTAAAATCAGGCCCTAGATTTACCTCAAAAGGGACATATAACTCCTTAGATTCTAAAGAAAATCGTTGACGAATTTCCGTTATAGCCAGCTCTAACAATACTTGGTCGCTTTCTTGAAGTTTCTTTTTTAGCTCCATTGTATGAGACCGAATAATAGCGCCATAAGAGAGTTGTAAAAAGTTAACATACGCAAAGCTCTCATCACTCACTATGGAAAACACATCTACATTGCTAATCTTAGGATTTACAATTGTTGATTTAGCTTGATAGTTTTCGAGAATTTTTAGTTTTTCTTTTAAGGATTGAGCTGCTTCAAACTCTAAATTTTCAGCATGGAATTTCATTTGTGTTTTAAAAACAGTTATGGAATTTTTAAAATTTCCTTTTAAAATTTCTCGAATCGTTGTTATGTTTTCTAGATAAGAGGCCTCATGTTCTTTGGCTTCACAAGCCCCTTTGCAATTTCCTAAATGATATTCTAAACAAACTTTATATTTATGGCTTGCTACTTTTTCCTGTGATAAGTCGTACTTACAGGTCCTTAATGGGAAAAGCCCCTTAATTAGATCTAAAAGCGTATACACCGTTTTAATACTTGTATAGGGGCCAAAATATTCAGATCCATCTTTAATCATTCGACGTGTCTGAAACACTCTTGGAAAACGCTCATTCTTAATACAAATCCAAGGATAAGACTTGTCGTCTTTTAGAAGCACATTGTAGCGTGGCTGATACTTTTTAATTAAATTATTTTCTAGTAACAAAGCATCTGTCTCTGTTTCCACAACAATATGTTTTATTTCAACAATTTTTTTGACTAGAACATTTGTTTTTCCATAGTCATGAACTTTATTGAAATAAGAGCGAACACGATTTTTTAGATTTTTAGCTTTACCAACATAAATCACAACTCCTGTTGCATCATAAAACTGATAAACACCAGGCGTATTGGGTAAAGTTTTTAATTGGATTTCAATAGTTGGGTTGCTCATTAAACCAAAGGTATATTAAATCAAACGATTGTAAAAGTTGAATTTGCATTTTTACTATCTTGCGTTTGTAAAATACATTAAATGTCATGAATATTGTAATACTATCACGCAATAAAGATCTTTTTTCGACCCGAAGATTAATTGAGGAAGCGGAATATAGAAATCACTTTGTAGAGGTGATAGACCCTTTAAATTGTGATTTGATTATTGAAAATGAAAAAACAACCATTTTATATAACGATAAATATCTTGATTATGTGGATGCGATCATCCCTCGGATTGGGGCATCGGTAACTTTTTATGGATGTGCTGTGGTTAGACAATTTGAAATGATGAACGTATTTTCGACTGTTTCATCAGATGCTATTATCCGTTCTAGAGATAAATTAAGAAGCTTTCAACACCTATCAAAAGCAGGTGTTGACATGCCAAAAACAGTTTTCACTAATTACTCACGTGATATTGAAAAGGTAATTTCACAAGTGGGAGGCACCCCGGTTGTTATCAAGTTATTAGAAGGTACCCAAGGAGTTGGAGTGGTATTGGCAGAGTCAAATATCGCAGCAGAGTCTGTGCTAGAAGCCTTTAATGGGCTTGAAGCCAGAGCCTTAGTTCAAGAATATATTGCCGAAGCCAAAGGTGCGGACTTGAGAGCGTTAATTGTAGACGAGCAAGTCGTTGGAGCCATGAAGCGGCAAGGAAAGGAAGGTGAGTTCCGGTCCAACCTTCATAGGGGCGGAACTTACAAATACCATAAACTGAGTGATTCTGAGACTAAAATCGCACTCAAAGCTGCTAAACGCCTAAAACTACCCATATGTGGCGTTGACATTTTACAATCTGACAGAGGGCCATTGGTAATGGAAATCAATTCGACTCCAGGACTTGAAGGTATTGAAGCAGCCACCAAAAAAAATATAGCACAAGCAATTATAACTTATATTGAAAGAAATAGATCCTAATCAAGAAAATGAAAATAGAGTACTTGGTAATTTTAATACTATTTAAAGGTGAATAAAAAACAATTAAGATTAGAGTTTAAAAACCGTCGAAACAATTTAAGTTTAGAGATGATAGATAATTATAGTCTTAAAATAGCAAACTTAATTATTAAACTTCCTATTTGGGACCACTCATTATATCATATTTTTTTAAGCATTCAATCCCTAAAGGAAGTGAATACAGAGCCTCTTTTAGCGATTCTTACAGGAAAAGATAAAAATATTATAGTTTCTAAAACTGATTTTGAAACACAAACTATGTCTCATGTTTTGCTTCAAGACAATACTATACTCAAACTAAATTCGCGCAACATTCCAGAGCCAGAAAATGGCATTGAAATAAGCAGTGAACAAATTGAAGTAGTCTTCATCCCTTTAGTCACATTTGATAATCTAGGCAACCGGATTGGCTATGGAAAAGGCTTTTATGATGTGTTTTTAAAGGAGTGCTCTAAGGCTACTTTAAAAATTGGACTTTCTCTTTTTGAGGCGGCAGACTCTATAATAGATAGTCAGCCTCACGACATCGCTTTAGATTATTGTATAACCCCAAATAAAGTTTACAAATTTTAAATAAATTAGGCGTTTGAAAAGATTTTTTTATTAAAAAATAAAAGTAATCCAACCCCAGTACTTATCGCCATATCTGCTATGTTAAACACTGGATCGAAGAAAGAGAAATATTTACCACCAATTAATGGGATCCACTCTGGAAAATAGCCTTTAAACATTGGGAAGTATAGCATATCTACTACATTCCCATAAAACAAATCACTATAGCCTTTCTCAGGTAAAAATGATGCAATCTGTCCAGAGCTAGTGTCAAATAAAAGACCATAAAAAACAGAATCAATTATATTCCCCAAAGCACCTGAAAAAACCAAGGTTATCGAAATAATAAGCATTGTTGAAGCTTGTTTTTGAAGACTTTGAAACAACCAATATCCAATTCCAAAAACAGCAAAAACTCTGAATAATGATAAAAACAACTTGGCGGTTGAGTCTGTAATATAAGACGAAATATCACTTAACTTGGCACCCCATGCCATGCCTTCATTTTCTATAAAAAAAACTCTAAACCAGTCAAAAACCTTAAGTTCTTGCCCTAGTTCAAAGTGTGTTTTAATGTATATTTTTGAAGCTTGGTCAAAAAACAGAATAATTGCTATTAATAAAAGCGTCTGTTTCTTTGACATATTATTTTTGGATATTCTTAGCCTCGATGCTTAGGGTTGCATGTGGCACTAACTCCAAGCGCTTTTTATTGATAAGCTTTCCTGTAACTCTACAAATTCCATAGGTTTTGTTTTCGATTCTAATCAATGCGTTTTTTAAGTCTCTAATAAACTTCTCTTGACGTATTGCTAACTGAGAGTTAGACTCCTTGCTCATTACCTGACTACCCTCATCAAAGGCTTTGAATGTAGGAGAGGTATCTTCCGTTCCATTATTGTGGTCATTCATATAAGCACTCTTAATTAATTCTAAATCATGCTGAGCTTTATCAATTTTTTGGTGTATGATAGCTCTAAACTTTTCCAAATCATTGTCAGAGTATCTACTTGTGTTTTCTATGGACATAATTATTTAAATTTTTGGATATACAACTTACTGCTAACTGCATCAAAGGAAACTTCTATTCCTTTGTCTAGTTGCTCTACTAAGTGTAGCTGATCCGTTAATGTTTCTAGTTTAATATATTCTAAATTTAATTTTATAGCGTTTTCAATGTTTTTGTCTGCCTGTAAAAAGACCTCTATACGATCGGTCACTTCAAAGCCAGAATCCTTTCTTAAGTTTTGAATCCTATTAACTAATTCTCTGGCAATACCCTCTGCTCTAAGTGGTTCCGAAATGGTGACATCTAAAGCCACTGTAATTGCACCTTGATTAGCCACTAACCAGCCTTCTATATCTTGAGAGGTTATCTCTACATCATCGAGTTGTAATCTAATACTTTTCCCATTAATTTCAATATCTAAACCACCTTTTTCTTCAATTTGCTTTATATCATTTGCCCGAAGTCCTTGGATCGCATTTGCGATTAACTTCATATCTTTTCCAAAACGAGGGCCTAGCGCTTTAAAATTTGGCTTTATTTGTTTAACTAATATATCTGACGCATCTTCAAGAAGCTCAACTTGTTTAACATTAACCTCATGCTTAATCAAGTCTGAGATCGCTAATATTTCTTCTCTTTGAGCAGGTGAGTTTACCGGAATCATGATCTTTTGTAGTGGCTGTCTTACCTTAATTTTTTCTTTAGCTCGCAGTGACAGCACAAGGGATGAAATTGTTTGTGCTTGCCCCATTTTTCGTTCTAGATTCTTATTGATTAATGACGTATCAGCTGAAGGGAAATTAGCCAAGTGCACGCTTTCAAAAGCCTCTTTGTTTGTAACTGAATTTAAATCTAGATACAAGCGATCCATAAAGAATGGGGCTATAGGAGCTCCTAACTTTGAAATGGTTACCATACAAGTGTATAGTGTCTGGTATGCTGATATTTTATCTTGTTGATATTCACCTTTCCAAAAACGTCTTCTACTCAAGCGAACATACCAGTTACTTAAATATTCTTGAGTGAATTCGGAGATCGCACGCGCCGCTTTTGTAGGTTCATATTCTGAATAAAAAACATCCACTTTTTCAACTAATGAATTTAGTTCTGATAAAATCCAACGATCAATTTCTGGACGTTCCTGAATCTCAACATTGGGCTCTGAATAAGAGAATTTATCAATGTTAGCATACAGTGTAAAAAACGCGTAGGTATTATAAAGTGTTCCGAAAAATTTACGCTTTACTTCTTCTATTCCTTCAACATCAAATTTTAAATTATCCCACGGATTGGCATTACTAATCATATACCAACGTGTCGCATCTGCTCCATACGTTGACAGAGTTTCAAATGGGTCTGTGGCGTTGCCTAAGCGTTTGGACATTTTTTGCCCATTTTTGTCCAAGACCAGACCGTTTGATACTACATTTTTATAAGCTACAGAGTCAAAAACCATTGTTCCAATAGCATGGAGTGTATAAAACCACCCACGTGTTTGATCCACACCTTCTGCAATAAAATCAGCTGGGAAGGCTTTATTTTGATCAATAAGGTCTTTGTTTTCAAAGGGATAATGCCACTGTGCATAAGGCATACTACCCGAATCAAACCAGACATCAATTAAATCACTTTCTCGGTGCATAGGATGCCCTGATGGCGACACCAAAGTAATGCTGTCTACTATGTTTTTGTGTAAGTCAATCTTAGCATAATTATCATCTGAGTGATCGCCTACTACAAAGTCTTCAAAAATAGCTTTCTCCAACACGCCTGCACTAACTGCTTTTTGCATTTCGGATTTTAATTCTTCAACAGAGCCTATACAAATTTCTTCTTTTCCATCTTCAGTTCTCCAAATTGGTAGTGGGATTCCCCAATAGCGAGAGCGGGAAAGGTTCCAATCGTTTGCATTTGCTAACCAGTTTCCGAAACGGCCTTCACCAGTGCTTTTGGGCTTCCAGTTAATCGTTTTATTAAGCTCAAACATGCGCTCTTTGACATCCGTAACTTTTATAAACCAAGAATCAAGTGGATAATACAAAATAGGCTTATCAGTTCTCCAGCAGTTAGGATAACTATGCTTATACTTTTCGACTTTGAATGCTTTATTTTCTATCTTTAGCTTAATTGCAAGCTCTACGTCAACAGATTTCTCAGGAGCTTCTCCTTCTGGATAGTATTCGTTTTTAACATATCGACCGGCAAACTCAGACACTTCAGGTCTAAATCGGCCTTGTAAATCTACAAGAGGCACTAAATTGTCTTCACTATCTTTGACCAATAAGGGAGGTATTTCGGGAGTTGCTTGTTTAGCAACTATCGCATCATCGGCACCAAATGTTGGTGCTGTATGAACAATCCCAGTTCCATCCTCAGTAGTTACAAAGTCTCCTGATATAATTCTAAATGCGTTTTCTGGGTTGTCGTTTGGCAAAGCATAATCAAGTAATTGCTCATAAGAGATGCCTACTAGGTCTTTTCCTGTAAAAGAGCTTACTACATAAAATGGTATTATTTTATCTGAAGGCTTATAGTCTTCTAACCCCTTGTCCGAGTCTACTTCTTTGAATTTTCCGCTAAATTGCTTAGCAACAAGGGGTTTAGCCACTACAACGCTAGCTGCTTCAAAAGTATACTGATTGTAGGTCTTAACAAGTACATACTCAATTTTTAGCCCTACAGTTAAAGCTGTATTACTGGGTAATGTCCATGGTGTTGTAGTCCAAGCTAAAAACAAAATAGGTCCTTGGTGTTGTAAAAATTCTGGAAGTGATTCCTGTATTGCTTTAAATTGCGCTACAATTGTAGTATCAGTGACATCTTGATAGGTGCCTGGCTGGTTTAGTTCGTGCGAGCTTAGTCCAGTTCCAGCTTTTGGAGAATATGGCTGAATAGTATACCCTTTGTAAATAAGATTTTTATTATAAATTTGCTTGAGTAGCCACCAAACACTCTCCATGTATTTAGGGTCATAAGTTACATAAGGGTCATCCATGTTAACCCAGTAGCCCATTTTTTGAGTTAGATCATTCCAAACGTTTGTGTAGCGCATCACTGCTGTTCTACAAGCAGTGTTATAGTCTTTTACAGAAATTGTTTTACCTATATCTTCCTTCGTAATTCCGAGTTCTTTTTCAACTCCTAACTCTATTGGTAGTCCATGAGTGTCCCAACCTGCTTTACGCTTTACTTGAAACCCTTTCATGGTTTTGTAACGTGGAAAAATATCTTTTATAGCACGTGCTAAAACATGATGCACTCCTGGTAGTCCATTAGCGGATGGGGGGCCCTCAAAGAACACAAAAGGTTTTTGACCGCTACGAGTCGTAATACTTTTATCAAAGATATTGTGTTCTTCCCAAAACTTTAGCATTTCATCTGCTACGTTTGGTAAGTTAAGTCCTTTATAATCAGGAAATGTCGTGCTCATTATTAATTGCTATTAAGCTTGCAAAATTAAGAAATTTTAACAAATAGGCACCAATTAAGTCGGTCATTTTAGGATTGATTAGGAATCATAAAAGCATCTGATTAATTTTAGGCGATTTTATGACATAAATAACCTACTTTTATGAAGGTAGTCCCTCACAATGTTTATTATGATAACTTATTTTTTGAAAAGTATTTCTTATTTTTTACATCCTCTGTTGATGCCTTGGATCGCTGCCGTTTATTTTTTTTCTGTAGCCACTGCTCCATACCAGCCAACTGAAATTATGTATTGGCTATTGTCAATCGTTTTTTGGAGTTTATTACTTCCTTTATTGTTGTACGTTATTCTAAAAAAACTAAAAGTAGTACAAAGCATTCATCTCAAAACTGCCAAGGAACGAATTTGGCCATTGCTTTTAAATAGTATAATTATGATCTATTTAGGGTTTTATGTGTTGTCTAAATCTGAATGCGTAGAGCTACACTATTTCATTATAGGGTCATTGGTTACCTTATTGATAGGGTTGGCCTTATCTGTATTTGAAGTTAAAGCTAGTATTCATATGATGGCTGTGAGTGGCACTTTTCTGTTTATAATACTAACAAATCTACACTTTGGAATATCAATAAGCAAGGTGGTCATTTTGTTTATACTAATTATGGGAGCCATGGCTAGTTCAAGATTACACTTGAACGCACACACCACAAAAGAGCTCATTATTGGGCTCATTATAGGGGTTGTACCACAAATTTTAATTGTAAGTAAGTGGCTATAGTATGTAAAAAATAAGTCCAACTTTTAAAGCACTCATTTCAATGGGCTGTAGACTTGTTGTGGAAACACTATCAAAAATAGGATTTAGTCCATAATAAATGTAACCATTCCATGTATTATACCCTATGCTTAAAGTTAGCCCATATTGTAGCCGATTTAAGTCCTTTATATTTCGTTGACTCTCAGAAGTTGAGCCATCTTCAAAAACAGATTTTGAGGCTATAAGATACCCCAGCTTTAAACCTGTATAAACACGCCAAAACTTGTAACTGTCGGCTTTGGATGTTCGCCACCTAAACTCAAAAGGAACTTCTAAAAAATGTTGAGAAAAATTGTTTTTGGAAAAGTTAGAGGCTTCTATTATTGTGTAAGTGGTAGGATTAGACCGACTAATTCTAATGTTCTGATTAAAGGAGTTGAAAGAATAGCCCAAACCTAATGCTAAAGCAATATTACGCCGTTTATTTAAAGGGAAGTCCCTAATAGCACCTACATGAACCCCTGTTGAAAAACTGTTTTGGGAAACGTTGTTAGGTAAATTAGTTAGCGCGTTGTAAGTTACACTAACATAGAACTGGTCTTCTCTATACAAACTATCGTTCTCTGTTGTTTGATTCACTTGTGCATCCACTGATAGTAAACAGTTTAAAAAAAGAATTAAAAACAGACACAATCTCATACACTAAATCTTAAATTACAGCACTAAATTAAACAAAAAAAGGCATTCTTAATAGAATGCCTTTTTAAATATAAAAATTAGATTTTTATTTCATGTTTGTCATCGCATCTCCTACCCCAGTAGTATAATTAATCTTAAGGGCATTAACTTTTCTAAGTTCTTGCTTAACGTCGCCAACAATCCCCATGTTAGCATCTCTATCTACTTTAAGTGCTACAGTAAGAAAAGGGATTAACTCTTCCCTTAAAGCTGCTCTTTCGGCGCTTATAAAAGCACCAACTTCATTAAGGTTTGCAAACTGGTCATTTAATTGAACTCGTGCTTCTGTTCCAAACTTTTCGTAGCCAGAACTTGGCTTCCCCATATAAATGTAACTAACAGGGTTTTTCTTGTCAAGTTTTTCTACTTGATTAGCAACAGGAAGTGCATTTTGTATTTTAAGTGAATTTTCACGCATCACAGTAGCAACCATGAAAAAGAATAATAACATAAATACAATATCGGGTAGCGAGGCCGTAGAAATAGGTGGTGTACCACCGTCTTTTTTCTTTTTAAATTTTGACATCTTGTTTTCTTTTTAGTTTAATCTACTGAGCTTCAGATAATTTTTGAGGAAATTCTAGCTTTATCTGATCAATCACGGCTTTTAACTTTAATTTATTTCCATTAAAGCGAGCATCTTTATAGTTCTTTTGCATTTCTACAAAATTCATATCCTTAAAGCCTTCTTTAGACCCTAACTCATATCCACGTCTGTTTCTTAGCACATTATAAGCCGCTACCAATTCATTTTGAACAGATATATAAGCTGCATACGAAGTTTCACGTTCGTTTTTTAACAGTATAATTGCTTTGTCTGGATTGTCTGAGGATGCAGGGTCTTTAAGCCCTTTACAATACGTACACGACTTATCTCCATTGTTATCTAAAAACTCTACGGCCGCGACCCTCAAGTCTTTAAGCTCCATCAACTCATCTTCAACAAGTAATTGGTCTTTTCCGTTGAGGAGAACTGTAAAAATGTTCTTTTGCTTAATGACAACATCTTCTTCAAGTTCTTCGATAGGAGGAAGTTTCCGGTTAATACCAGAATCCTTTTCTATGGTTGTTGTCACCAAGAAAAATATTAATAGTAAGAAGGCGATGTCGGCCATTGAGCCGGCATTCACTTCTGGTGCGGATCGTTTAGCCATGTTATTTTACCATTTTTTTAATTCCAAATCCTAACATAATCCCTCCAGCAATAAGCGCTAAGAAATAAAATAAGTAGAGGCCTGCGCCTATAAGCTTAGAACGATTTTCGGATAGCATATCACCATCTTTCAGTGGCGCTTCAACACCATTTGCAAGCCCGAAGTAACAAAGCAACGATAGCACTACAAAAGCGCCTATTCCAATAAGCGTGTTTTTAAACCCAGATGTGTTTGAGATTAAATTTAGTACAGTAAATGCTAAGACAATAAGTACAGCGATTAATAGTACGGCATAAGAGACGTACATAAATACGTTTACAATTCCGCTGCTTTCCCCTGCTTTTATAGCCTCATTCCCTGTAGATAGAATACTCCCAAGAAAGAAGATTGAAATCACACCGATGGCAATAGCTACAATCTTCAATAATTTTTGTAAATCCATAATTATCTGATTTAGTATTGAGGTGTTATTATTTTTTATTTTTAACCAAGATATCCATTAATGAAATAGAAGCATCTTCCATGTCATTTACAATGCTATCAATTTTAGCAATAATGTAATTATAAAAGACTTGAAGTATTATTGCTACAACAAGACCAAATACCGTTGTTAAAAGAGCTACTTTAATACCCCCAGCAACAAGTGATGGTTGCATATCTCCCGCAGCTTCAATCTTATCAAAAGCTTGTATCATTCCAATGACTGTACCCATAAATCCTAACATAGGAGCTAGTGCAATAAATAAAGAAATCCAAGATACGTTTTTCTCTAGCTGCCCCATTTGAACACCTCCATAAGCAACCACTGCTTTTTCGGCAGACTCTAAGTCTTCGTTAGCACGGTCTAGACCTTGGTAAAATATGGATGCAATAGGTCCTTTTGTGTTTCTACAAACTTCTTTGGCAGCATCTAAGCCTCCTGAAGCAAGAGCACTCTCAACATCCTCAGTTAATTTTTTTGAATTGGTCGTTGAAAGATTTAAAAATATAATTCTTTCAATTGCAATTGCAAGTCCTAAAATAAGACATAACAATACGATTCCCATGAAACCAGGTCCACCTTCAATAAATCGTTTTTTAAGTTCTTGATGAAACCCTAAAGACTCAGCTTCAGATGTATCAGCATCATCTTGTAATGGGATAACAATTGTAGTTGTGTTAATGTTTACGTTTGCAGTGGCACTAACAGACCCGAATGCCATCATAAAAACGATAGCTAGAATTGGAAATAATCTTTTCATTGTTCTATTCTTAATTTATTAAAATATTTATTTTTTGTTAAGGAGTTAAAGATATGAAAAAAATATAGTTACGAAAACAAAAATGACAAAAGTCACTAAATTAATAACATAATAAATTTAAACAGAATAATCCTGTAACAATAATCACTGATAAGTCACTCTTATAAAGGTGATTGCAGAGAGGAAGGGATTCGAACCCTCGATACGTTGCCGTATACACGCTTTCCAAGCGTGCGCCTTAAGCCACTCGGCCACCTCTCTAGGTTTGTTTATTCGCAGGCCAAATAAAGATAAAATTGTTCGATTTTTAAAATTTTTTGCTGCTAATTTTAAGATATTTCTCCACGAAGATCGGTTTCAAAAACAGTTTTAAACATTTTCCTTGAAATTTTGAGCCCCAACATATACATTAGTTTCGTGAGGGCTGACTCTGTAGTCATATCATTGCCGGAAATAACTCCTAGCTCTTCTAATAGTTTTCCAGTGTGGTACTGATTCATTTGAACACTCCCGCCTGCACATTGTGTCACATTAATTATATAAATACCTTTAGCTAATGCATCTTCAATCGCCTGAAGAAACCAGTCGTCGGTAGTTGCATTGCCACTGCCATAGGTTTCAACAACAACTGCTTTAAGCTGTGGAATGTCTAAAATGGATTTCAATACTGTGGCTGTGATTCCAGGAAACAACTTCACTAAGGCTACGTTTGTATCTAATGACTTATGGACAACTAGGGGTGCTTGTGAATAATTTTTAAGCAATAATTCGTGCTTCACATTTAAGTGAACCCCCGATGTAAGTAACGCCGGAAAATTCAAAGATGCAAAAGCTTCAAAATAATCTGCGTTGATTTTCGTGGTTCGGTTACCTCTGTATAATTTATACTCAAAATACAGTCCAACTTCTTTAATGACTGCTTTATTGTTGTTATATAGCGCCGCAATTTGGATGGCCGTTATTAGGTTTTCTTTTGCGTCTGTACGCAAATCGCCTATAGGTAACTGAGACCCCGTAAAAATTACTGGTTTGGAAAGGTTCTCTAGCATAAAGCTAAGCGCTGATACTGAATAACTCATGGTGTCACTTCCATGCAACACTACAAAGCCGTCATGTGTGGCATAGTTTTTTTCAATAATAGTAGCTATTTCTATCCAATGTGATGGATGAATGTTAGAAGAATCTATGGGTGTCTCAAAGGAGACTGTGTCTATAGAGCAATCTAATAAGTTTAATTCTGGAATCTTATCTAAAAGAGAGGCGAAATCAAAGGCCTGAAGCGAGGCCGTTAGTGGATCTTTTATCATCCCAATGGTACCACCGGTGTATAGTAATAGAATTTGAGGCTTCATCCGTTTATTTTTTAAAAATAGATTTTGAGTTTTCGGTCGTTATTAACGCAAGATCTTCCATTGAGATCGCATAGATATCAGAAAGTTTTTCTAAAACATTCAATATATAGCTACTTTCATTTCGTTTGCCTCGAAAAGGCACGGGTGATAAGTAGGGAGCATCCGTTTCTAAAACAATGTGATCTAAGCTGATTTGATTTAAAAATTGATCAATTTTGCCGTTTTTAAAAGTTACTACGCCACCAATTCCTAACTTCATATTGTAAGATATCGCTTTTTTGGCTTGTTCAAAAGTCCCTGTGAAACAATGAAAAATTCCGAACAAATTAGATCCTTTTTCTTCTTCTAAAATTTCAAACACCTCATCAAAAGCATCCCTACAATGAATTACAATTGGCAAACCATACTGCTTTGCCAATTGAATTTGTGCTCTAAACATTTCTTGTTGTAGCTTTAAAGTACTCTTATCCCAATAAAGATCTATTCCAATTTCTCCAACGGCAATAAATTTACGAAAAGCCAATTGATCTTTAATATGAGCCAATTCTTCTAAATAATTAGCTTTAACATGCGTAGGGTGTACTCCTGTCATTAAATACATATTGTTTGGATAGCTGGCTTCCAAGGCATACATAGCCTCTGTGTATGTAGAGTCAATTGCTGGAATAAAAAAACGAGAGACTCCTGCAGCTAAAGCGCGTTGAATAACTTCAACTCTGTCTTCATCAAATTGTTCACTATATAAATGTGTATGCGTATCTGTGACTATCATAGTGCAAAAGTAAGATTTTGAATAGTATATTTGTAAAAATAATTTGATTTGAACACAACTGCACTTTCCTTATCTGATTTTCTTAAAACTAAATCTTATTATAAGATTAAGATGCATCAAATTGCGAGCAACCACTATAAAATTATATCAAAAATAAACGGGGTGAATGGTTGGTTTATTTTAGATACTGGTGCCTCATCTACTTTTGTAGACCTAAAGCTTGAGGATAAATTTAAATTGGAATCCGAAACGTCCTTGATTAAAGCTACGGGGGCTGGCCCAAACAAGTTGAACACGCTTTTATCAAAAAATAATAGTATAAATATTGGAGGTTGGTGCTCTAAGAAATTTCAAATTGCATTAATAGATTTGAGCTACGTAAATAATGCTTTTGAATCTATAAAATCTCCGTCTGTTGATGGAATTATAGGAGCTGACCTTTTTAAAACTGGGAATGCGATTATCGATTACGAGAAAAAATATTTATATCTTAAGTAACGAAAAACAAAAAATCCCGCTATTGCGGGATTTTTTGTTTTGGCAAATACATTTATTAATCTTGCACCTGGAACGTAATAGGAAGTGAATAAGGGACTACCACCGCTTTTCCACGCTGACGACCTGGCTTCATTTTAGGCAACATATTAATAACACGTGCTGCTTCTTGTTCTAGACGTGGGTGAGGAGCTCTTGAACGAACTCCTACAACGTTTCCGTTTTTGTCAATTTTAAAAATAACATTAATACGCTGTCTTCCTGATAGGCCTAAATCACCCGCTAAATCTGTATTAAACTTTCGCTGAACAAACTTCGCAATCTTAGCAGACATACATTTACGTTTTTCAGAATTAGAACCTTTCTCACATCCTGGATATTCTGGGACATTTTCTATAACAGAAAATGGAACCTCTACATCTTCATAAACCTCTTCAACAACAATATCTTCAACTTCAATCTCTTCATCTTGATCGGTCTCAGTAGACTCTATAACTGTTTCTTCAATTTCTTCTTCATCCTCAACTATATCAATAACCTCAGGGGCTGCTGGTGGTGGTGGTGGGGGGGGTGGTGGTTTAATCTGGTCAATCAAAGGAATTTCCTCATCAAGGTCTGCCTCTAAATCTAATTGACCAATGTCAATTAATGATTTGTCGTATGTTTTGTAGTTAATTGTCGTGTATGTTAAAAACAGCATTAACGCTAATCCAACTGCAAAATAAATTGAGCCATTTCTACTAACGTCTGCCTTTGGGCTTTTCTTTGATTCCATATCAGTGTTCTTTTATCTTGGGCTAAAATTAATTAAAAATATATCAAATACATAGAGGTTTACAGTTTTTTAATTATAACTTCTTTTTTTAGGTATATTAATGTAGTCATTGTCAGAGCGCCCATAGTATTTGCTAAAAAATCATAAACATCTGAGGTTCTATGATCAGACACTACACCCTGCAATAGTTCAATAATCAAGCCAAAAAGAATTGAGAAAGTTGTAGCAGCAAATAAACTTCGTTTTATTTTTAATGAGTGAAAGCTCAAAAACCACAGCATACAAAATATGACATAAAATAAAAAGTGTCCAATTTTATCATCATAACCTGTGTTTAAGTTTGGCAAGTCGTTAAGGCGAACTAAACTCAAAATGGTAAGTGCAATGGTGTAAAATATAGAAAGGGAGTAAATAATAGTCTTCTTAGGCACCGATTAAAGATTTATAATCATCTGCACTTAGAAGTGAATCTAAATCTGTAGAATCCGTTACTTTTATTTTAATCATCCAGCCGTCTCCGTAAGGGTCGTCATTTACTTTTTCTGGCTCTTCTTCGAGTATCTCGTTAAATTCTATTACCTCACCTGCTACTGGCATAAATAAGTCTGACACCGTCTTTACTGCTTCTACGGTTCCAAAAACAGCCTCTTCGTCAAGAGATTCGTCTAAGGAATCAACTTCTACATAAACAATGTCTCCTAATTCGCCTTGGGCAAAATCAGTAATGCCAACGGTTAGTGTGTCTCCTTCTATTTTGACCCATTCATGGTCTTTAGTGTATTTTAAATCTGATGGTGTATTCATAACTTTGTGTTTATAATTCGTTTATTTAATTTCCAAAATTGTACCTCAAGGTAAAGCCTGATCGGATTGTTGTTTGGGGGAAGGCTGTTGATATCGCATATTCTGAAAATGCATAGTCAAAGTAGAATATTGCGGTTAAGTTTTTACTGAAAGCATAATCTGCTGCATAGCGCATACTCCAAATAGTTTGACCTGCACTGACTTGATTGTTGTCGAGATCTAAATACCTAATAATGGTTTTATTATTTCGCATAGAGATGTCCGCTTTCATATTTAAATCACTTTTAATAATATTTCGGGGGCCTGCTAACTTAGATCGTATTCTTAGGTCTTTGATTCGGTACCCTAAGCCAAGAACATATTCCATGCCTTGGATTTCAGTGAGAAGGTTATTATCAAAGCTCAAGGACAAGCTTCTATCTTTTTTAATCTCAGCCGTTAACTTTATAGAGTTTTTCATCTCCATATCTATTTTAACTAGCGGACTAAATTGCTCCACTAAATTAATATTACTGTAAAGTGTCTGTGCCTTGAAATTTCCAGACTGATCTTTGGTGTCGTCAGATTGTGAAGCATAATCCAGCGTTGGGTTAGCGGCTGCATAGTCTAGGTTGGTTCTAAACTGATTAATCGTATAAGAAGCATTGTAACCATGGGTTAGTGAAAATCTTTTAAAGCGCTTTTTGAACCACTTATTTCTCATAAGCCCAGTGTATTTCAAAGTCCAATTTGGAATCGGAATATCTCTAAATGCATCTAGGCTAATCTTACTTGATTTTTTTCCTGAATAGGCGGCTAAAAAGGACGGCAATAAAACTGCTTGACTGTTTTTACCAAAACCTTCTGGGTACCCTTCTAAGTCTGTAGTGTATGGGGTCGTTCCATAAAACTCACGAGCCAATCGATTGGCTATAACCAAACGATTGGATTTAAAATCTTCAAAGGGCACTGAGATATTCTCGTCACTTTGACTAAAGGCTGTTTTGATTAATGAAGTTGATATGTTGAAGTTCCCAAAGGTGTTTTCAATGAGTGAGTTATAACCATTGCTAAGTCCGTCGGCACCAGGAGTTGTATTAAAGCTCTCTGCATAATTAGTTGCATAGGTTTTACCCCCATTCAAATCAATTTTAAGATCAGATATTGGTTCCATATTAATAGCATAATCTATGTTTTGATTATGAGTTTCAGTATACTGCTGATTAAAGTCTGAATAGGTGGTAAGCCACCCCTTTTCGGCCGCTATTCTTCTAATATCTCGCTGACTACCAAACGTATATCCTGCGGTTGGCCTAAGCGTTCCTAAAAACCCAGGGGTTGGAAGGTAGCCTGGCAAGAAAGAACTATTGCTTTCTGAATAATTAATTTGAGCTCTATTGATTCCCGTTAATAACCCAATTGCAAAATCTTTCCACTTAAATTTTTTAGCTTTAACAGCCTTTTTGGGTGTTTCACTTTCATTAAATCCTCTAGATGGACGCTTTGAACTCCTGGATTTCTTTATCCCCAAGTAGCGATATAATTTTCGCATATCTAATGAGGTGTTTAAATTATGCTGACTGGCATTTGATATTGAATTCCCAAGGTCATAGTTCTGCCCATCAATACTTATATCCCCAAATAGGTCGGATCCTTTATTCCATTGAAAGTCTCCTGTATAAGAATAATTAGAGGTTACAAAACTAAGAGCAGGAAATTTATTTAACGGCAATTCATAATTGACGCCAAGTTGCTGTGTATGTCTGTTAGGGTCTCCAAAGTCAAAGAAACGATCCCAAACACCAAGAGTTGGATCTTGATCTCCATCCAGCTGATCATCTATAAAGTAATTCCTAACAATGTTATTGTTTGCTGCGGTAAAATTTAAACGGAGTCCTTCAGTAATTTCATAATTAATAGTATACTGAAAGTCAAAAGTGTAATTTCTTCTGATTAGCTCGTCTACTGAAATATTACCATCACCTAATCCAGCATCTCTAAATTTTTGGCTATTGAATTGTCTCACAAAATCTGAATTTACCGCCAGGCTTGAAGGTAATAGGTTGAGATTAAAATCTTTTATTAGTTTCCAGTATTTGTTCATGAAAAGAGAATCATTTTTCTTAAAAGGCTCAAATTTAAGCGGCTTAAAACTGTGACTATAATTAGCTCCTACCCTTACATTTTGATCTAATGAGTTTTCAATTTCAAAATCGCGATGCTTTATTTCATTGTACGAATAATTCATTGTTAGATTCTCAATATCATATACTCTAGGCTCCGCATCGCCAGTACGCTGTTTTCTAACCCCAATAAAATTAATGCTTTTACGCTTCGTATAGTCTTCAGATTGGTTTTTAATACGTTCTCTTTCTTCAGATGACTCCGCTGCATCTAACCTACTTTGAAGCTTTAAATCTTTGTATTGCTGGTCGTATTCGGGGGTGATAAGCGCTTCACTTTGACCATAATTAAAAGGGATTTCTAGGCCCCATTTTTTTGGTAATAACTGCCCAATATTCATGTTAGCAACAAAATCATATTGCTTTAAGTCTTCGCGACTTCGCTCGTTTGGCCCTTGTTCTAAACTTCCAAAGCCTGTAGTGGTTCGCTTCGCTGTGGCATTGACATTCATGAAGTCAGCAATGTTAGAGTCCATGCTCATAATGGCAGCCCATCCCCCTTCGTTATCCATGTCTGCAAGACGCAATTCATTGAACCACACTTCTGCACATTGGCTATTGGTGTCACTAATGTTTTTGACGCCCACCATTAAGGTTCTTATGTCTCCAAAGTTTGGATTTCCTTTTATCGCAATTCGTTGTTCTATAGCGTTTGGGTTTAAAGAGAATGGCGCAAATTCTAAAACAGGATTCTCCTGTAATTCGCCATCAATAACGTTGTAAAACGTAGGGACGTCGTTTCCTAAACTTCCTTGGCTAATACCCAAGGCTTTTATTTTCTCTAGAAGCTCTAAGGGAATATCAATCTCGTTTTCTTCTGGCCATACTTCTGTAGGTGAAGCGTTTGTAGCGCCTGATGATTCTCTTAAAGGTATTTCAATTTGGTAGTAATTTTGTGTGAAATCATTACCCATTCTTATAAAACCAACTAATTCCCCCTGATTAAAGTTACCGGCTTCTCCATCTTCAGCATGAATAAACATTTTTAGCTTTTTATACTGACGCATATCCACATTAATGTTTTTAAATACTCCTCTAGCATCCTCACCTTCTAAATCACAAACATCCACTACTAGCGATTGTTCATTTTGTCGGACAATGCTGTTATTATTGTTTAACTGCTCTCGTTCAACGCCGGGGGGTGACACATAACTACCATCATTTTCTTGAACGCCCACAATACCAACACTAAAATCCGTAGGCTCTAGCTCTGTAGCCGCATTAGAATCTTCATCCAAAGATTGCTGATAACGACGCCAATCACTTCGTACCAAGTCTAAGGTTCCAAACCGTAATACTGTGGGTTCTGTAAATTCTTTTAAGTACATACGCACAAATCGAATCGATCTAAAATCAGAAGGGTTAGTAGCGGCGTCACTCGTAAATTCTGACAATGGAATTCGATACTGGTACCAATTTATAATTCCTGAAGGAGCACCATTTGGTAGCGTAATATTGGAAGTTGACTTTCTGTCAACAATATAGGGGTTGTTTAAATTATTAAAATCTGCAGTCGAAATCCCTATTTCATACTCAAAATAGCTGTCAATCGTATTCATTGTATTATCCCTATTGATATCCTCTACATCTGGTTGTGTGGTAGATCCGCGGTTGGTCTCTGAGAATGTATCGGGTGAGTTGCCTTCCAATCCATTATATTTTTTGTAGCGCTCAAATATATCACCCTCAGTATTTAAGTAGTATTCATAGTTGTCATTAGCAGGATCTTCAAGGTCTTTAAACGCTTCAAATCGCAGATCCAGGTTCCCATTCACATCCAATACTCTTTTTTCTTCAGAATCATTATAGCCATCAAGCCCAACATCCTGATTATTTCTGTCGTCTCCTTGTGATGAAAAGGCATAAATTAAGGATTGGTTTTGTGGGGTTACAGAGCCCCAACTGGTGGGGTCAAAAAGACTAATATCTCCATCTTCGGGCAGCCCATTCTCGTATTGTTTTTCACCATCTTTAATGACATCTTCAGAAATGTTTCCTAAGTTTAAAACTAGTTTTCCCCCAGGGTTAGACGAGCTGTCTAAAAAGGGGTCCATGAGCCAAAATTCAACATATTCAACATTTGCCTGCTCAAAATCGGTTGACGTCAGTTGTCTGGATATACCGGCCCAACTGTTTAGAGGCGTGTCTAAAATTCCGTCTTCAGCCCCTTGTTGGTAATTATAAGGCCCTCTTTCTAATGGGTTGTAAACTAAATCTAAGGTGTTTATAACCGTGTATTGCCCGGTTACTAAATCGACTTGTGGAAAAAGCTCGTCAATAAATATTCGTCTCGTGTACAGGTTTGATATGTCATCATCCGTTATTTCGCCAGGACGCTGCCCAGTATAAAAAATAGGGTCCACTGTATACCAGTTTAAATGCGCCCTGTCAAATCCATTTTGATAGCCAGGCAGGTCTTCATTTACGGCATAAGTGCGACCAAGTCTTTCGGGGCGGCTTGACAAAAACCAAGACTGCGGGCTTAGTAAACTAATGCCGTTTTGGGATCCTTCAAAGTCGTCAACATAAGAAGTGACTTCACTGTCAAAGTCCGTTCCTTTAGGGGCGCCTGGTTTTAAATAGGCGAACTCCCCTCTAAGCGACAAATTAGATTCGACATCGGTATCAATATTTGGTAATTTATTTGCTAAACGCGTTAAGAACGGAACTTCTGTGGAGTAATTTCCATTAAAACCAAAAATTGTATTGTTTATTGACTCCGTACCATAATTTGCTTTTTGTGTTATGGGACGCTCATTTAAATTTAAAACTGTTGCACCTAAGACAAAATTTTCATTGAATTGATGCTCTACATTTACGCCGGTAAATCGCTTTGTTTGTTGCCCAAAAACAGCATTATTCTCCACAGAAACCTGAATCGGCGTATTTGATGCTTGTAAAGAAGGATCTAAAATTTGTACGGTGCCTATTTGATAATTTACCGTGTAATCCACCCCTTCAACTAGCACGCGTCCTCCAGCCGTTACCTTCACAGACCCTCTTGGCACATTAAACGCCCCAATTGGGATGCCAGAACCACCCGACGATTTGTAGCGACCTCGCATCAAAAATTTATTTTTATCGTTGTCTTGAAGCGCAGCTGTTTTTGTGTCTTTATAAAGTGACTTATAAACGTATTTTAATTGGTTTGGGTTATAAACGCCAGGTATAGATTCATCGCCGTTATAGTTTTCAGAACCATCCGTTCGAAGGGTTTCAAATAAATAACTTCCAAAAGGCTCAACTTTGGTAAATATAATTTTTCCGTTTTGAGGAACAACTGTAATTCCTGGAACAAAATCAAAAAACCCGTCTCCTTTGTTCTGAGGGTCGTTGTTGAAATTTAATCGATCAAAATTAAATAATCGTATTAATGGGATTTCATTAATAGGATCTTCATTTGCTGATGGCAGAGGAAAAGAGGTTCCGCTAACCGGAGAAATAAAGTTAAGCGTAGAAGTTTCGTTATAAAATATATTTAATTTAAAATCTTCTTGAGACAATTGATACGCGCCCGTATTATATATGTTTTTCATCATCAAATCCCAGGTTGGAAGGTTGACATTGGTCACTGCACTTTTTAGCATTTTTAAGACAAGACTTTGATTGGTAACCGTTTGGTTGCCTGATGCTGACACACCCACTTCAGTCGCATTGACCCCGTCGTTTCCAAACTCCCCCACCTGAAAAACGTCACTGCCTACAGTATATTGATACGCAACGGCTAAAACCTCATCGTTTTGCAAACGCTGATTCAATGAAATATATCCTAATTGTGTGTTTACTGTAAAGCCGTTGCCTTGAGTTAATTTTCGGGCATTTTCTAACTTACCATAATCAAACCCTTCTCTAACACCTGCTGTTAGGAATCCTGAATCTGCGGTGGCAATATCTCGAATGGCGTTCGTAAGCTGCGAACCAGCGCCTCCAATATTAGTGGGGTCAAAATCATTATTTCCATTATTTGGAAGGGCGTTAGGTCCAACATTTACAAACCCAGTTGGAACCGCGCTCAAACCCAGTCTTGAAGACTCACCTAAATCTTGTAATGCAATTATATTACGTGCATTATCAATCTGGTTGGTGCGATTGGTAACCCACACCTCTACTCTTGTAATTTGGACTTGAGAATTAATAAATGGATAGTTTTCTAAAGCTTGATCATACTTGTCTCTAAAGTAATGCCCTAAGAAAAAGTGTCTGTTTTCGTCATAGTCTAATCCAAAAAAATCAAACTCTTCAATCGTACCTCCTCCTTGAGCCACTACAGAACGTGTTTCCGATTGTTGTTCTGAAAAAACTGCTGTGACTCTAGTTTTTCCAAACTGTAGTTCTGTTTTAACCCCAAATAAACTTTGAGCCCCCGTAATAAGAGAACTGTTTAAGGGCATACTTACATTTCCAACTTCAAGTTTTTGAAGGATTGAGTCTTCTCCACCACTAACACCATCAAGTCCTGGTAAAGTAGGATCAAACTCCAACTTAATTAAATTTTGAAAATCAAACGTTGATTGGGTATCGTAATTGGCATTAACTTGCAGTCGCGTCCCTACTTTTCCCATTAGGCTCAAGCTGATTCTCTGATCAAAATCAAAAGTAAAATTACTTTGATTCCTTGGCGAGAACGCCGGGTTTTCTTGCTTGGTATACATAATTCCAAGATCCATTTCAACAGAGCCTTGGGGCACTACCGATATCGTATTACTTCCAAATATGGTTTCAAAAAACTTAGAATTGACATAAAGATCTGGAATTAAGTTTTTCTTTGCCTCCTCTGATCCCTCTTTTTTTCCGTCAAGAGCATCTACTTTGTCTTTATAATACTGCTTCAAATTTTCTTGAAGCGCTAATTCTTGAAACTCCTTTGGGGTTAATATAATAGGGTAGTTAATATTAAAATCTCCTATTGTAGAAGTGTAGAAATATCTGTTTGTTAGTGGGTCGTAAGTGTATTTACTTATAATACTTGCTGGATCAGGGGTGTATAATGATCCAAACGAAAAAGTTGTGGAGGTTGAATCTCTAACCGTCGCTGGCTGTTGAGCAAAGATAGCCGAGTTACAAATCAGCAAAAAAACCACTAAAAAGAGGTTTTTCAAAAAGGGTAGGTGATTTGGTTTTTTCAAATTAATTATAGATTTTTAAGAGCTTCTTTTATTATAAACTCAACAGAGGCATCTGGAGTAGATGAAATCACTTTTTCGACAACGCGTTCCGATTGTTTTTTCATAAATCCTAAAACCTCTAAGGCTGATAACGCTTCATCTTTGTTTGTATTGTTTTGAGACAAAGAAGATTCATCTAAATCGTAAATTTTAAGAACTTTATCCTTTAGTTCAATAATAACGCGTTGTGCGGTTTTTAGCCCAATTCCCTTAACAGATTGTATCAAGGCAACGTCTCCTACTGCAATCCCTTCTTTAACTTGTTTTGGGGTGAGAGAAGAAAGCATGGTTCTGGCTGTGCTTGCTCCAATACCACTAACTGAAATTAGAAGCCTAAAAATCCCTCTTTCAGAGGAACTTATAAAACCATACAAAGTGTGCGAATCTTCTTTAACTTGAAGATGAGTAAAAACCTTAACCGCTTCTTGATCTGGTATCTGCGAAAAAGTGTGTAATGAAATATTAATAAAATAACCCACTCCATTACAATCAACTATGATGTGTGTTGGGGTTTTTTCAACTAACTTACCTTGAATGTGTGTTATCATGTCTTCCACTTCTTATGAGATTCAAATGTACTAAAATAATACAATATTTTGTCAACAAAAAGTAAGAGGGTTTTACCTAGTAAATTACGACTTTCCTTTCTGTTGCGCGTCCACGACAGCAACAGCGGTCATATTTACAATTTCATCCACACTAGCCCCTAATTGCAAAATATGTACTGGCTTGCGTAAACCCATCATAATAGGTCCAATGGATTCTGCTTTATTCAATTCTTTTAGTAGTTTGTAAGTAATATTTGCAGATTCTAAATTAGGAAAAATAAGCGTATTTACTTTTTTATTTGCAAGTCTAGAAAAAGGAAAGTTAGCTTTCAACATTTCACTGTTTAACGCAAAATCCGTTTGTAATTCCCCATCCACTAATAGTTGAGGATGCCTTCTGTGAAGATAAGATACTGCTTCTTTTACTTTAGTCGCAGTTTTATCCTTAGACGACCCAAAATTAGAATATGAAATCATTGCCATTACAGGCTCTAATCCAAACATCTTTACAACTCCAGAAGTCATCTGAGCAATTTTTATTAAATCATTTGCAGAAGGATTAATGTTAATCGCTGTGTCGCTCAAAAACATAGGCCCTCTTTGCGTGATCATTATATTGGTCGTTGCTATTCGTGTAGATCCTGACGCTAAGCCTATTAAATTTAACATCGGCTTAGCTACAGATCCGTAATTACTTGAATAGCCTGAAATAAGTGCATCTGCATCTCCTTCATTGACCATCATAGCTGCAAAATAGTTACGCTCACGCATTAATTTTTGGGCGGCCAGAAGCGTTGTTCCTTTTCGCTGTTGCTGTTTCCAATAAATTTCAGCGTATTTATTTTTTTGAATACTGCATTCATCCGCTTTCGGATCAATGATGAGTACTTCTTCATCAAATTCTAATTCCTCCATAAGACGTTTAATTTCATCACGTCTTCCTAGTAGTATGGGCGTTGCAATTCCTTCTTCTAAAACAATTTGAGCAGCTTTTAAAACACTTAATTGGTCTGCTTCAGCAAAGACTACACGCTTTGGATTGAGCTTCGCTCTGTTAAATAAAAGTCTTACAATTTTATTGTCTGAACCCATTCGTTCCAATAGGGTGTCTTCATATTTTTCCCAATCAGAGATTGGAGATAATGCGACTCCACTTTCAATAGCTGCCTTAGCCACTGCTGGTGGGATCGCTGCAATTAATCGCGGATCAAATGGCTTAGGAATGATATAGTCTTTACCGAAGGTAAGGCGTGTTTCTCCATAAGCGATATTAACCTGCTCAGGAACGGGTTCTTTTGCCAACTCTGCTAATGCAATGACGGCGGCTTTTTTCATTTCCTCGTTAATTGTTGTGGCCCTTACATCTAAAGCACCTCTAAATATAAATGGAAAGCCAAGTACATTATTTACTTGATTTGGAGTATCACTCCTTCCGGTGGCCATGATAATATCTTCTCTTGTTTTAATTGCAAGATTATATTTTATTTCAGGGTCTGGATTTGCCATAGCGAACACGATCGGATTACTAGCCATCGTTTTAAGCATTTGTGGGCTTACGATATTAGAAGTTGATAATCCAATAAACACATCCGCATCTCTCATTGCTTCATCTAAACTGTCTATTTTTCTGTGGGTGGCAAACTCCGCTTTCTGAGTGGTTAGGGTATCGCGGTCATTTCTAATGACCCCTTTACTGTCTAGCATTACAATATTTTCACGCTTAGCACCAAAAGATTGGTACAAACGAGTACAAGAAATAGCTGCTGCACCCGCTCCACTTACAACGATGCGAACATCTTGAATGTTTTTTTCTGCAATTTCCAAGGCGTTTAACAAAGCGGCAGCTGATATAATTGCCGTTCCATGCTGGTCGTCATGCATGACTGGAATATCTAACTCTGCTTTGAGGCGAGTTTCAATTTCAAAAGCCTCTGGGGCTTTGATGTCTTCCAAATTAATCCCTCCAAAAGTGGGTGCTATATTTTTAACTGTTTGAATAAATTCTTCAACATTTTCGGTATTTACCTCTATATCAAATACATCTATATCAGCAAATATTTTGAAGAGCAAGCCCTTACCTTCCATGACTGGCTTAGAAGCTTCAGGACCAATATTCCCTAATCCTAAAACGGCGGTTCCATTGGTAATAACCGCAACTAAATTTCCTTTTGCCGTATATTTATAAGCATCCGATGGATTCTTTTCTATAGCCAAACAAGGAGCTGCTACTCCTGGCGAATAGGCCAAAGCCAAGTCTCGTTGTGAGGCATACTTGGTCGTTGGAACTACCTGAATTTTTCCTGGTGAGGGTTTTTCGTGATAAGCTAAAGCTTCTAAATCGTGTTTACTTAATCGTGGCATATTAGTTAGTTTGACTTACAAAGTTAAACGCTAAGAGTTAATATTAAAATTTAATCGCTATTCTTTTTGATAAAATTAAAATATCCTAAAAATGTAACTTATAAAACATAAAGAATCGACATAGTGCGGGTTTATTAAATCATAAACGCTGGTTATTCTAGAAATTTAATGTTTCTTTTCAATCCAGAAAATTTTGTACGCTTTACGGCTGAATGCTGAAACACTTTATTAAAAGTATCGTGGGTAATCTCTTCCCAATCTTGCTTAGTCATAGAAAGCAGTTCTGGTTTGGGGTTAAACAATGGTTCGCTGTGTGCTTTTGAAAAGCGATTCCATGGACACACATCTTGACACACATCACAACCAAACATCCAGTTGTCAAATTGCCCTTTCATATCGGAGGGGATTTGTTCTTTTAGCTCAATCGTAAAATAGGAAATACATTTGCTGCCGTCTACGCCGTATTGAGAAGTAATCGCTTCTGTTGGGCAGGCGTCTACACAAGCTGTACAGCTACCGCAATGGTCTGTAACAGCCTGGTCATAACCCAGTTCTAAATCAATAATAAGTTCCGCTATAAAATAAAAAGAGCCGACTTTTTGAGTGAGTAGATTACTGTGTTTTCCAATCCAGCCGAGGCCCGACTTTTTGGCCCATGCTTTTTCTAAAATGGGAGCAGAATCTACAAACGCACGGCCATGAACATCACCAATGTCTTCTTTGATAAACTCTAGTAATTGTTTGAGCTTGTCTTTTATAACAAAGTGATAATCCTTTCCGTAGGCGTACTTACTTATTTTTGGAGCTTCTGGGTCCTGTTGTATCTCTTCAGGGAAATAATTGTAAATTAATGAAACAACACTTTTAGAATCCTCTACTAGTAACGTAGGATCAAGACGTTTGTCAAAGTGGTTCTCCATATATTGCATTTTACCATGGCTATTTTTTTTGAGCCAGGACTCCAAGCGGGGTGCTTCTTCTTCTAGAAAACCGGCCTTACTCATACCACAAGACAAAAAGCCGAGGCGTTTGGCTTCGGCTTTGATTCGTTTTGAATATGTTTCTTTAGTCGTCAGAATTGGTGATTAAAATATTTTTAGAATAATCCGCCTTGAATATCGCCCTTGACACGCCCTAAATGTTTGTAGGCCAATTCAGTAACTTCACGACCTCTAGGAGTGCGCATAATAAAACCTTGCTGGATTAGAAAAGGTTCGTAAACTTCTTCAATTGTCTCTGGGCTTTCACTCACTGCGGTTGCAATGGTGGTCACCCCAACAGGGCCTCCCTTAAACTTATCTATAATAGTTGTTAGGATTTTATTATCCATTTCATCAAGGCCATGCGCATCTACATTCAATGCTTTTAAAGCAAATTTTGCGATCTCAATATCTATTTTTCCATTGCCCTTTATTTGTGCAAAATCTCTAACACGTCTCAATAATGCATTGGCAATACGAGGCGTGCCACGACTTCGTCCTGCAATTTCAATAGCCGCTTCCATACTAATAGGAACCTTTAAAATTTCTGAGCTCCGTTGAATAATTGTAGAAAGGAGTTCTGTTGAATAGTACTGTAAACGGCTACTAATTCCAAATCGGGCACGCATTGGAGCTGTTAAAAGCCCTGATCTTGTTGTGGCGCCAACTAATGTAAATGGGTTTAAGTTGATTTGAACCGTGCGGGCATTGGGGCCAGACTCAATCATAATATCAATTTTATAGTCCTCCATAGCGGAGTATAAATACTCTTCGACTATGGGACTAAGGCGGTGAATTTCATCAATGAATAACACATCCCTTTCGTCCAGGTTTGTAAGTAATCCAGCAAGGTCTCCTGGTTTGTCTAAAACAGGGCCAGAGGTGACTTTAATGCCTACGCCTAGTTCGTTTGCAAGAATATGAGCAAGCGTTGTTTTTCCAAGTCCTGGAGGGCCGTGAAACAACGTGTGATCCAAAGCTTCATCACGTTCTACCGCTGCTTCAACAAATATTTGTAGGTTTTCAAGTACTTGGTCTTGACCCGCAAAATCATCAAATGAAAGTGGTCTTAATACCTTTTCAATATCTTGTTCCTCGGGTGAGAAATGGGCGTCGGTTGGATCCAAATTTTCATTCATATAAACAAATATAAAGAAAAAGCCTTTCTTGTTTTAAGAAAGGCTTTTAAATATAGTATTAAGTATTAACAGTCTAGTGCTGTAACTCTTGTTCTCCTTTTTTTAAAGGAGTGTTTTGTGTAACAAAATCCTCGTCATGGCCTGGCTTGCTATAGTCGTAAGCCCAACGGTGTACATGAGGAATTTCTCCTGGCCAGTTCCCATGCATGTGCTTAACAGGAGTCGTCCATTCTAAAGTATTAGATCTCCATGGGTTTTGTTCTGCTTTCTTTCCATAAAACATACTATGGATAAAGTTCCATAAAAATACGAGTTGGAAAAGACCTCCAATAAGGGCGAATACAGTGATCAATATTTGAACGTTTGAAGTGTCATCAAATAATGGGAAGTTACTGTTTGTATAGTATCGTCTTGGTAAACCTGCCATCCCTATAAAGTGCATTGGGAAAAACACACCATAGGCACATATTGCTGTGACCCAAAAGTGTATGTATCCTAAGTTTTTATTAAGCATACGCCCAAACATTTTTGGGAACCAATGATATACGCCGGCAAAAAGCCCGTAGAGTGCTGAAATTCCCATAACTAAATGGAAGTGAGCTACCACAAAGTAAGTGTCATGAACATTAATATCTAAAGCACTATCTCCAAGAATAATTCCTGTAAGGCCTCCTGTTATAAAGGTTGATACCAACCCGATTGAAAATAACATGGCTGGATTTAGCTGTAAATTTCCTTTCCACAACGTGGTGATGTAGTTAAAGGCTTTTACTGCAGATGGTATGGCAATTAATAAGGTTGTAAATGTAAATACCGATCCTAAAAATGGATTCATTCCAGAAATAAACATATGGTGACCCCAAACAATCGTTGATAAGAACGCGATCGCTAAAATAGAAGCGACCATGGCACGGTATCCAAAAATTGGTTTACGTGAGTTTGTAGCAATGACTTCAGAAGTAATCCCTAAGGCTGGAAGCAATACAATGTATACTTCAGGATGTCCTAAGAACCAAAATAAGTGTTCGAATAATACCGGAGACCCTCCTTGGTAATGCAATACTTCCCCTTGAATAAAAATATCTGACAAAAAGAATGACGTTCCAAAGCTACGGTCCATGATTAATAATAACGCCGCTGACAACAATACTGGGAAAGACACCACTCCAATAACCGCTGTGATAAAGAATGCCCATATTGTTAGTGGGAGTCTTGTCATTGACATCCCCTTAGTTCTAAGGTTCAGTACCGTTACAATATAGTTTAGAGAACCTAATAAGGAAGAGGCGATAAAGATGGCCATAGAAACTAACCATAAGGTCATTCCCATACCAGATCCTCCTTGTGCCATAGGCAATGCGCTTAATGGAGGATAAATTGTCCACCCAGCTGCCGCTGGTCCTGCTTCTACAAAAAAGGAAGCTACCATTATGACGCTTGACAAAAAGAATAACCAATAAGAAATCATATTAAGAAATCCTGATGCCATATCTCTTGCACCAATTTGCAATGGAATCAATAAGTTACTAAAAGTTCCACTCAAACCTGCAGTAAGAACGAAAAATACCATAATGGTACCGTGAATGGTTACTAATGCCAAATAAATATCCGCATCCATCACACCCCCTGGTGCCCATTTTCCTAAGAGTGCTTCAAAAATTACATTGGGCTCAGAAGGCCATGCTATTTGCATACGCATTAAAAGAGACATTAAAATCCCTATCACACCCATGATAACTCCAGTAATCAAATACTGCTTGGCTATCATTTTGTGATCTTGACTAAAAATGTACTTCGTTACAAATGTTTCTTTGTGATGATGTCCATGATCGTCGTCGTGTGCATGAGTATCTACGTGTGCTGACATAAACTTATAGTGTTATTTCTTTAATTTTTTAATTTTGAACTAGGGAGTTCTTAAATAATTTTTGCTCTTTTAACCATTCGTTATAATCTTCTTCAGATTCCACGATGATTTTCATTTGCATGTTGTAATGAGACTTTCCACATATTTTATTACAAAGTAGTAGGTAATCAAACTCGTAGCGGTCTAAGGGCTCTTCTCCTTTAGCTTGAAGTTTCTTACTTTTTTTAACTCTGATTCTATTAATGTTTTTTACTTTTTCGTAAATATCTGGATTCAATCTCATTTCTTCAGTAGTCACTGTTGGAGTGAAAGAAAATTGAGTGATCATTCCAGGAACACAATTCATTTGTGCTCTAAAATGAGGCATATATGCTGAGTGTAAAACATCTTGAGAACGCATCTTGAAAAGTATGGGGCGGCCTACAGGTAAATGTAATTCGGTGGTGATGATATCATCTTGAGCATTTGGATCTGATTCGTCTAGACCTAAGATATTTGCATTGTCTAAATTAATCAAACGTACATTTGCTAGCCCTAATACATTGTCTTCACCAGCGTATCTCGCTTTCCAGTTAAATTGTTGTGCGTAAAGCTCTACAACCATTGGGTCGTCATCTTCATCAACATTCATGATATCTGTCCAAGTAAACAGTCCATACATAATAAGGCCTGCTAATACAATCACAGGGATGACTGTCCATATGAATTCCAACTTGTCATTATCAGCATAAAACAAAGCTTTACGTCCCTTTTCACCTTTGTATTTAAAAGCAAAATAGTGCAGCAAAAACTGTGTAATAGTTTGTACTATAAATATAACCACCATAGAAATGATCATTAAACGATCAATTTCTGGTCCATGTTCGGAGGCAGAGTTCGAGGTTAATGGTAAATCACCCCACAATGCAAATGAGACGATTGTGATTCCATATATGAAGCCTAAGAAGGCTAGCATTAGGTACCCATTGACTCTGTTGTCATTGTCGTTTGCTACTTGTGAAACATCTTTATTTACTTGCGCTAAATCAAAGATTTTGACCATTTGCCAGATTGCAATAGTGATCCCTAATAAAATTAATATTGTTAATAAGCCAGTCATCGTTATATGTTGTCTTTTTAAATTTTAATTAATAATGAAAATGTTCGCTTTCCTTGATAAAAGGATTTCCTTTTGCTAGTAATGGTGCTTTTGAAAGCGCATAAAAAACAATGAATATGAACAATCCTAAAAATAATAATATGGCACTAATTTCGGGAACCCCGATAAACCATCGGTCTCCTACAGTTGCTGGCATAATCATATTAAATACATCTATGTAATGGCCAAACAAAATCACAACTCCTGCCATGACAATAAACCATGGTACTCGTTTGTAGTCGCTGTTCATTAATACTAAGAATGGGAATATGAAGTTTAAAATTATCATTCCAAAGAATGGAAGGTTGTAATCTTCTATTCTCGTTACAAAATACGTTACTTCTTCAGGGATATTTGCATACCATATAAGCATAAATTGTGAAAACCATAAATACGTCCAGAAAACACTGATGGCAAACATAAATTTAGCTAAATCATGTAAATGACTGTCATTTACAAAATCCATTAAGCCTTTAGATTTTAGATAAATCGTCATCAGCGCTATCACGGTAATTCCACTCACAAACATACTTGCAAATACATACCATCCAAACAGCGTACTAAACCAGTGTGGATCTACACTCATGATCCAATCCCAAGACATCATAGATTCTGTGTATATATAAAACACTAGGAATCCAGCTGAAATTCTAAAGTTCTTTTTAAAGTTACTGTTGTCATTCACATCTGCTAAATCTTGTGCTAGTGAGAATTTACGTGAGAAATAACGGTATAAACTCCATCCTGTGATAAAAATTAATCCTCTTATTGCAAACCATGATTTATCTAACCATCCTGATTTTGCTTGAATCAATGCATCATGTGCAACGACTTCTGGATCCATCCAAATGAATATGTGATCGTCTGCCCACAAAGCGATTCCTAACACAATTAATCCTCCAGGTAAAACGTAATATGTAATCGCTTCCATCACTCTAAACAGTACTGGCGACCAGCCTGCTTGTGCAGCATATTGTATAGCATAAAAGGCTAACACCCCTAAAGAAATCATGAAAAAGAAAAATGCTGCTATGTATAAAGCGGCATAGGGTCTGTTATGCATTTGGTGTAATACATGTTCGGCATGAGCATCGTCATGATGAGCATCCGCTCCATGTGTGTCTTCTGCGTGAGCATCAGAATTGTGTGTGGACTGAACCATTGCTGCATGCGCCTCTTCGTTTGTTTGAACGTCATGATGATTTGTTTGTGTCGTTTCTTCGCCATGAGAAGCCTCTGCATCTCCGTGGTGGGAGTTTTCTTCTGCTAGCATTGTTTTTACATCTTCAAGGGTCAGCCCATGAGATGCTACATAACTTGTTCCCCACCCTATAGCGCCAACAACGAATAGAAGGATTGAAACAATTTTAAGTCTTTTTGAAAACGTGTACATGTATATAAATGTTTTACTTTTCTTATTTTTTTAATTCTGCTCTTAGAGTTTCAACATAAGCGGTGACTTGCCAACGTTCTTCCTCATTCAATAAATTTGCGTAAGATCCCATGGCGTTTTTACCAAAATAAATAACATGGTAAATACTCCCTGTCGTTATATCTCTATCTGCATAACTTGGAACCCCAAGAATTTTTTCTCTCATTACCAGCTTTCCTTGACCAGCACCTTTAGTTCCGTGGCAGATACCGCAATATATATCATACAGTTCTTTTCCTCTTTTAGCATCCAGTTCAGATAAACCTAAAGGAGATTTGAGTTCCGAGAGAGCGGCTGCATAGCCTTCATTTGAGTTTTCATACTCATACAAAGAATGGCCCCTAGAGATCGTTCCTTTTACAGGAAGCAATGCTTCTTGTGAGTTTGGAAAAACGTCATATTCTCCATAGGCTTCATAGCCTATAGGCTTATACATATTTGGAAAGTATTGATAGTTTGGACTGTTATCATTTTGACATGAGAACGTTGTTCCTAAAACCACTACTAAAACGATTATTTTTGATACACTTTTCATAGGACTAATGTGCTTCTTTATCAACAATATGAACCTCTACTGCACCTGTTTGGGTAAGCAGAGTTTCTAATTCTTTTTCATT
>Ga0209712_10000224_pt1 | contig 51449 bp, 55 predicted proteins | sample ArcOceMetagenome_FD_187443 | JGI IMG/M metagenome (GOLD analysis project Ga0209712, IMG submission 187443) | Marine eukaryotic phytoplankton communities from Arctic Ocean - Arctic Ocean - Greenland ARC118M Metagenome (SPAdes) (version 2) | ecosystem: Environmental > Aquatic > Marine > Oceanic...
AACATTAATTAAACGAGCATTTCCACTCCACCAAGCGAATCCTGTAGACTCAATGTCGCGACCTGCTATACTACTATTAAAGGGCGTTTCCACGTGGTAATACCTCCTCAGGGAATACAAAGTTTTCGTGTGGTTGATCTTGTGCAGCCATCCAAGCACGAATACCTTCGTTTAATAAAATATTTTTTGTGTAGAATGTTTCAAATTCTGGATCTTCAGCAGCACGTAATTCTTGTGATACGAAATCGTATGCACGTAAGTTTAATGCTAAACCAACGATACCAATAGCACTTGTCCATAAACCTGTTACTGGAACAAATAACATGAAGAAATGTAACCAACGTTTGTTTGAGAATGCTACACCAAAAATCTGTGACCAGAAACGGTTCGCTGTAACCATTGAGTACGTTTCTTCAGATTGTGTTGGTGTGAATGCTCGGAATGTATTCGCAGCATCACCATCTTCAAATAATGTGTTTTCTACAGTTGCACCGTGAATCGCACAAAGTAATGCACCACCTAAAATACCAGCTACACCCATCATATGGAATGGGTTTAGTGTCCAGTTGTGGAAACCTTGTAAGAATAATAAGAAACGGAAAATTGCAGCTACACCAAAACTTGGAGCAAAGAACCAACTTGCTTGACCCAATGGGTATAGTAAAAATACTGATACAAAGACTGAAATTGGACCTGAGAATGCAATCGCGTTATATGGACGAATACCTACTAAACGTGCAATTTCAAATTGACGTAAACAGAATCCAATTAAACCAAATGCACCATGTAATGCAACGAATGCCCAAAGACCACCAATTTGACACCAACGTGTAAAATCACCTTGTGCTTCTGGACCCCATAATAATAGTAATGAGTGACCCATACTATTAGCAGGTGTAGAAACAGCTGCTGTTAAAAAGTTACAACCTTCTAAGTACGAAGTTGCTAAACCATGAGTATACCATGATGTTACAAAAGTTGTACCTGTTAACCAACCACCTGTTGCTAAATAAGCAGTTGGGAATAATAATAAACCTGACCAACCAACGAAAATAAATCTATCTTTCTTTAACCAATCGTCGATAAGATCAAAAATGCCACGTTCTTGGTTTTGCCCAATAGCTATGGTCATATTTTAAGAATCCTTTACTTAAATTAAATTAATGAGTAAACCTTTTAAAAAATTTTTACTCTAGTCTTATCAGCTTCTAAGTAGAATTATACGTTAACTTGGCAAAAATTAGTCAAACTATTAAAAATTATTAATATATTTTTTTCTTAGATTCAAATTGACTTAAAAAAATTTGAATCTAAGAAAAATGTATTGTACAGTCAATTGTTAATCAATATCATCAATTGACACATAAAGGAAAAATAATGCCATGCTTAAAGCTGGAAAAACTAAACCAACAATAGGAACTAAAATTGAAGGTAAAAATGCAGCTGCCATATTATATTTTAAAATCTTTAATTAATAGTTACCAATTAGATAAACTTATAATATTCATTGTATACAAAAAACTATTATAATGAGAAATTAATATAAATAAAAAATTTGAAGACTTTTATACTAAAATTAGTATTATTAATCTTAGAAACCTTACACAAATATACTTATCTATGGAGACTTTATTATTATCTCGTTTACCAGAAGCATATGTAGTTTTTAGTCCAATCGTAGATGTATTACCAATTATTCCTGTTTTCTTCTTATTGCTAGCATTTGTATGGCAAGCTGCAATTGGTTTTAGATAATTTTAAGCTTATAATTGCGACTTACTATTGTATAATGGTATCTAGAATAGTATTCACATTTAAATAAAAAATAACGATAAATGGTAGAACCTTTATTATCAGGTATAGTTTTAGGACTAATTACTGTAACTGCATTTGGTCTTTTTGTTGCAGCATTTTTGCAGTATCGTCGTGGAAACCAGTTTGAAATTTAGATTTATGTTTTGAAAGTATCATATTAAATGTTAATATGATACTTTATATTTCTTAGTTAATTCTTCTAATTTTAATAAATATTCTGAAATTCTATTGACTACTGTAAAGTATTTATGTAGAATAAAATTATCAATGATACTTTTATTGATAAGCTGCTGGTGTAGCTCAATGGTAGAGCAACGGATTTGTAATCCGTAGGTTGGGGGTTCAAATCCCTTCACCAGCTTTCAATTAAATCCTTCAATATTGTCTTTTATGAATAAATTCTATTAAATTATTTTGCAATTACAAAAAAGCTATCCCTTTAAAATTCATAAATAGTCAAATTTTATTGATTAATAAAACCATTCTTGTATTAATCAAATAGAAAAGACACCAATTTTTGTAGATAATTAAATTTTTTTGTTATCAATAATGATGTTTGAAAAATAAATTTTTTATTCGATTACTTGGGAGAACTTACAAAAAGAAATAAGAATATTAAATATATTTGCAGACATAATTTTTCTATTATAGGCCCAGTAGGAATCGAACCTACATTGGAAACTTAGAAGGTTTCTGTCCTAATCCGTTAGACGATAGGCCCTAATTTTAGTATGGGTAATACAGGATTTGAACCTGTGACCTTCTGCTTGTAAGGCAGACACTCTACCGCTGAGTTAATCACCCACTAATCTAAACTATTATATTTATTATATAAGAGTACTATGAAAATTACTATACCAAAAAATATAATGGACGTCAAGATTAGAATAGACTAAAATCTTTATAAAAAATTCTAATCTTGTTTTTTAATCTTATCTATGCTAATATTTTATATATAATGGGTCGGTGCCCGAGTGGTTAAAGGGGGCGGATTGTAAATCCGCTGCGTTTCGCTACGTTGGTTCGAATCCAACTCGGCCCAGTTTTTCCTATAATTTTATTTAATAGTAAAATTATAATTTTAGATTTAAACAAAAATCTATAATCCAGTCATATTGAAAAGGATTAAAGATAAAACCCCGATAGTGGCTAAAAAAATGATTGGAACAATAAATCGAAACTTTTTAATTTTAAATAAATTTCGAAACGGTGCTATTATAACTAGAACTAAACCGATGGAACTACTAATAAAAAATCTTGGATAGCGAGATATGTTAGTCCAGAAATCACTCATATGAAAATTATAGTCTTAATTATCTACTACAATTATAACTAACTTTTTATAATTTATTCTACTATAGTAAATTTATGTTATATTTTAAATAATTTATGATAATATTACCATTAGTTAGATAGTATAAGGCTCTGTAGCTCAGTGGTTAGAGCAGGGGATTCATAAGCCCAAGGTCGTAGGTTCAAATCCCACCAGAGCCAATTACTAATTTAAGAATTATACTAACTTTATTTGAAATAAAAAATATCGTTATGCTTAGGAGAAATGGCTGAGTGGTCGAAAGCAATAGATTGCTAATCTATCGTACAATTTCTTGTACCCAGGGTTCGAATCCCTGTTTCTCCTGATTAAACAAATTATTAGTGAAATTAAAAAAAATAAATTACTAGAATAATATTGACAAATTTAATAAATTATAATAACATTATTCTATATCAAAGTTTTGGGATTGTAGTTCAATTGGTTAGAGCACCGCCCTGTCACGGCGGACGTTGCGAGTTCGAGTCTCGTCAGTCCCGATTAATAAAACTAAAATAAATAAACTAATTATTAGTCTATATTTAATAATAATATTGGATATTATTATTAAATAAGTTATTATTCACCCTGAACTTTTAATAAAGCAAATCCTAGAGAAAGTCCAAATAAAGTCATTCCAAAGCAAACAACTGCCGTTGTAACAATTTCTTGGTTTGCATAAGGGAAGATCGATTTAATTAATTCCATAATGATTTTAATTTTAAATGTTGATAATTTAGAAACCGTTTCTTGCCCAAACAGTTAAAGCCAATGAAAACGTAAACGTCGCCATTAAGCAAGCCCATCCTAAACTTAAAATATCCATATGTCTTGTATCTTTAATTTATTTATGTTTTATAATTTGAAAGGATTTTTAAAAATCCTTTCAAATTATTTTTTATTCTTATTATACAATACCATTTGTCCAATCTACATCAACATTTTCAATGATTAAAGATGAGTTATAGATTTGTAATATAATTAATAAAAATACTAAGAATGCAGCCATAACTACAGCCATAATTGGAGTTGTACCCCAACCTGGTGCAACTTTACCATACTCAGCATTTAATGGGCGTAAAAGTTCACCTAATCTTGTTCTTAATGCCATAAAAATATTTATATTTCTAATAAATTAATTTTTCTAGTATATGTTATATAATATAAAAATGTTAATTTAGATAAGTATATAACATGGAAACAGCAACTATTCTCGTAATTTTTGTATCAAGTTTACTTTTAGGAATTACCACATATTCTGTCTATACGGCTTTTGGGCCGGCCGCAAAAAATTTGCGTGATCCATTCGAAGAACATGAGGATTAAAAAATAAAACCAATTTAATGGTTTTATTTTCTAATAATTCGAGGTGTTTCTCTGAAAAATACGGCAAAGAAAATTACGATTAAAGTACCAATAAGTAAAAATGTATAAACTAAGGCTTCCATTGTTTGATCCTATTTAAATATAAAAAACTTAAAAAATTGCTTGTATTTTATACAGCACCTTGTTTCTTCGTTGATTTATCACCAAGCTTTTGGAATGCACCAAATTCTACTTGTTCTGTAACTTCCGCACCAATACCAGTGAATACGTCACGGAAGATTGTTCGACCACCATGCCATAAGTGACCAAAGAAGAAAAGTAAAGCAAAGTTAGCGTGACCATAAGTATACCAACCACGTGGGCTACTTCTGAATACACCATCTGATTCTAAACTTGTTCTATCAAACTCAAAAACTTCTCCTAATTGCGCTTTACGAGCAAATTTCTTAACTGTAGGTGCATCTTTAAATGTTTGACCATTTAATTTACCACCATAGAAATCAACTGATACACCAACTTGTTCGATACTGTATTTTGATTCAGCACGACGGAATGGAATATCTGCACGAATAATACCATCTTTATCAACTAAAATTACTGGGAATGTTTCAAAGAAAGCAGGCATACGACGTACAGTCAATTCTCGACCTTCTTTATCACGGAAAATTGGATGTCCTAACCAAGCTTCAGCGATACCATCACCTTTATTCATGGCGCCAGCACGGAATAAACCGCCTTTTGCTGGGTTGTTTCCAATATAATCATAGAATGCTAATTTATCTGGAATTCGTGACCATGCTTGACTTTCTGATAAGCCTTCACTTACTGATGTTTCAACTTGACGTTCAATCTCTTGTTGGAAGTAACCGCTATCCCATTGGTAACGAGTTGGACCAAATAATTCGATTGGCGTAGCTGCTGCACCATACCACATTGTACCTGATGTTATAAAAGCTGCAAAGAAAACGGCTGAAATACTGCTTGATAAAACAGTTTCGATATTACCCATTCTTAATGCTCGGTATAATCTTTGTGGTGGACGCACTGTTAAGTGGAAAACACCAGCTAAAATACCAAAAAGACCAGCAGCAATGTGATGAGCTGCAATACCACCAGGGTTAAATGGATTAAATCCATCTGCACCCCATGATGGTGCTACAGGTTGCACTTTTCCTGCAACTCCATATGCATCTGAAACCCAAATACCAGGTCCAAATAAACCTGTTACATGGAATGCGCCGAAGCCAAAACATAATAAGCCTGATAATAATAAGTGAATACCAAAGATTTTTGGTAAATCTAAAGCAGGCTCACCTGTTCTTGGATCACGGAATAATTCTAAATCCCAATATACCCAATGCCAAATAGCAGCTAAGAAACACATACCTGATAAAACGATATGTGATAAAGCTACACCTTCAAAACTCCAAAGACCAGGGTTTGATACACTCTCACCAGTGATACTCCATCCGCCCCATGAATCAGTAATTCCTAAGCGAGTCATGAAAGGCATAACGAACATGCCTTGTCGCCACATTGGGTTTAAAACTGGATCTGATGGATCAAATACAGCTAATTCGTATAATGCCATTGAACCAGCCCAACCTGCAACTAATGCTGTATGCATTATGTGTACTGCAATTAATCTTCCTGGATCATTTAAGACAACAGTGTGAACACGATACCATGGTAATGCCATAGTAAAAGATTCCTCAATATAAATAATGGTTTTTGACTTTCTTACAACTAAACTACATAAAAGTTAGCTAATATACTATTATAAACCAAGATAAAAAAAATTAAGATAAAAAATTTTTTTATTTTAATAAAAAATTAAGAGAATGAAAAACTCCTTTCTCTTATTATGACTAAAATACTCCTTTCTTTCATTATAAATAGACATTGTATAACAATTCTACTGACCATGTCCTAATATCAAATTTTTTTGATATACACGGTAATAATTAGAGCTTGAATGCGTATCGCATCAGTTTCCAAAACATATGTTTGCGCATTGCGTTCGACCAATTTTACGATGAGTGATTCATAAATTTAAACCAAGTAAAAGTTCCAAAGTTACTAAAGACAAAGTAAAATTATATCAGAATTTAGATATAAATAATCTATAAACTACTAGATATTGCGAAGTAATTAAGTGTCAAAATTCAGAATTATACTTGCTAAAATTTCTAATATACAATAAACTTGAAGAAATAAATCTTTTTATTGAGTTTACAAAATTTTACATTTAGTAATTAACAAATTTTCATGGCAAAAAAAAGTATGATTGAGCGCGAAAAAAAGCGAATTAAATTACAAAAAAAATATGCTTTAAAGCGCGCTAGCTTATTAAATAAATATAGAAACGAAAAAAGTTTTAGTTTAAAATTAGAACTTCATTCAAAAATCCAAAAATTACCCCGTAATAGTTCAAAAACAAGAATTCGAAATCGTTGCTGGAAAACAGGACGTCCTCGTGGTTTTTTCCGCGATTTTGGATTATCACGCCATGTAGTAAGAGAAATGGCACATCAATGTTTATTACCAGGTGTTACAAAATCTAGTTGGTAATAAAAACTTATTTTAAATTAAATCCAATGATTTTTAAAATTTAGTTTACAATTATATACATAAAGTTAGAATATTTATCAAATATTTTTATTATAATTTAATTTATTCAATTCTTTAAAATTTAACCAAATTTAATTTAATTTAAAATAAGAAGGAGTTTTAAATGATTTACGATTCACAAGTTTATACTGCATTATGTATTAGTTTATTAGCTGGAATCTTAGCAATTCGATTAGGTTCAACACTTTACGAATAAAAAATACTAACGGATTAAGATAAGTAAGTCTTAAAAAAAACTGTTTATATCAACAACTAATAATAAGCTATGGTAACGGAAAAATTAAAAAAATTTAGTACCCCTGTCTTCCCTTTCACTGCAATTGTTGGGCAGGAAGAAATGAAATTAGCATTACAATTAAATGTAATTGATCCCAAAATTGGTGGTGTTATGATTATGGGAGATCGAGGCACGGGTAAATCAACAACAATTCGTGCAATTGCTGATTTGCTTCCTGAGATCGAAATAGTAAAAGATGATCCTTTTAACTCAGATAAAACGGACTTAGATTTAATGGGGAATGAAGTTCGACAAGCGATTCAAAATAATGAATCTATTGAAACAGAACTTATCAAAATTCCTATGGTCGATTTACCATTAGGAGCCACTGAAGATCGTGTCTGTGGAACTATTGATATTGAAAAAGCTTTAACAGAGGGTATAAAAGCTTTCGAACCTGGGTTATTAGCGAAAGCGAATCGAGGACTTCTTTATGTTGATGAAGTAAATCTTTTAGATGATCATCTTGTAGATATTTTATTAGATTCAGCTGCTTCAGGCTGGAATACAGTAGAAAGAGAGGGTATTTCGATCCGTCATCCAGCTCGTTTTGTACTTGTTGGGTCTGGAAATCCTGAAGAAGGTGAACTACGTCCACAATTATTAGATAGATTCGGTATGCACGCGGAAATCCGAACTGTTAAAGATCCAATTTTAAGAGTAAAAGTAGTAGAAGAAAGAACATCATTTGATCAAAATCCGATGATTTGGATTGATAATTATGAAGAGAAACAACAAGAATTAAGAGATCGAATTGTTTCAGCTCAAAAATTATTACCAAGCGTTGAAATGGATTATGCTCTTCGAGTAAAAATTTCTGAAGTTTGTAGTCAGTTAGATGTTGATGGCTTACGTGGAGATATTGTAACAAATCGAGCTGCGAAAGCATATGCGGCTTATAACGGAAGAGATGTTGTAACAATTGAAGATATTTCAAAAATTATCACGTTATGTTTACGTCATAGATTAAGAAAAGATCCTTTAGAATCTATTGATTCAGGTGATAAAGTAAGCAAAGTGTTCAAAGAAGTTTTTGAAATTGAAGATTAAAATCTTAATAAATTTTTAATTTAAAAAATAATTTTTAAAAATACTAAATAATGTTAAAATTATTTCTATTTGCTCTTAGTATTTTCTTAATTGCAATTATTTTTTTACGTATACCTCAAGAAAATGTAGGGTTAGCAAGCTTTGCGACAAAAAGTAATCTACTAGGTTCTCCTAGTTCAGCGCAGACATTTTTAAATATTTTAACTGCTTCTGGTATTTTACTTTATGTCATTTTAGCTGTAGTAACTAATTTAACAGGTATATAAATTTTATTGTCGCTAGGAAATGTTTCTCAAAAATCTAATAAAAAAAATTAATAAAATTAAACTTTAAACAATTAATAAAAAAATATTAATTGTTTAAAGTTTAATTTTATTACCAAAACCCTAAAGAAATTGCTTTATCAATTGGTAAACATGCACCAATACCTAACCAAACAGCCGTAAAGAATCCAAGAATAAATGTTAAACTTGCAAGTGGACGACGGAATGGATTTTGAAATTTATTTACATTTTCAATAAATGGCACAGTGATTAATCCTAATGGAACTGCTGCCATAGCTAAAACACCTAATAATTTATTTGGTAATACACGTAATAAATTAAATGTTGGGAAGAAATACCATTCTGGTAAAATTTCTAATGGTGTATTAAATGGATCTGCTGGTTCACCCATCTGAGTAGGTGCTAAAACTGATAATCCTACAACACACGCAAGTGTGCCTAGCATTGTTAATGGGAAAATATATAAAAGATCATTCGGCCATGCAGGTTCGCCATAATAGTTATGACCCATACCTTTGGCTAATTTAGCTCTTAACTTTGGATCTGTTAAATCTGGTTTTTTGATTACTGACATAAAAATAATTTGTTAATAGTTTATGTTTATAAATAGAAAAAAATTATAATTGAAAAATTATAATGGTCCTGAAATACCTTGCTTACGAATCATTAAGAAGTGTGTTAACATTAACACAGCAGCAGCTAAAGGTAAAACAAAAGTATGAGCACTATAGAAGCGAGTTAATGTGCTTTGACCTACACTCTCACCACCACGTAAAATTAAAACTAAAGGTGGTCCAACAATTGGAACAGCCGCAGGAACACCAGTTACAATCTTACATGCCCAGAAACCTACCTGATCCCATGGTAATGAATAACCTGTTACACCGAATGATACTGTAACTACAGCTAATGTTACACCTGTAACCCATGTTAATTCACGTGGTTTTTTAAATCCACCTGTTAAGTAAACACGGAAAATATGTAATACCATTAGTAAAACCATCATACCTGCTGACCAACGATGAACTGAACGAATTAACCAACCAAAATTTACACTTGTCATAATATATTCTACAGACGCAAAAGCATCAACAACACTTGGTCGGTAATAGAAAGTCATAGCAAAACCTGTTGCTACTTGAATTAAGAAACATGTAAAAACAAGACCACCAAAGCAATAGAAAATATTTACGTGAGGAGGTACATATTTACTAGAGATATCATCTGCAATTGCTTGAACTTCTAGTCGTTCTTCAAACCAATCGTAAACTTTATTCATAAGAAACTATTTGAATGTTTTAACACAATTAAGCAAAAATAAAAACATAAATACTAAAAGGCGAGAGTGGGATTCGAACCCACGGAACCTGCAAGGATTCATCTGATTTCAAATCAGACGCAATCGACCAACTCTGCCATCTCGCCAAAAGATTAGCTACAAAACTAATCTTAATTCTTAACTAACTTTCATATGTAGTCGTACCACTAAATTTGATTGAAGCCGGATCAGGATTTTTACCAATTGAGAAATCACGACTATTTACAACAGTTCGACCTGGGTTTACTTTCTCAGGAAATACTCCATCCTTCGGATGTAAATATTGAACTTCACCACTTGGGAAAATTCGATAAATTTTATAGTTGTTAATCTTAAACGTACGTAATTGAGTTCCTAATGCTAAGCACTGTTCTTTACGCGCTAGGTATAATAAATTTTCCCCATTGCGCATAATTGCTGCTCCACCTGTAGGCATTTCAAATATTTGCTCTTTAGGGCTTGTCCAAGTAATAGCATATTTCTCTTCAACTTCAGCTGCACGTAGCCAGCCGCCAGTACTTCCACCAAAAGTAGGAAACGGTGTTTGTAAATTTAATGTCATCTGTAAAACTCTATAAATGTTTAACGTTCACTATATAATTTTAATAAAAAAACTCTTTTTTTATTAAAATTATCAAAACTTCTAGCGGAGAATGGATTTGAACCATTGACCTTCGGGTTATGAGCCCAACGAGCTACCAGGCTGCTCTACTCCGCGAGATTCAATCCTTATAAACTTTAAAGTTGATAAAAGCTAGTAGTAAATTAAGAATAAAATCAATAAAACCTACACAAAAAATAATAACATATTTTCTCTAATTATGTCAATGTAATATTTATTATCAATTTTAGAAACTTTTATTATTATTTATTACGTTTTTTTTTTTAATAAAGTTAACGAACACTAAACTCATAAAAAAAAATTTACCTAAAGTTAAAGTAGGTTTCTATTAAAATTTTTTTGGTCATGAGGAACGACTCCTCTTGATAATTTTTTGAATTAAAATACAAAATCATTATTTTTACTATAAGTTTTTAAGTTCGTTATTTTATAAATTATTTTTTCTGAAATTAATTTCAGAAAAAATAATTTAATTTTACTAAATTTATTAGTTTAATTCTACTTTACCACCCGCATCTTCGATTTGCTTTTTAGCAGTTTCAGCAGCATCTTTCGCTAATCCAGCTTGAACTAGTTTTGGTGCAGATTCAACTAATGTTTTTGCTTCTTTTAAGCCTAAACCTGTGATACCACGAACTACTTTTAAGATTGCAATTTTCTTATCTGCAGGAACTTCTATTAACATTACATCAAATTCTGTTTTTTCTTCAACTTCTTCGACAGCTGCTGGTGCAGCAGCCATCATCATACCGCCTCCAGCACTTGCTGAAGCATCAACGCCGAATGTTTCTTCAATTTTTGTTACTAATTCTGAAGCTTCTAATAATGTTAACGTTTTTAAATCTTCAACAATTTGATCAATTTTTTCTGACATAATAGTTTTTAGTTATATATTATAGTTTTTTAGATAGTAAAAATTAATTTAAGCAAACATTTCTAAATCCAATTTAATAGATGAACCCATGCTAGTACAAATAAATACATTTTTAAAATATTTACCTTTTACTCCAGATGGGCGATTTTGTTCAATTGATTTATATAATGCTTGTAAATTTTCAATTAATTGTAAATTAGTAAAATCTGATTTGCCGAAATTAACATGGACAACTCCAGTTTTATCAGCTTTATATTCAAATTTTCCTTTTTTAAACTCTGTTAATGTTGCTTTTAAATCACTACTTACAGTACCTGATTTTGGTGATGGCATTAATCCTTTTGGACCTAGTACACGACCAAGTTTAGCCAATTTTGGCATCATATTTGGTGTAGCTATTAATAAGTCAAAGTTAATATTACCTTTTGTAATTTCTTCAATTAAATCATCATTTCCAATGATATCAGCACCTGAAGATGTAGCTTCTTCAAAATTTTCTTCATTCGTTAAAACAGCGATAGTTGTTTGTTTTCCAACACCATTTGGTAATGTTACTGTTGTACGCAATTGTTGATCGGCATATTTGGGGTCAATATTTAAATTGGCATGCAATTCAACAGATTCTACAAATTTTGCAGTTGCTGTTTCTTTTAACCCTTCAATAGCTTCTTCAATACTTGAATAGATTTTATTTTTAGTTATTGTTAGATTTTCTTTATGACGACGCGAGTGTTTTCGCATAACTTTCTCCGTTAAAACTTGTTTTTTTAGATTTAATCTACAATGGAGATACCCATATTTCGGGCAGTTCCCTCAACAATTCTCATAGCACTACTTATTTTGGTAGTGTTTAAATCTGGTAGTTTGATATTTGCAATTTCTTCTAATTGCGATTTTGTGATAGATCCTACACTTACTTTATTTGGAGTAGATGAACCTTTTTTTATTTTTGCTGCATTAGCTAACAATACAGATGCTGGAGGTGTTTTTAAAACAAACGTATAACTTCGATCTTCATAAACCGAAATTTCAACTGGAATAATTAATCCTGTTTTATCACCAGTACGCGCATTGTATTCTTTACAAAATGCTGCAATATTTACCCCGTGTTGACCTAATGCAGGTCCTACCGGAGGAGCAGGTGTTGCTTTTGCCGCAGGCAAAGCTAATTTAATTAATGCAGTAATTTTTTTAGCCATGAAAATTTAGTGATATAATTTAATAAAATTTGAATTCTACTATTTTGTAACATCTTTAACTAGACGTTGTTACTAATTATTTATAAGATTCTATAACCAAAACATAAAAACCTCTTTAAAAAGAGAAACGCGTCCTGAAGGACTTGAACCCTCGACATCTAATTTTGGAAACTAGCGTTCTACCAACTGAACTAAGGACGCATATATACAACTATAATACGTTGAATGTAATAAAATTACAAGTTCTAAATTCTAATTAGTTTTTTTATTAATAAAATGCAATCAGATAACTTAAAAACGGAACAATCTTTAATTGAAACTTCTTTACCTCATAATTTTTTAGCAGAAAAAATGATATTAAGTTGTCTTTTAATTAATGCTGAAATAATTGAAATCACTTTACAAATGTTACCTGTAGAAGCTTTTTATTTTAAAAATCATCAAGAAATTTATAAAGCAATTATTCTAATGTATCAAAATAAAATTCATATTGATATTGTAACATTAGTTAATTTTCTACAAGAGAATGGCTTGTTGAATAAAGTTGGAGGTATTCAAATTTTAATTGAATTAATAAACCAAATCCCCAACTTAATTTATTTTGAAGAATATATAAAATTAGTTAAAGATAAATTTTTTAGACGTTGCTTAATAAAATTAGGTTATGAAGCAATTAATTCTGGGTATATAACTAATACCGCATTAGAAGATATATTAATTGATTTTGAAACTAAAGTATTTAATTTAACAACTGAAACTAAAACACAAAAATTATTCAGCAGTGCAGAATTATTAAATGAAATTTTCGTCGATTTAAAAGGTAAATTTTTAAATCAAAATTTTGTTGGCTTAAAATCCGGATTTCACGATCTTGATGCAATAATCCAAGGATTTCAAAAATCTGATTTAGTTATTATTGCTGGCCGTCCTTCTATGGGAAAAACGGCATTAAGTTTAAACATCGCAATTAATGCAATTAAAAATTCAAAACTTCCAATATTATTTTTTAGTCTAGAAATGTCAAAAGAGCAGATTATGTATAGATTATTAGCTATGGAAACTAATATTAATCAAATCCGACTAAGAAATGGTAAATTAAATCGGAATGATTGGGTCAAAGTAAATAGAATGATTAATATTTTATCTAAACTTCCACTATTTATTGACGATACTTCCGATTTATCAATTCAAAATATCCGTTCTAAAATTAAAACATTAATGTTCGAACAAAACCAAGTTGGCTTAGTCATAGTAGACTATTTACAATTAATGCAAAATTCTAAATTAAAAACAGAGAATCGTGTTCAAGAATTATCACAAATTACTCGTTCTTTAAAAATTATTGCAAGAGAATTTAATGTACCCGTAATTGCGCTTTCTCAATTAAGTCGAAATGTCGAAAATCGTCTTGAAAAAAGACCTGTTTTATCAGATTTAAGAGAAAGTGGATCCATAGAACAAGATGCTGATCTTGTTTTAATGCTTTATAGAAAAAACTATTATGATAAAACAAATTCTAATCAGAATGATAACAGTATTGAACTTATCGTTGCAAAGCAAAGAAACGGACCTACCGGAACTATCAAATTACAGTTTGATGAGAAAAGTAATAAGTTTCTTAATATAGAAAAAAGAAACATAGAAATAGAAAATGAAACTTAGTATTTAAATTGCCCAGAACCAGATTCGAACTGGTGACACGAGGATCTTCAATCCACTGCTCTACCAACTGAGCTATCCGGGCTTATTGTTATTGCTGTTAATGATAACATAATCAGACTAAAATTACAATACAATTTTTATAAATTTTATTTGAAGATTGACGTATCACTAAAATTTGAATATAATACTATTTGGGTATAGTACTTAATATAAATTTAAACATATTTATCATGTCAGGATTGTAAAATAGCAGCATAAAATATTCGTTTAAAATTAGTATTAAATACTATGCCTACATTTGAATTTACAAAAGAAGATTTTGTATAAAGAAAAATTATATCCTAGAACTTATAATTTTAATCTTTAATTCGAAAATGCTTGGAAATTTCTAGAATCAAGCGTAATTTATTTTTTTGTATTTTGTTTAACTAATCTCACTTTATAATTCATTTGATAAAAAAGTTATAAGAATCATACTTATATTTTAATCAAAAATAATCGGTTATATTGATTGTGAGTACATATAAATCTTGTTTTTAAGTTTTCGAAACTTTCATAAAATTTATCGAAGGAAAAAAATCTCTACACTCCTAATCTAATTTGGGTCAATAAATAATAATTTTTTTTATTCTATTAATAAGAATGATTTCGAAAAGATATTATAAAGTTTAAAATTATTTTAAACATCTGATTTTTCGTAATATTTTTAAGATCATCTATGAAAATGTAATATTTAACTTAAAAAATAAATTTTAAAATACTTAATGAACAATATTTATTATATTTTTTTACTAAAAGTTGATACAATATTTATTGTAGTCAATCTTACTATTTTTAACTTTATTATTTTAAATAACGGGAAATAAAAAATGACAGCTTCATTAGGAAATTTTATCGCTAGTTTATTCGCAGGTGCTTTCATTGCTTTTGCTATTGGTGGAGTTTTAATTTTTATCAGTCAAAACGATCGTGTAACACGAGTATAACACGAAGTTTTTAATTAGAAAATAATACTAATATAAAAAAACTTGATAGTTTCATTATTAGTTACGACTTTAAGGTGTAAAGAATTTTTATGAAATTTAATATATATTTTGAATTAATATATTATTAAATTTATTCAATTTAAATATAAAACTTGATGATAAATTTTAGCTTTGGTCCAAACATCTTTTTAGGAATTATCGTAAGTTTTGGAGTATTAATTTTATATTTTCTTAGAAATGTAAAACCAGAAGTTGCAAGGGATGAAGATATTTTTTTCGCAACAATCGGCTTACTTTATAGTTGTATTCTAATGGTTCATGGATGGCGATTAGATCCAATATTGTTATTTAGTCAAGTCCTAATAATTGTAACAGTATTAGTTGCTGGCTGGGAAAATATTCGATTACGAGGACTAATTGCTAATATGGCAAAAAAAAATAGGAAGAAATAAATTTCAAATTTATTTTTATCTTGGTTTCAAATTTATAACTATTTATCTTAATTTATGATTAAAAAGTATTCACAACTTTTTTCTTTCATCTGCTTTTTCGTTTTTAGTGCTTTTGTAACAACAGCATCAGCTATTGATTTAGATGAAGCAACACGAACAATTGTTTCAGATGCGTCTGGAAAAACAATCGTTTTAACTCCAGAACAAGTAAAACGTGGTAAACGATTATTTGGTGCAACTTGTAGTGCTTGTCACGTAGGTGGTGTTAGTAAACAAAACCCTAACGTTGGTTTAGATATTGAAGCTTTAAGTTTAGCTACACCACGTCGTGATAATATTGCTGCAATAGTTGATTATATGAAAAATCCAACAACGTATGATGGATTAGAATCAATTGCAGAAACGCACCCAAGTATTAGTAGTGCTGATATCTATCCACGTATGCGTTCAATCACAGATGAAGATTTAACTGCAATTGCTGGTCATATTTTATTACAACCAAAAGTTATCACTGAGAAATGGGGTGGTGGTAAAATTTACTATTAATATTCAGTTATTTATAATATTTTTATCTTTGGATAAAAATATTATAATCCTCAAAAAATTATAAGCATGTAGCTCAGTGGATAGAGCATTAGATTCCGATTCTAAAAGTCAAGGGTTCGATTCCCTTCATGCTTATTATTTCTGTTGTTTTAAATTTTTGGAGTCCTAGTATTTAAGTTCTGATCTTTTAATATTAATTATTTCATTATTTTTTCTTGACATAAAAGATTGTTATTTGATACATTTCACTCAAAAATTATATCCTAATAAAAAGTATAGGAAGTAAATATTTCCTATGAAAAAAAATCTAGAATCACGTTATTTATTTTTAAAACGTCTTGCAGCATATTCTCCAAGCGTATTGTTTGTGCGAAATTCAATTATAAAAATTGCAAAGGAACACGAGCTTATAAGTATTAGAGGCTTCGCATATACAACTAATAGAGTTATAGTATTTATATTGGTTTCCAGTTGTTCCGTCTCTGTTATTGAAGCGATATACTTTTTTTCTACTCGATATAACACAAGAATTAAATTACGATTTAGCTCTATAATTCATATACTTAGTTTAGATTTTAATTTTATAGTTATTATTCGCTTTACTTGTAAGTTTTTATTTCAATCGATACGAAAGTTTATGTCTAGCTTAATTAGATTATTAGCTAAATTCCAAATTTTAATAAAGTCTATTTCAATAAGATCTAGCATTTTATTTACAATTGTATTTCTAACCCGCGTAACTCGAAATACTACAAACATATGTATTCTTCCTATAACTGGATCTACCTTCGTATTGGATAGATTACTAGAACCAGTTGAAATTAGATGGTTTTATCGACCTTTGCCCATAAATAAAGGGGGTCCATTTTTCTTTAATTAAAGATTCATTGATTAACAGGGGCTGCTTTGGTTTCGACATTTAAGATCAATTAATATATGATTCAGGTCGAAGCGTACATTCTTCGTAAAAATCTGTACAACTCTAATTAACTGCTATTACAACTATTTTTAAAGCAATCAAATTTAATATTCAAAACAATTCTGTAAATTCATTAAAATTTGCTTTTTAACAAATTTTAATAAATTTGTTCACTACATCTAGACGTTTTATCTATTGTAGTTTAGACTAATTTAATTAATTACTTGTTCTTTGAAACTATGCCTGTGAACGAATATATTAAATAATTTTAAATGGACATGGGTTCAATTCCCATCAGTTCCATTTTTGCATTCGTGGCCGAGTGGTTGAAGGCACCGGACTCATAATCCGTTTTCCTCTGGAACATCACTGGTTCGAACCCAGTCGAATGCATATTAAACATTTTAATATTGTTTTTTTGAAGATCTAATTGTAGACTTATTTATATAGATCTCATTATATTAATAGTTAGAACTCATGTTTAAATTAGATACTCAGAACACAATAAAAAAGTTAGAAAGCAATTTTATTAAAAAAGATCTTCCCGTACTAAAAATAGGTGATAGTGTTAAAATTGGTGTTAAAATTATTGAAGGTGATAAAGAACGAGTTCAATTCTATGAAGGAACTATTATTGCAAGAAAAAATAGTTCAATCAATACTACCATAACTGTTAGAAAGGTTTTACAAGGGATTGGAGTGGAAAGAATTTTCTTAATTCATTCACCTAAAATTGACTCGATTAATGTTTTCAAATCAGCAAAAGTGCGCCGTGCTAAATTATATTATTTAAGAAATTTACAAGGAAAAGCTACTCGTTTAAAACAAACGTTTATTTCAAAATAAAAATCTTTAAAATTTTAATAAAAAAAATTTCTTTGTAATGAATTTACGTAGTATAATATAAAACAGTAAAGCAATAAGATTTTGTTTTATAATTAATTAAGATAAGGAGTAATATGGTTGCTTACAAAGTAACATTATTAAGTGAAGAGCATGAAATCAATTCAACAATTGATTGTAATGATGACGTATTCGTTTTAGATGCTGCTGAAGAGCAAGGTATCGAATTACCATATTCATGTCGTGCTGGTGCATGTTCTACATGTGCAGGTAAAGTAACAGAAGGTAGTATTGATCAATCAGAGCAAACTTTTTTAGATGATGATCAAGTAGAAGCTGGTTTCGTTTTAACTTGTATTGCATATCCAAAATCGGATTGTACAATCTTAGTACATCAAGAAGATGAATTATATTAATTAAAATAAAAATAAGGAATCAAAAAATTCCTTATTTTTATTTTAATCAATATTAGAAGTTTAACTCTGCAGCTTGAACTTTCTCAAATTGTTTTTTCTTTAACACTAAAGTGATTTGCGTTATTAAGATAGAGAAAGAGAATGCAAGATATCCTATAATTCGAATAGGGTTTTGTAATACAATTTCCGAGTCTTCTTGTCCAAATCCACCTACGTTTGGATCCGAATTTAACGCTTGATCAGCTTTTACAATATCACCTGATTTAACAATTAAACTTAAACCAGTTTGTACGGTTTGAGAACTTGTTTTACCATTAGATCCAGTAATAGCAACGGTAGATTCACCTTTTTCTGAAACTGTAATTTCTGTGATTTGACCTGCTTGGCTCGCGCCAAATATGTTTAAGTTACTTTTATCTCCGGTTGGATAAACTTGACCACGCCCACGATTACCGCCAGCATAGAAAGGATAAGTTAAATACTTAATATCTGAATCCTTTTCTGGATCTGGTGAAATCACAGGGAAAATTAATTTTTGGTGTGTTTTACCTGCAATTGGTCCAACTACTAAAATATTATCAAATTCCGTACTATATGGTGAAATAAAAACACCTTTATTTTTTGCTTTAACTTCAGCTGGGATTTGATTTTTTGGTGCTAATTTGAATCCTTCCGGTAAAATTAAAATACCACCTACATTTAAATCAGCTTTTTTTCCGTTTGCTCCGATTTGTTGTAAACTCGTATCGTAAGGTACTTTAATCTCTACTTCAAAAACGGAATTTGGAAGAACAGCTTGTGGTGCTTCAACTTCAATTGCTTTTTGATTTAAATGACAATTTGCACAAGCTAATTTTCCATTTGCTGCACGTGGATTTGAATAGTTTTGTTGTGCAAAAACTGGATATGCTGATGATTCTTGAACACCAAAACTAAATGAAGTTATAGCAATCGTTAAAGTAAGTAAAAGACTTTTAAAAAACTTGTTAGTTGCCATAGTTTAACTACTCTTTAAGTATGGATATTTCTTATATAAATTAGTTTTTTAGTAAAAACAAGATACCTAATCCTGAAAAATATAACAACAATATCGCTACAGATAATAATAGTTGTGTTAAAGGATCAGTTGAGGGTGTTAATATTGCCCCTAGGATTGTCGATAATAGTATTATATATCTCCATGCACCTAACATTTGTTGTGGTGTAACAATATTTAATAATCCGACTAAAATTTGAACAATTGGAATTTGAAATGCTAGCCCAGTACTATAAAATAATACCAAAATAAATTCAAAGTATTGATCAAAAGATAAAAATGGTTCAAGGACCTCTTCACTATAATTTAAAAAGAAATTTAGGGCTGCCGGTATTAAAGTATAATAAGAAAATACTAATCCTAACCCAAATAAAAGTAATGAACTTAATAGTAAAGGTAAAATAACTTTGGTTTCTTTCTTAGTTAGGCCAGGTAATAAAAATAATATTAATTGTCCAATAACAAAAGGGCTTGAAAAAAGTAAACCAGTATAAAAAGATATTTTAATAGTAGAAATAAAATATTCTCCAGGTGCTACTTGAAAAAATTTCACATTTTCAACAGGAAGCTCTAGGATTTTAACTAAACTTTTGACCTCTATAAACGCTACACTAGTTAACAATAAAATTATCCAGAACAAAAGGAAAATTCGTTGTCGTAGTTCTTCAATATGTTCGGAAAAAGGTAATTCTAACGTTACAGCTGTATTACTTGTAAAGTTAAAATTAGAATTATTTGTCATTTATTAAGGATGTATTCGTTTTTTTTTTTATCAAATTTTGTTAGAAAAAAAATCTTAATTAACAATTAAGATTTTTTTTCTAATTTTGTGCTTCATATTAAAGATTTCTAAGGCAAATTGAACTATGATAAATAGTTAATAGCCTCTAAACGTGCAGTTGCTTTCTTTAGTTCTAATGATGCATCTAAACGAGCTTTACTTGTTTCTGCATTTTCAACAGCTAAAGTCGCTTTTTCTAGTTCTTTAGTAGCGTCACTTAATTGTACATCACTAAGCTCTTCTACATCATTAACTAAAACAGTTACACGATTTCTATCAATTTCAGCTAAACCACCACATAAAATAATGGGAGTCCATTTTTCATTTAATTTAATGCGTAACAGTCCTGTATCTAAAGCTGTTATTAATGCTGCATGACCCTCTAATACTCCTACCTGTCCAGTTAAACCGGGTAACACAACCTCATCAGCTGTTGTTGAACAAATAACTCTGTCTGGGGTAAGAACGCGAATGTTCATAACCATATATTTAATATTCCTTATTTTAGAGTTTCCGCTTTTGCAATTGCTTGATCAATATTACCGATAAGATAGAATGCTTGTTCAGGTAAATCATCTAATTCACCGTCTAAGATCATTACGAAACCTTTAATCGTGTCTTCTAAACTTACATACTCACCTGGTGAACCTGTAAAGATTTCAGCTACGAAGAATGGTTGTGATAAGAAACGTTCTACTTTACGTGCGCGAGCAACAGTTAAACGATCTTCTTCTGATAATTCATCAATACCTAAAATTGCGATAATATCTTGTAATTCTTTATAACGTTGTAGAGTTTCTTTTACAGTTTCAGCAACTCCATAATGCTCTTCAGTTACAATGCCTGGTTGTAACATTGTTGAAGTTGAATCTAATGGATCTACAGCAGGATAAATACCTTTTGCAGCTAATTGACGAGATAATACAGTTGTCGCATCTAAATGGGCAAAAGTTGTCGCCGGAGCCGGATCTGTTAAATCATCCGCAGGTACGTATACTGCTTGAATTGAAGTAATTGAACCTTGTGTTGTTGAAGTAATACGCTCTTGTAAAGCTCCCATTTCTGTAGCTAAAGTTGGTTGGTAACCTACAGCTGATGGCATACGACCTAATAAGGCAGATACTTCTGAACCTGCTTGAGTGAAACGGAAAATATTATCAATAAATAATAATACATCTTGTTTGTTTACATCACGGAAGTATTCAGCCATTGTTAATGCTGTTAAACCTACACGCATACGCGCTCCTGGAGGTTCATTCATTTGACCGTAAACTAAAGCTACTTTAGATTCTGCGAAGTTAGATTGGTTAATAACTCCAGATTCTTTCATCTCTTCGTATAAATCGTTTCCTTCACGTGTACGTTCACCTACACCACCGAAAACTGATACACCACCGTGAGCTTTGGCAATATTATTGATTAATTCCATGATTAAAACAGTTTTACCTACTCCAGCTCCACCGAATAAACCAATTTTACCACCACGACGGTAAGGAGCTAATAAATCAACTACTTTAATACCAGTTTCAAAAATTGATGGTTTTGTTTCTAATTCAGTAAATGCTGGTGCATCACGATGAATTGGTAAAGTTTCATCACATTTAACTTCACCTTGCTCATCTACGGGTTCACCGATTACATTAAAAATTCGTCCTAATGTTGGAGTACCTACAGGTACGGTAATTGGAGCACCTAAATCAACTGCTGCAACACCACGTTTTAAACCATCTGTTGAACGCATTGATACTGCTCGTACTTTATTATCACCTAATAATTGTTGTACTTCAACAATTGTACTTGTGCCATCCTCTAAATCAATTTTAACAGCACTGTAGATAGGTGGTAAATTTCCACTAGGAAATTCAATATCTAATACAGGACCAATAATTTGAGTAACGTAACCTTTACTTAAATCAGTTTTTACCATTTTAATTTAACATATTTAAAATACTTGAGGATAAATATACTTTCGCGGTTTAACCTAATTTTAGAAAATTTAATAACTAAGTATTATTGTACAACAAAATAAGTCGAATTCTTGAACAAAATTTCATTTGTTCGATTAGCTTTTAAAACACTTTTCGGTGTTAAGCATTATCACTTAATCTGCCAGTAACTTTTAACCAGTTTCTTGCGCCTGGATAATTATCTGGCGCTAGTTTTAAAGCTTGAATCCAATATTCGGCTGCTTTATCAAATAATTCTTTTGATAATTCAAGATATTCATCTTCTTCCAGACTTTGTGCTCTTAAGGCTTGAGAATGGTAAATTACAGCAATATTATTTAATGCTTGTGGCAGGTTCGTATTTAGTGAAAGAGCTTGATGGTAAAATTCTAAAGCTTGAGTATATTTTCCTGTATTTCCATAAATTAATCCAATATTATAAAGTGTATAACTTCGATCATATGGATCCTCTTCGACTTGAAGTGCTTCATAATAGTTTTGTAACGCTTCAGCATAACGACCTCGTCCTTGTGCACTCATACCAGCCCGATAATAAGAAAAAGCTTCTTTTTCTTGTTTACTCGCTGGTAAAACTTTTAAAAGAATATCAGCAATTACTGTAAATGTTTTATCGATAAAATTTCCCATTGATTCTCCTTATTAATTTTCTAAATTAATCTCTTGAACTCTGTTTAAGATTAAGAGCTATTATATATTTATATAATAACTCTGGTTCATTTTAAGCAGAATTCGATGTGACAAAAGGAAACAATGATAATACACGTGCTCGTTTTATAGCTTTTGCTAATTTTCGTTGTTGTTGAACAGTTACGCCAGTGGCGCGTCTAGGAATAATTTTCCCTTGTTCTGTTACAAATAATGTTAATAAATCGATATCTTTGTAATCAATTTTCTGATTCAAACTAATAGGTGATGTATTTTGATTTTGATTTTGATTTTTTAATGCCATAATTATTTTATTTCTTTATGTACAGTAGGTTTATTACAATGTGGACAATATTTCTTTAATTCTAATCTTTCAGGATTATTACGACGATTTTTTTGCGTCAAATATCTTGAAACACCAGGTGAACGCTTATTTAAATTCGAACGACATTCAGTACATTCTAGGGTAATTAAAATTCGAGTGCCTTTACTTTTCGCCATAAGACTATTAAATAATAATTTTACTACTATATTGCCTAAAATTTTTCATCTTATCAAGGGTTAATGTGATTATAAAGAGAAAAATTTTTTATTTTGAAAAACTTTTAATTTTTTCTCAAATGTACTATGATTAGATTAAATTTTAAAAATAAATATTAATTATTTTATGGCTAATTGTAAATCGTCAGAAAAACGTATTCAGATTGCTAAAAGAAATCGATTACAAAATCGTTACTATCAAAGTTCTGTTCGAACTCTAACAAAAGTTTTTTTAACAAATTTAGAAACTTATAAAAATTCACAAGATCCTGACATTAAAGAGACATTAAGAAAAAATTTAAATTCTGTTTATAGTCTTATTGATAAAGGAACGAAACGAAATATTTTTCACAAAAATACAGCAGCTCGAAAAAAATCACAATTAGCTGCATATTTAAAATCAGTTTAAAAGGTAAGTTATTTTTGTTTCTTATGATTCAAAGATAAACAAACCTGTAAAACCTTTTAGTTAATGCTTAGTTAAGAAAATTAAAAATTTTCTTAACAATTTCCAATTAGTTCAAACTAAACCTGACCATAAATTAATTCTTTGAGTTGCCGACAAAACTATGAAAGAAACTATGAATTATATTAATGCCCTTCCTGATTTTTTAACAATGCAACGAATAAGCTTTTGTTGGTTTATTACTCAGGGTTTAACAGAAGAATTAGCCCTATTTTCTAGAATTCAAGACTTTAGTCAAAACACTGAGTATATAATGTTTGGGAACGAATATAGTCTTATTAAACCTTCATATAGTTTATTAATTGCAAGAAAATATAGTGGAAACTATAGAGCTCAACTCGTTATTCCAATTGAAGTTCGAAATAAAGTAGTCAATAGTATCCGATATCAAACTCAATTCCCTATTATTACTTTACCCCTTATGACCAATGACTCAACATTCATTATAAATGGGTGTGAACGAGTTATTGTTAGTCAAATTATTCGAAGTCCTGGTGTTTATTTTGAAAAAAATAAGCATCAAAAAACAAAAAGCCAATTTAAAAGAAAGTTATCTACAGATATAAATAAACTAAGATCATTTAGTCCATCTGGAGAAGCATTTATTTCAGAATTAGATTTCTTTTTTCCTATTCCAACACTAACATGTGAACCAACAAAAAATAAGAAAAAAATTATACCATATTGGCAAAGCAATTCCATCTATTATTATTCTATTAATTATTTAAAAAAAACTGAACAAAGTGTTTCTTTTTATTTTTTAAAATGTTTCAAACTTTATCGAACTATTTTAAAATCGACGAAAACTGAATCTAAAGTTAAATTAATTCAATTATTTTTAAAATGGCTTAAATTTAAAAATAATTCATTTGAAGATGGATCAGAAAAAATCAATTATTTACTTCAATATTTTAATTTTCTAATTAAATTGCTATTAAAGTATGAAGTTTTTCAATTTAATCTTCTAAATGGTAATTCACCTTTAAAAGTTTCAAACCAAACAGATTTAACAAATATCACTCAACCAAATCAAATTCAATTTTTACTAAATGAATTTAGTGTCTCTGATCAGCAAGCATTAAAACTTTTACTTACTTATGACAAATTATTAGTTTCGTCACAAAAGTTTGTTCAAGCTCAATTAAATTCGCAGTTATTTTTAATTTTAAAACAATCTCAAGATTGGTTAATTGAAACAAGTAATTTTTCTTTTTTAAAGAAAAGAATTAAAAAATTAACTTTAAAATTAAATGAAATAAATGAATTTAATCAATTCCAAAAATTACGTCCGACAATTTATTTTTCTACTAGCTTCAAAGAACAGCTAAAATATGTTTTTGGAAAAAATAAATTAGTTTATAAAGCAGATCGTCATAAGTATTTAAAAACTAAAACACAATTTCTTTTGTATCGAAAAGATCATGAAATTAAAACAATCTATCATAAAAAATATGATAAAAAAGATCTTTATACAGCGACTTTAATACCTGATTATGGATCATGGATTAGGTTTGGTTTTCAAAAAAATACAAAAATTAATTCTTATAAATATCCATTGAAGAATCAAGAAGATGAAATCATGATTCAATTGGATAAAATTAACAAAAAACCACTTCTTTATTTATTAAAAGAGATGGGATTTACAGATCAAGAAATTCATCAAAGTTTACAATATTCTGACTTTTTCTATTTCCAAAAGCCATTATTAGTGACTTCAAAAGAAACGAACCAACCAATTTCTAGATTTTCTTTAAGTTCAAATTATTTTAAAAATATTTCTGAGTTTTCAAGAATTTTTGATCCATATTACTACCGTTTAGGTCGAGTTGGAAGACTAAAACTTAATAATAGATTGAATTTGAAAATCAATGATAGACTTCAAACTATTACGTATGAAGACATTTTTGCAATTATTGATAAATTGATTAATTTATCAGTCTCTAAAACTGTTCAAGACGATATTGATCATTTAAAAAATAGAAGAGTAAGATCGGTTGGAGAATTGTTACAAAATTTATTTAGAATTGGTTTTCAAAGATTAACTAGAAAATTACGAAATCAAATTAATAAAGTTGATTCAAGTCAGTTATTAAGTTTTAATATTGTAAATGCGACGGTTCGAGAGTTTTTTGGGTCTAGTCAATTATCTCAATATTTAGATCAAACGAATCCTCTTTCTTCTTTAACACATAGACGTCGAATTAGTGGTTTAGGACCAGGTGGATTTGATCGTGATCGAATCAGTTTTGCAGTTCGTGATATTCATCCAAGTCATTATGGTAGAATTTGTCCAATTGAAACGCCTGAAGGACAAAATGTGGGTTTAATTGCATCTTTAACTACTTGTGCACGTGTTAATAAATCTGGCTTTTTAGAGACGCCTTTTTGGCGAGTTATTAATGGAAAAGTTATAAAAACTGGTCAACCCATTTATTTAACAGCCGATATTGAAGACTTCTATAAAATTGCACCTGCAGATTTAGCTACAAACAATCAAAACTATTTATTAAAAAATCTAATCCCGGTTCGATATAAACAAGATTTCGTCAATGTTACTCCATCTGAAGTCGATTTTATTGCCGTTTCTCCTGTTCAAGTTGTTTCTGTCGCTGCTTCATTAATTCCATTTTTTGAACATGATGATGCTAACAGAGCCTTAATGGGATCAAATATGCAGAGACAATCTGTACCATTAATTCTTCCTCAGAAACCAATTGTTGGAACAGGTTTGGAAAATCAAATTGCAACTGATTCAGGTATGACATTAAATTCGCAAGAATCTGGAATTGTTAGTTCTGTGACTGCAAATAAAATTATTGTGAAAACAAATACTGGAAAAAAATCAGTTTATAAATTACAAAAATATTTAAGATCAAACCAACAAACTTGTATTAATCACAGACCAATTGTTTGGAAAGGTGAAAAAGTTAAATCAGGACAAATTTTGACAGATGGACCAGCTATAACAAGTAGTGAATTATCTCTGGGTCAAAATGTTCTAGTTGGTTATATGCCTTGGCAAGGTTATAATTTTGAAGATGCAATTTTAATAAGTGAAAGATTAGTATTTGATGATATTTTTACATCAATTCATATTGAACGTTACAAAATTGAAATTGATCGAAACTCTGAAACTTCTGAACGAACGACAAAAAATATTCCAAATTTAAATTCATATGAAACTAAACACTTAACTAATGATGGTATTGTTATGGTTGGAACTTTTGTGAAACCAAATGATATTTTAGTAGGAAAAGTCATATCTAATAATACTTCCGAACAATTACCAGAGTCTAAATTACTTAGAGCTATTTTTGGTGCGAAAGCTAAAGGAGTAAAAGATAATTCATATCGAATGTCTGATGGAGAATATGGTCGAGTTATTGAAACAGTAACGTTTAACCGTCGAACAAAATTAACATATAAGTTTGAAAAAATTTATGTTTTTATCGCACAAATTAGAAAAATTCAGGTTGGTGATAAAATTGCCGGGCGTCATGGTAATAAAGGAATTATCTCACGAATTCTACCAAGACAAGACATGCCATTTTTACCAGATGGAACACCCATTGATATTATTTTAAATCCATTAGGTGTGCCGTCCCGAATGAATGTTGGGCAATTATATGAATGTTTACTAGGATTAGCTGGAGATAAATTAAATTCACGGTTTAAAATTCTACCATTTGATGAAATGTATGGATTAGAAATATCACGTATTTTAATTAATAAAAAATTACGTCAAGCATCTATTTTACAAAACCAAAGTTGGGTATTTAATCCTTACGCACCGGGAAAAATGGTTTTAGTAGATGGCCGAACTGGGAAAGAATTTGAGAATCCAGTTACGATCGGAAATGCGTATATGCTAAAATTGATTCATTTAGTTGATGATAAAATGCATGCACGTGCAACAGGACCTTATTCTTTAATTACTCAACAACCTTTAAGAGGAAAAGCTCAACATGGTGGTCAAAGATTTGGAGAAATGGAAGTTTGGGCATTAGAAGGATTTGGTGCAGCTTTTACTTTAAAAGAATTATTAACTATAAAATCTGATGATATGCAAGGGCGAAATGAAACTTTAAACGCCATTGTAAAGGGACAACAAATTCCAAAATTTGGAATACCAGAATCATTCAAAGTTTTATTACATGAATTACGTTCCATTGGATTAGATATGAGTACATATAGAATTGAAAAATTTAGTTCAGATAAAAACTATGAGGTTGAAGTTAATTTGATCGAAAAATATAATGCTTTATTAAAAACCTTCTCTCCAACTTCAAATATAAACGATATTTCATTTTAATAACAATGATAACATTTACCAAAGAATTTGATTATATAAAAATTAAACTAGCTTCACCTTTTCGAATTTTACAATGGGCAAATAGAAAATTACCCAATGGTCAATTTGTAGGTGAAGTTCAAAAATCGGAAACAATAAACTACCGAACATTTAAACCTGAAATGGATGGGTTATTTTGTGAACGAATTTTTGGACCAAGTAAAAGTTTAGAATGTGCTTGTGGTAAATATAAACGTGTAAGATATGAAGGATTAATCTGTGAACGTTGTGGAGTAGAATTAACGGAATCACGAGTTCGCCGTCATCGAATGGGATATATTAATTTAATATATCCTGTTACTCATGTTTGGTATATCAATAGTCGTCCAAACTTTATGGCTTTATTATTAGAAGTCGAAGAATATGAAAAAAAACTAGATACAACTTATACGCTGAATTCAGAAAACTGTAAAAAATGTGAGGGATTAAAATTAACAACTTCAACAATTGTTGATTTATGGGATGAACGTATTAAACGTATTAAATTAGCATCATTAGCTTATTTTATAGCCGAAGATGAAATATCATTTTATGGTTTACATTGGGATTTACAACAATATCGTCGAAGTCGCGAATTAGGTTATAGTGGTTACCCTTTAAAGCCTTATCCAAAACCTCAAAATCGAAGATATAACACTCCTAAATATTTATTACGTGCAACACCTAATTTTCTGATTGGTGCACCATTAATTAAACGTGAATTAGAAAAACTTAATTTGAAATCAGAGATTTTTCGGATGAGATCGTTTATTTTAGTTTGTACAAAAGTTTTAAACAAAGAAAACCCTATTTATGATGAATCGAGATGGTTTCGAAAATGGGAACAACAAAGAATTTATAAAATTCGTGAACAAGCTATAAAACGAATTCGTATTTTGGAAAATTTAATTGGTACAGGTTCAAGTCCCGCTTGGATGATCTTAACTATCTTACCAGTAATTCCACCGGCATTAAGACCTATGATTCAATTGGAAGGAGGAAGATTTGCAACGTCTGATTTAAATGAATTATATCGCCGAATTATAACTAGAAATAATAGATTATTAAGACTTTTAGAAATTGATGCACCACAATTAATTATTAGAAATGAAAAAAGACTATTACAAGAAGCAGTTGATACTTTAATCGATAATGGAAAACGAGGAAAAATCGCATTAAGTGCTAATAATCGTCCTTTAAAATCTTTATCCGATATTATTAAAGGAAAACATGGTCGCTTTCGTCAGAATTTATTAGGAAAACGAGTAGATTATTCTGGTCGTTCTGTTATTGTAGTAGGTCCTAGCTTAAAATTAAATCAATGTGGATTACCTTATGAAATGGCCATTGAATTATTTCAACCATTTATTATCAGAGAATTGATAAACCAAGGTTTAGCTAGCAATATGAAAATTGCAAAAAATTTAATCCAACAGAATGAATCTATAATCGATCCAGTTCTTGAAAAAGTCATAAAAAACCATCCAATTTTTTTAAATCGTGCACCTACTTTACATAGATTAGGTATTCAAGCGTTTGAACCGGTTTTAGTACAAGGTAGAGCTATTAAATTACATCCACTAGTATGTTCTGCTTTTAATGCCGATTTTGATGGAGATCAAATGGCTGTTCATATTCCATTGTCTCTTGAAGCTCAAGCAGAATGTTATATGTTAATGTTAGCGCCTTATAATTTTTTATCTCCAGCCAATGGAGATCCAATAATTATGCCGAGTCAAGATATGGTTTTAGGTTGTTATTATTTAACGTTAAATAATATCAAAGGATTACTTGGTTCAAATCATTATTTTGCAGATTTAGATGATGTTATGTTAGCTTATAACCAAGATAAAATTGAAATTCATAGTTCTATTTGGGTTAGAGTACCAGAAAAGAAGTCAGTCCTGACAAAATTAATAAAAACTGTAGAATTATCTGATGAAACTATAATTGAATATTATGAGAATGAACAAATCCGCAAAACAAAAACCGGAGAAATTATTGTTCAATATTTACAAATGACAACTGGTCGTGCCATTTTAAATTATATCATTAAAAAAACTTTGAATTTTTTATAAACCTGAAAGTTATAAACAAAAGATATTTATGCTAGATTATACCTATCAAAATGATTTAATTGGTAAAAAACAATTACGTCAATTATTGGCTTGGAGTTTTACTAATTATGATTCAATGCAAGCTTGTGCTCTGGCAGATGAATTAAAATATTTGGGATTTAGATATGCAACTCATGCTGGAATTTCAATTAGTATTGAAGATTTAAGAGTTCCATTTGTAAAAAGCTTAATGTTAGAAAAAGCTAATCAAGAAATTTTAAATTCTGAAAAAATTTACTTGAAAGGTAAGATTACTGATGTAGAAAGATTTCAAAAAATTATTGATACTTGGAGTTTAACGAGTGAATCTTTAAAAGAACAAGTAATCTATTACTTTAAAAACTATGATCCATTAAACTCAGTTTATATCATGGCTTTTTCTGGAGCTCGTGGAAATTTATCACAAGTTCGTCAATTAGTTGGCATGCGAGGTCTTATGTCTGATCCAAGTGGTGAAATTATGAATTTACCTATTAAGAAAAATTTCCGAGAAGGCTTAACAATAACTGACTATTTAATGTCCGGTTATGGAGCCCGAAAAGGTATTGTTGATACCGCTTTAAAGACCGCAAATTCGGGATACTTAACACGTAGATTAATTGATGTTGGTCAAGATATTTTAATTCGAGAAAAAGATTGTTTAACTACACAATCTTTTTTATTAGCAATAACAGATACACAAGATTCAAAATTAATTCACGAAAAAATATTAGGACGTGTTTTATGTAAACCAATTTTTGATTCACAAACAAAAGAAATAATTGCTCATTCAAATACTCAAGTAACGCCTAAATTATTAGAGATTTGTAAAAAAAAGAACATTCATGAATTTTATATACGTTCACCTTTAACCTGTAACTTATATCGAGCAATTTGTCAAAAATGTTATGGATGGGATTTAGCCAGTGAAAATATTGTCGACATTGGTGAAGCTATTGGTATTTTAGCAGGGCAATCTATTGGAGAACCTGGAACACAATTAACAATGAGAACATTCCATACTGGTGGTATTTTCACATCAGAAGCTCGACAACAAATTATTAGTCCTACAAATGGTATTATTCGTTTTTATAAAAGATTAAAAACAGTTTTACTTAGAACAACTCGAGGTGAAGATGTTTTAATAACTAAGAATTCGGGTTATATTATTTTAATACCAACTAATAAAAACGAAGTACTTCAAAAAATAGAGGTTTTACGAAACACAATTTTATTTCCAAAGAATAACCAATATATTACAAAAGATGCAGTAATTGGTGAATTGCTTAGCACTAATCGACAAATTAAAACTGAAATTAAACCCATCTTAAGTGATACTTCTGGAGAAATTTTTATACCTCGTTTAAAGAAAAAAGTTCATCTAGTTAACAATAATAGACTAATTTGGATTTTATCAGGTCAACTTTATAATAGCCCAACAAATTCTTTTCTGAATTTTTATCCTGATTATAAATTAAATCGTTACAGCTATATTTTTAGAACTAAAATGATAAGTCAATACAAAGGTTTTGTGACTTTTCTTAATAATAAGAAAAATTTGTATCAACGACTTATTAAAATTTCAAAAAATAAATATTCTTTAAACGATTCGACTTTAAAAAAATTGAAAACAATTACTAGACAAAACAATTATTTATTAAAATTACAAAATCAAAATTATTTAATAAAGGTTCAAAAAATAAATTCAAAAGTTTATCTTCAATTATCTCGTAATAATAATGTAGGAACCTTGATTACTAATGCATTTCGAACTTTAACTGGAGGAATTCTATATTATGATTTCCCAAGTTTATTAAAATGTAATACCAAAAATAAAATAATATCGTATTTAAATCGTAATGCTCCTCTCTTAAAATATAAATCAATTGTATCTCATCGGACAATCATATGGCTTGGTGAAGAGATTCATGAAGTTGACTGTGAATCAACTATTTTATTAATAGAACATGGTGATTTTATATCTGAAAAATTCGAGCTTATCCCAGGACTTTTCTCTAAAACTTCTGGTATTGTGTCGATTCGCCAAAAAAATAACATTGTTCAAACAATTTCAATCAAATCAGGATTAGTATATGAAGGTAAAAAATTCAGAAATACAGCCAAAAAAATGTATTATCCTGGAGAACTTCTTTTTCCTAATGTACCAATTAAATATTTATCATTTTGTGAACAAAGAATTGGAAAAAATTCTGATCAGTTATTAGTTCGTCCAATTGAAATTTATGAATTTTCACATTCGGATAGTAATTATAAAAAATTAAATAAAACTAAAGATACTATATTTCAACCTAAAATTATTTGTTCTTATAAACCGAATCAAACTATTAAAGGAGCTCAAAATTTAAATTTAATTTCAAGTTTTATAAATTTAAAATCAGAATCATTTTTAAACAAAAATATTGATATTGAATTATTTAGAAATAAAAAAACAAAATCTATTAACTTTCAAATAGATGAAAAAGTTTCTTTAAATAATTATTTGGTTCCACAGCTAAGATATAAAGACATTCAATCCTCTTTTTTAGTTCAATCAAACCAATTTATTGATCAATATTCAATTTTAGCTTATTTGGAAGCAATTACATCAAACTCATTAGAAATAGTTAAGTTTAAGTCAAAAACAAAAGATATTAAACAAATTCTTTTAATTTCAAATAAAGATTGTGTAACTATTCAAAAAGAGCAATTTCCAAACAAAAAAGTTAATGATTTTATTATTAATCCTATAGATGGGAATGTAAAAGGTAAAATTATTATCGAAAATAAAAATTTATTTACCTTACAAACAGGACGACCATATTTTTTCCCGAATTGTAAAAATGACAATTCTATTAATAAGACTAAATTACAGTATAAAATTCTTTCACCAACTCGTTTTATAAATCGAATTCAAACAAATCGTAATGTGACTTTAAATTATCGTAATTTAATGAAATTTTCGGTGATGCAAAAATATAATTCTGAGAGATTTTTAAAAGATTCCATTGCAATAAAAGCTGAATTTTCTAAGTTATTTTTAAAGAAAAACGGTAAATTATATAGTTCATTAATGCCTCAGTTTTTCAAAAAACTTTCAGTTGATAGTTCTCCAACAAATCCAAAATATAAACAATTATTAAGACCTAATATTGAAAACTTTTTAACTTTTGGAAAGGCGAATAAAACTTTATTGTTGCAAAGTTCTGGATCTTCAAAAAATCAATACAAATCATCAACAAAATCTGATCATAAATTAGTTTTAGTAAAATTTATGGAACACCCGTTTCTTAAATCGGCTAAATCTGTTGGTCTTTATTCAATAACAGAAGATTATTTTGAGCAAGAAGTCAATAATGTTTTTTGTAAAAATAGTGAATTTATTGAAACTGGTGAAACGATAGGGTTACTAAATCTTGAAAAAGAAATTACTGGGGACATTGTTCAAGGTTTACCTAGAATTGAAGAAATTCTAGAAGCTCGAAAAAAGAATTTAATGATTAAAAAACTTCCAACGAATCAAAAAAAAGGATTATTAGTTCAAAAAACTACGTTAGATCAAAATTTTGAGTTTAGAAAATTAGGAACAACTATCAAAGAAAATGATAAAGTTAATCCTCATAAATTATTAAAAGTATATTTTAACTATTATGGATTAATCAAATTTTTCACATGTGATCGAACAAAAAAAGTTCGTTATAATCGCTTAATTCAAAACTATGAAGGCAGTTACAAAACTTTTAAAAAAGTTCAATTATTTATTTTAAATTCCGTTCAATCTGTTTACCAATCTCAAGGTGTTACTATTAATAATAAACATTTAGAAGTTATAATTAAACAAATGACAACGAAAGTTTTAATCACGTTTGAAGGTAGTACACCTTTATTAAGACGCGAAGTCATAGATTTATACCATATCCAATACATTAATCAAGTTATTGAATCACAATCTAAACAACCAGCTTATTATGTTCCACTTTTATTAGGAATTACTAAAGCTGCTTTAAATAATCCGAGTTTCATTTCTGCAGCTAGTTTCCAAGAAACAACTAGAGTTTTGACAAAAGCTGCAATCGAAGGTCGTATAGATTGGTTACGTGGATTAAAAGAAAATATTATTATTGGACATTTAATTCCAGCAGGAACTGGCTCACAAAACTATCGAAATTGTTTTAAACAAAAAAATAATTTGCCAGTAAAATTGGAATCACAAATATCTAAAATTTTATAAAAGCCTAGACAAGTTTTTTAATGTTTGCTAGGATTTGGATAAGAAATTCATATATTTAGTTAAGTATCTTAAAATTTTATGTCTGATATAACTCTATCTCAACTATTAGAAGCCGGCGTTCATTTTGGTCACAAAGCTTATCGCTGGAATCCTAAAATGTTCCCATATATTTACAGTGAAGTTAATAATATTCACATTTTAGACTTAGTACAGTCTGCAACTTTATTAAAAGAAGCAAATTCATATTTAGAAGATGCAGCACGTGATGGTAAGACATTCTTGTTTATTGGAACAAAACGTCAAGCCAGTACTTTAATTGCTCAAGAAGCAAAACGTTGTGATTCATTCTATGTAAATCATAGATGGTTAGGTGGAATGCTTACAAATTGGACCACATTAAAAGAACGTATTACATATTTAAAAAATCTTGAACAACAGGAAGCTGATAATACATTTGACTTATTAACAAAAAAAGAAGCAGTTTTACGTCAAAAAGAATTAAAAAAATTACGTCAACATTTAGATGGTGTAAAAATGATGACTAGGTTACCTGATATTGCTATTGTAATTGATCAAAAACGTGAGATGACAGCAATTCGGGAATGTAAAAAGTTAGGAATACCGATTGTTTCAATTTTAGACACAAATTGTGATCCCGATTTAGTAGATGTTCCAATTCCAGGTAATGATGATGCAGTAAGATCAATTAAATTAATCTTAAAATCATTAACAGATAGTATTATCGCTGGCAGATCGTAGTTAAATTTATATATATATTTATCACCTTTTAATATTTTTAAATAATAAAAGGTGGTAAAATTTTTGACAAAAAAATTAATAGATTCGATTCTAGTATATACCCTACCCGAAAGACACGACTCTTCAGATTGGATTGATTAGGTATTTTTTTTTTCTTCATTTTATCAAGACCCCTTCGTTTTATACGGTTAAAAATTAGCAAGGTTTCTATAAAATTTTTTTAATCTTTATAAAATTTGACTATTTATTAGCTCATTGAAATTTGAATATAAAATAGTATGTTCTAGTTTATATAAATTATAAGAGAGTTAAACTCTCTTATAATTTATAAGTATTTGTTATAAATTTTTGGTTACCCAAAAATTAGTAACGGCCACCCTCTGGGTTAGCTTGAACACTATAACTCTTAATAGTGTATGAAATACGACGACCTTCCATTTCTTGGCGGTCTAAGTAGAAACCAGGCTCATTAGCTGGACGGTTTACGATGAAAGACATAACACAACTTTCAGTACCGTACGCAGCGTTGAATCCGTTAAGACGGATGTAACCTGCAGCACATGACTTACGAGCTTCACGTAATTCGAACATTACAGTCGCAGGATCTTTAACGTCAAATAATGGTAAACCCCATAATTCCCAGTAACTATTACGAGGATGCGGATCATCTGTCCACTCAACGTTCATTGCCCAACCTTTAGAAATACAGTAAGCAATTTGCTTTTCAATTTGTTGATCAGTTAAATCCGGTAAGAACGAGAAGCAACCTTGTGTTAATCTCACTATTTAAAACTCCTTAATGTTTTAGAATTAATTTATTATACGTTTGCAGTAGGTGTAGTAGCGAAATCAGCTGTATCTGTAGATGTGTAGTTGAAGCTGATATCTTTCCATAAGTCTAATGCTGTTTGTAAAGGACCACATGTTTTAGCTGCCTCACGTAAAATCTGAGGACCAACCTGTGGGTTGAAGTAGTCAGCGCCTTCGTTACGAGCTAATACCATTGCTTCTAAAGCAACACGGTTAGCTGTAGCACCTGCTTGAATACCATCAGGGTGACCAATTGTACCACCACCGAATTGTAATACTACATCATCACCTAAATAATGAATTAATTGGTGCATTTGACCACAGTGGATACCACCTGAAGCTACAGGCATACACTTACGTAAACTTGCCCATGTCATTTCGAAGAAGATACCATATGGTAAGTTAACTTCTAAGTTTGTTTCACGTAAAGTATCGTAGAAACCTCTAATCATTAAAGGATCACCTTCTAATTTACCTACAACTGTACCAGCGTGGATATGATCTACACCTGACATACGCATCCACTTACAAATAACACGGAAGTTAATACCATGATTCTTTTGACGTGCATACGTAGAGTTACCAGCACGATGTAAATGTAAAAGCATATCGTTGTCGCGAGACCAGATTGCTGCTGATTGAATTGCTGTATAACCCATAACTAAATCGATCATAACAACGATAGAACCTACTTGCTTAGCGTACTCAGCACGCTTGTAAACTTCTTCCATTGTACCAGCAGTGATGTTTAAGTATGAACCTTTAGTTTCACCTGTTGATGCAGAAGCACGGTTAATACCTTCCATACAGTATAAGAAACGCTCTCTCCAACGCATAAATGGTTGTGAGTTAATGTTCTCATCATCCTTTAAGAAATCTAAACCACCTTTTAAGCCTTCATAAACTACACGACCGTAGTTTTTACCAGATAAACCTAATTTCGGTTTTACTGTAGCACCTAATAATGGAACACCATACTTGTTTAAACGCTCACGCTCTACAATAATTCCGGTAGCTGGACCTTGGAATGTCTTTAAGTAAGAGTGAGGAATACGCATATCTTCTAAACGTAACGCAGCGATGGCTTTGAAACCAAATACGTTACCAATGATAGATGCTGTTAAGTTAGCTAAAGAACCTTCTTCGAATAAATCACATTCATAAGCAACGAATGCGAAGTACTGATCAGTTGTGTTTGGAACTGGATCTACACGGTAAGCTTTAGCACGGTAACGGTCACAAGCTGTTAATAAATCAGTCCATACAACAGTCCATGTCGCAGTTGAAGATTCACCAGCTACAGCTGCAGCAGCTTCTACTGGATCTACACCTGGTTGTGGAGTAATACGGAATAAAGCAAGAACGTCAGTACTTTTTACTGCATATGCAGCATCCCAGTAACCCATTTTAGCGTAAGGGATTACACCAGATTCGTAACGGTCACTTTTGATTCGAGTCCGTTCTGATACAGATTGAGACATTGATTTCTCCTTAAAATAAAAAGGCAATATATAGTAGATATTTAACTAATTTATAGTAAATTAGTTCTATCGGCTGATTTTTGTATAGCAGCCTTAGTTTTTATTATAACATTTTTTAAAGCTATTCAAAAACAATATATTATTTTACATAGCTATAACTTTTTAGAATACGTGTTATAATCGTAACAAATTTCTGAATTCATTTAATTCGGTTAAAAATTACTTTATAATAATGATTATAAGTTAGTAATAATTAAAAAAGTTTTCAAAATTCATCTATATACTTAGTTTAAGATATTTTAACAATTTTATGGTTAATCAATCAAACAAGGTTTTAAACTCAAATATAACCAACTTGGTAAATCAACCTTATCAATATGGGTTCTCAACAACTATCGAAAAAGATATTATTGAAAAAGGATTAAATGAAAAAACAATTCGTTTAATTTCAAAAAAAAAGCAAGAAACTGAATTTTTACTTCAATTTCGATTAAAAGCATATAAAAAATGGAAACAAATGTCAGAGCCAGGATGGGCTTACCTAAAATTTCCTGAAATAGATTATCAAGATATTATTTATTATTCTGCTCCCAAGTCTCAAAAGAAATTAACAGATCTTAGTGAAGTCGACCCCGAATTACTAAACACTTTCGAAAAATTAGGTATTTCATTAACAGAACAAAAAAGATTAGCAAATGTTGCTATTGATATTGTATTTGATAGTGTTTCAATTGCGACTACATTTCAGGAAGAATTGAATAAATACGGGGTTATTTTCTCTTCTATTTCAGAAGCTATCAAAGAATATCCAGACTTAATTAAAAAATATTTAGGATCCGTTGTTCCAATTGGCGATAATTATTTTTCTGCATTAAATTCTGCTGTTTTCACAGATGGATCATTCTGTTATATTCCGAAAGATACTATTTGTCCTTTAGATATTTCAACTTATTTTCGTATCAACGATCAAAAATCTGGTCAATTTGAACGAACATTAATTATTGCAGAAGAAAATAGTCAAGTGAACTATCTTGAAGGATGTACTGCCCCACAATATGATACAAATCAATTGCATGCAGCTATTGTGGAATTAGTTGCTTTAAAGAATGCAAATATTAAATATTCAACAGTTCAAAATTGGTATTCAGGAAATCAATATGGCAAGGGTGGAGTTTATAATTTTGTAACAAAACGAGGAGTATGCGCAGGAATTAATTCAAAAATTTCATGGACCCAAGTTGAAACTGGATCTGCTATTACTTGGAAGTATCCAAGTTGTTTATTAATTGGAGATAATTCACAAGGAGAATTTTATTCAGTTGCATTAACAAATAATTATCAACAGGCAGATACAGGTACAAAAATGATTCATATTGGACGAAATACTCGAAGTCGTATTATTTCGAAAGGAATTTCTGCTGGAAAATCTAAAAATAGTTATCGTGGCTTTGTAAATGTTCTGAATAAAGCTGTCGGTGCAAGAAATTATTCACAATGTGATTCATTATTAATTGGTGAATTGTCCAATGCCAATACGTTTCCATATATTTCAGTACAAAATTCAACAACTAAAATCGAACATGAAGCTTCAACGTCAAAAATAGGTGAAGAACAAATCTTTTATTTTTTACAACGAGGTATATGTGTCGAAAAAGCTATTGAACTTATGATTAGTGGATTCTGTAAAGAAATTTTTACTGAATTACCACTAGAATTCGCTGCAGAAGCAGACAAACTATTAACTTTAAAACTAGAAGGAAGTGTGGGCTAATGATATTAAATTCTCCTCTTTTAGAAATTAAAAATCTACAAGTTTCTATTAATGATAATGAAGTTTTAAATAATTTAAATTTAACAATAAATAAAGGTGAAATTCATGCCATTATGGGACCAAATGGTTCCGGCAAAAGTACATTTTCAAAAGTTTTGGCTGGACACCCGAGTTATGCTGTCTTAAATGGTGATATTTTATTTAAAGGCTCAAGTATTTTAGATCTTGATCCAGAAGAAAGATCACATTTAGGTATTTTTTTAGCTTTCCAATATCCAATTGAAATTCCAGGTGTAAGTAATGAAGATTTTTTACGAATTGCATACAATGCAAAACAAAAATTTTATAATAGACCAGAAGTTGATCCGATTGAATTTTTAATGATCATAAATGAGAAGTTAAAATTAGTGAGTATGTCACCACTCTTCTTAAATCGAAATGTAAATGAAGGATTCTCTGGAGGCGAAAAGAAACGAAACGAAATTTTACAAATGATTTTATTAGATTCAGAATTATCTATATTAGATGAGACTGATTCAGGTTTAGATATCGACGCTTTAAGAGTAATTTCAAATGGAATTAATAATTTTATGAACCCTGATAAAGCTATTATTTTAATCACGCATTATCAAAGATTATTAGATTATATTAATCCTACTTATGTTCATGTAATGCAAAATGGTAAAATTGTTAAAACCGGTTCAGCTGAATTAGCTCAAGAACTAGAAGACAAAGGGTACGAGTGGTTATAAAATTAAATAAGCGTAAAATCGGGCTTTTTTATAAAAATAAACCTAAAACAGAAATTAACTAAGTATAATTCTAATTGTTCCTGTATATTTTTTAATATTGGGTAATTTACTAAATTAGTTAAATTTTATGTACCCAGAACTTTTTTATTCCAATACGTTTACATTATTAGCGAAGGCAGAAGTTGGGAAACATTTTTACTGGAGTATTGGTGGCGCATTAGTTCACGGACAAGTATTAGTAGTTGTTTGGTTCGTGCTATCAATTCTGGTTGTATTTTCTTTACTTGGAACTGCAAATGCTGAACGAATTCCACATGGTTGGCAAAACTTTATGGAAGCGGCAGTAGACTTTGTTACTGATATTGCAAGAGATCAACTAGGTGAAAGCTTCTATAAAGAATGGATCCCATTCATTGGTACTTTATTCTTCTTTATTTTTGGCTGTAACTGGGCAGGCGCAGTTATTCCTTGGAAATTAATTGAATTACCAGAAGGAGAATTTGCTGCTCCAACAAATGATATTAATACAACAGTTGCATTAGCTTTAATAACTTCATTTGCTTATTTTTATGCAGGTCTTAGTAAAAAAGGCTTAGGTTATTTTAAACGATATGTACAGCCTATTCCACTTCTTCTACCAATTAACATTTTAGAAGATTTTACAAAACCTTTATCATTAAGTTTCCGATTATTTGGAAACGTTTTAGCTGATGAATTAACTATTACGGTATTAACTTCATTAGTTCCTCTAGTTGTTCCATTACCAATTATGGCACTAGGTATTTTTGCTGGTTCTGTTCAAGCATTAATTTTTTCAACATTAGCGGCTGCTTATATTGCAGAAGCACTTGAATAAATCTTTTTCAAAATTATTGCAATTAGATTTTTTTTAAAATTACATTTATATATTTACAATTAAAAATTTATTATGGATTCTATCATTTCTGCTGCTTCTGTTATCGCTGCGGGTTTAGCAATTGGTTTAGCTGCAATTGGTCCTGGTATTGGTCAAGGTAATGCTGCTGGTCAAGCTGTTGAAGGTATTGCTCGTCAACCTGAAGCAGAAAACAAAATCCGTGGTACATTATTATTATCTTTAGCATTCATGGAAGCCTTAACAATTTATGGTTTAGTAGTAGCGTTAGCGTTATTATTCGCTAATCCATTCAACACTTAAGAATTAAGATATTTAAAGCGAATAAGTATTAAAATCTAATACTTATTCACTTTAAATAAAACTTAATTCAATTATTTTTTAAATAATGTTTTAGTTCTTATTCACATAAAACATTATTTTAGTTTTCTAAAAAATACTTTAAATAGAAAATCATTGGAATTTAATAAAAAACCATCATTTTCTATTATTCAACACTTTTAATTCTATAGTATAAAATATAGATTTTGTATGATTAATCTTTCAATACTAATTTCAAGTTCAGAAGTTAGTGGGCCTGGTGGGCTTTTTGATTTTAATTTAACTTTACCATTAATCGTTATTCAATTTATTTTATTAACAGTTATATTAAATATTATTTTATATAGCCCATTATTAACAATTATTGAAGAACGTAAAGAGTATATCTTAACGAATCTTGGTAAAGCTTCAGAATTATTATCAGAAGCTAACAAACTAACTGCGCAATACGAACAAGAATTAACTAACGTCCGTAAAGAAGCCCAATTAGAAATTACAAACTCACAAAAAATTCATAAAGAAATTCTAGAGATTGAATTAAACATTTCTCAAAAATACATTGATAACTTGCTAGATACGATTCAAAAAGATCTTTTAGCTAAGAAAAATATCGCACTAAATAGTTTAGATGAAATTGTTCAATCTTTATGTGCTGATATTGAAGCTCGATTATCAATTTAAATTTTTTGTTGAACGTGATTTTCCTTTTTATAAGTGAACAGTTTATATAAAAACTCAAAAACATGGAAAATTTTGATCAAATTTTTACATTACTTGCCGAACATGAAGGTATTGGTTTAAATACAGATATTTTCGAAACAGGCTTGCTAAATATTATAGCATTAGTTGGCATTTTAATTTTTACCGGTCGAGATTTTGTAGGTTCTTTATTAGAAGAACGAAAAACGACGATTGTACAAGGTGTTCAAGATGCAGAAGATCGTTTAAACGAAGCACAGAAGCGTTTAGATGAAGCAAAAAAACAACTAGATCAAGCAAATCTTGTTATTGGTGAAATTAAAAATGAAACAATAGCTACGAAAAAAATGCTGCTTAAATCGGATGCATTTGTTGCTAAGAGAGATTTAAAAGTTCGTTTTGAAAGAGCATTAGCAACTTTCAGATCGAAAGAAAGACAAATTTTCTTAGAAATCAAACAACAAATTATCTCGCTTGTGTTAAAACGAACTGTAACTCGAGCTCAAGAAGCATTTAAACCAAAAGACCGTGCAACTACATTAATTAATGATACTATTAATAAATTAGAAGGAGACTTATTGTGAGTGCAAACCCATTAGCGATAAAAATCGCAACTCCATATGCACGTGCTTTATTTGATTTTTCAGTTGAAAAAAATATTATGCATCAGATTACAGCAGACTTTCAAAATTTAGAAATCTTTTTAAATGAAAGCTCTGAATTAACTGAATATTTAAGTAATCCGATTGTTAGCAAAGATGCAAAACGAGAGGTTTTAACAAAAGTATTAAAATCACAATTGAATGCTGAAACTTTAAAATTTTTAATGATTTTAGTAGGTCGTGATAGAATTAACTTGTTAAGATCTGTTATTACTAGCTATTTAGAATTAGTATATGAAACTGCTTCAATTAAAACAATTGAAGTTGTAACAGCATTTGCTTTTTCAAACGCACAGAAGAATACATTAATTGAAAAATTAAAAGAATTAACTAACGCGCGTGAGATTAGATTAGTAGTTGCAGTGGAGCCTAGCTTAATTGGTGGTTTTTTAATTAAAACTGACTCAAAAGTAATCGATTTCACAATTAAAAATCAATTACAACAATTAGCGAAACATTTGGATGCTGTTTTAGAAATTTAACAGTAAATAACGTTTTTATTAACTTTTATTAAAAAACAATGATAAATATTCGTCCAGACGAAATTAGTAGTATTATCCGTGAACAGATTGAGAAATATGATCAAGATGTTAAAGTAGATAATATTGGTACAGTATTACAAGTTGGTGATGGTATTGCTCGAGTTTATGGACTTGATCAAGTAATGAGTGGTGAGCTTTTAGAATTTGAAGACAAAACAATTGGTATTGCTTTAAATTTAGAAAATGACAACGTTGGTGTTGTATTAATGGGTACTGGCCGTCAAATTTTAGAAGGTAGTACTGTAAAAGCAACAGGTAAAATTGCTCAGATTCCTGTTGGTGATGCTTTCTTAGGCCGAGTTGTTAATCCATTAGGTATTCCAATTGATGGTAAAGGCGAAATCGTAGCTTCAGATAATCGTTTAGTTGAATCTATGGCTCCTGGTATTATTAGTCGTAAATCAGTTTGTGAACCATTACAAACAGGTATTACTTCAATTGATGCTATGATTCCAATTGGTCGTGGCCAACGTGAATTAATTATTGGTGACCGTCAAACAGGAAAAACATCTATTGCAGTAGATACAATCATTAATCAACAAACAGAAGATGTAGTTTGTGTTTATGTTGGTATTGGTCAAAAAGCATCTACAGTTGCACAAGTTGTAAATGTTCTTGAAGAAAAGAATGCAATGGCATATACAATTATTGTTTCAGCTAGTGCTAACGATCCTGCTACTTTACAATACATTTCACCGTATTCTGGAGCAGCTTTAGCAGAATATTTCATGTATAAAGGTAAAGCAACATTAGTTATTTATGATGATTTAACTAAACAAGCAATGGCATATCGTCAAATGTCTTTATTATTACGTCGTCCTCCAGGACGTGAAGCTTATCCAGGTGACGTATTCTACTTACATTCACGTTTATTAGAACGTGCTGCAAAACTTAGTGATGAGTTAGGTGGTGGTAGTATGACAGCACTTCCAATTATTGAAACTCAAGCAAGTGATGTTTCAGCGTATATTCCTACAAATGTAATTTCAATTACAGATGGACAAATCTTCTTATCGAATGATTTATTCAACTCAGGTATTCGCCCCGCAATTAACGTAGGTATTTCAGTATCACGTGTAGGTTCTGCAGCACAAACTAAAGCAATGAAAACAGTTGCTGGTAAGTTAAAGCTAGAATTAGCACAATTTGCTGAGTTAGAAGCGTTTTCACAATTTGCTTCAGATTTAGATGAAGCAACACAAAAACAATTAGCTCGTGGTACACGTTTACGTGAAGTATTAAAGCAACCACAAAGCTCTCCTTTATCTGTAGCACAACAAGTTGCATTAATTTATACAGGAATTAATGGATATTTAGATGATCTACCAGTTGGTGATGTTAAAGCTTACTGTGCTAGTTTAATTAGTTATTTAACAACATCTAATAAACCTTATACTGAAATTGTTCGTTCAACGAATCAATTTACAGACGAAGCAAAAACTTCATTACAAGAAGCAATTGCAGAATCAAAAGAAGCTTTTGCAAAAACAAAATAATTAACTCATAGGTTTTAAATATATTAATTAATTTTTAATTAATGAGAAAAAATATTTTCTCAAGTTAGTTATTGCTTCGAATATTCTGAAACTATTTTTTTAGTTTCAGAATATTCAATTCCTTTCATAATGTAATTGAATATTCAAATTTTTTATAGAATTTAATTCAACTATTTTTTTTTTAGATTTATTATCAATCAACTTTATTAAAGTAAATGAAAACATCATCATCAATATAAATATAGCAATCGAGTCAATTCCGAATCTTTCGATATATTTATTCATATAGAATGTCCTAGTTTTCATGAATATGATTTATGTACTTGTTCAATTAATCGAAGAAAGAAAAATTTCAAGAGCAGTGGCTATAGCCCTCATTGTGTTATTAGGTAAAAAAGTATTTTGATACTTAAAAAGTTACTATTTTTTTCATATTTCGCAAAAAAAATGAGAAATTTGGGGGTTAAAAATACTAAATTAGTATTTTTAACCCCCAAATTTCTCATTTTTTTATAGGTTTATTTTTTTATTTCGTTACAGTCTTTTTTGGTAAAACTGTGTACGATTCTACAAGATCTCGGAATTCTTCACCACTAATTGTTTCTGCGTCAAGTAATTTCTCAACAGCTAAATCGATCACTACTCGGTTATTCAAGATGATTTCTTTAGCAACTTCTTCACAATGATTAATAATGTTACAAACTTCTACATCGATTCTATCTGAAATTGCTTCATTCTCACCATCTTCTAGAGCAATTGGTCCAATATTTGACATTCCATAACGAGTAACCATTTGTCTTGCAATATTTGTTACTTGTTGTAAATCACTACTTGCACCTGTTGTTATTTCTGGTTCTCCAAATACTGTTTGTTCAGCTACACGTCCACCTAAAGTTGAAATAATACGTGCAATTAATTCTGAACGAGAAACTAATCCCTGATCTTCTTCTGGTGTAAACCAAGTCGAACCTTTAGATCCTCCTCTTGGAACTAAAGTAATTTTTTCAACATTATCATGATATTCTAAAACTGATCCAACGATCGCATGTCCTACTTCATGATAAGCAATCAATTTTTTATTCTTACTATCTTCCATCGTAGCGCCTGCAATACCACCAATAATACGATCTATGGCTTCATTAACTTCTTTCTTTGCAATCGTATCTTTACCGTATCGCGTAGCTAAAATAGCAGATTCATTTAATAAGTTCGCTAAATCAGCCCCTGAGAATCCTGGTGTTCGATTAGCTAATTGAACTAAAGAAACATCTGCATCTAATGGTTTATTCTTTGCATGAACTTTTAAAATTCCAATTCGTCCTAATCGGTCTGGTAAACCAACTGTAATTTGACGATCAAAACGTCCAGGACGTAATAAAGCGGCATCCAGGATATCAACCCGGTTTGTTGCACCAACAACAATTACACCTTTATTTTCTTTAAAACCATCCATTTCTGTTAATAGTTGGTTTAATGTTTGTTCCCGTTCGTCATTTCCACCACCAATTCCGGCTCCACGTTCACGACCAACTGCATCAATTTCATCAATAAATACAATACATGGTGTATTTTCAGAAGCTTTCTTAAATAAATCACGAATTCGAGCCGCACCAATACCAATAAACATTTCTACAAACTCAGAACCCGCCACACTGTAGAATGGAACATTAGCTTCACTCGCAATTGCTTTTGCTAATAAAGTTTTACCGGTTCCTGGAGGACCTACTAATAAAACGCCCTTTGGAATTTTAGCTCCAACTAGTGTATATCTTTCTGGTTCTTTTAAAAATGATACAATTTCTTCAAATTCAGCTTTTGCTTCATCAATACCTGCGATATCATCAAATGAAATTCCTGTTTCAGGACGTTCATCAAATCGAGCTGGTGATTTTCCTAAACTCATAGGTGATGAGCCTGAATTTTGTGAAAAATTCTCCGAATTTTGGAAAAAGAAAAATAAACCAGCAATGAAAAGTAATGGTAATAATAAATTACTTGCAATTGTTACAAAGATACTTTTTCGTGGAGCTGGATGCGCATCAAAATTAATATCATATTCTTTTAATTTTTGAATAAGTTGCCCTGCTCCAACTGGAATTTCTACACGAATTGATTGTGGGCGATTACCAAGCTCTGGGCTTGATGCTTGAACAATAGCATTTCGATTATTATCATATAAATCTACTTGTTTAACCCAGCCCATTTCTAAATATTCTAAGAATCGACCATATGTCATTCTTGAACTACTAACATTATTAGTTGCCTCTGGTCTAGATTGGGAATTATCAACATCAATAACATTGAATGATTTTAAGCCAATAAAAATACACGCTGAAAGAACTATTCCAATAAGAATTTTTTGTATTGTATTACGATCCATTTTAAGAATTAGGTAATAATTTATGTAAATTTGTTCTTATATAAATAGTATCATATTTTAAATTCTAAAACCAACTCTTTTTAAATTTTTATTGTTTAAATTAATTAACAATATGCTAAGATAATAAATAACTTTATAGTATTAATTTGTAATAAACCATGGTAAGTAGAGGTTCAACAGTTCGTATTTTAAGAAAAGAGTCTTATTGGTATAACGAAACAGGTACTGTAGCCACAGTTGATCAAAGTGGAATTCGTTATCCAGCAGTGGTAAGATTCGAAAAAGTTAATTATAGTGGAACCAACACAAATAATTTTGCACTTAACGAATTGGAAGAAGTAGAAGGTTAAATCCTTCATTAAACCCGTTACTAAGCGAATATTAGTAGATATTGAAAGAAAACGTTTTATCCGGTCCAAGGTCACTTTTAAAAGTGACCTTGGACTTATACATTTTTCTCCAGATTTTAAAATGAGTAAATTTATAATTTTAATAAATGAAAAAATTACCTATTTCTCGTCTATAGCTTCTTATAAAATTTCTTTCTTAGCATTTCATAATCTAGTTCTAGTTTCTAATTTAGCTCCATAATCAAGAATATGAGAAAGTTCAAAAGAAAAAATCGTTAAAATTAGCCTATTTGTTCATGATAAATTTAGTCTAAGAAAATATATCAATATACCCTCAGGTTCATATTTATTATTTTATTTGTAAATAAGCTTTTAGTTAGAAATGAAAATTTTCTCTAACACAAATCTAAAAATATACTCAAATAAATTCTATTTATTATTTCTTAATTATTTAATATACTTAAACAATTTTAATAGATTTAAAAAATAAAAGTCTTAATTCTAAGATAATAGAATTGATTAAAGTTTTGTTAAAGAAATAAATTATTAAGTTCTTTCTATTATTTTTAGATTAAAAACTATTGTAATTTTATGACAATTTAATCATAATTTCAATTGCAATGGTTTCTAATTAAAATTTTATTTAAAGACTGAAAATTATGATCGGAATTGGTAAAGTAGCTCCAAATTTTGTTACAATTGGTGTTTATAAGAATCGTTTAGGAAAAATTAGATTATCAGATTATCATGGAAAAAAATATGTAGTTTTAGTTTTTTATCCTGCAAATTTCACAGCCGTTTCTCCCACTGAATTAATCAGACTAAGTGAAAGAGTTTCTGAGTTCCGTAAGTTGTCTACCCAAATTCTTGCCATTTCAGTTGATAGTCCTTTCTCACATTTACATTATTTACTTTCAAAACGTAGTCAAGGTGGATTAGGTCAATTAACTTATCCTTTAATCTCAGATTTAAATCAAAAAATTACACAAAAATATAGATTATTGACAAAAGATGGATTTGCTTCTCCAGGCGTATTTATTATTGACAAAGAAGGTATAATTCAATACTATACGGTTAATAACTTATTATGTGGTAGAAGTATAAATGAATTACTTCGGATTTTACAATCAATTCAATATATTAAAGAAAACCCTGGACAAGCTTGTCCAGTTGATTGGAAAGCTGGAGATAAAACTTTATATTCGCATCCCTTAAAATCAAAAGTTTATTTTAAAACATTATATTCTCATAAAAAGAATTAAAAATTTATGCCAAAATTAAAAACTCGAAAGGCAGCTTCAAAAAGATATAAAGTTACTGGTAACAACAATTTTTTACGTCGCCACGCTTTTAAAGGTCATCTTTTAATGAAAAAGTCAAACCGACAAAAGCGAAAACTTTCTCAAAGATTATGTGTCAATGTAAAAGATGTTAAATCAATTAGATTAATGTTACCTTACTAAATAAAAAAATTAATAAAAGTAAAAAATGGTTAGAGTTAAAAGAGGAAATGTAGCACGAAAACGTAGAAAGAAAATATTATCAATGGCAAGCGGTTATCGTGGAGCACATTCTGTATTGTTTCGCGTTGCAAATCAGCAGGTAATGAAAGCTTTAAGATATGCTTATATCGGTAGAAAACAAAAAAAACGAATTTTTAGAAGAATTTGGATTAGCCGAATTAATGCAGCATCAAGATTGAATGGTCTTTCTTATAGTCAATTAATTCATGGATTAAAAAATTCAAACATTGATATTAATCGAAAAATGTTATCACAAATTGCTGTTTTAGATTCATCTACTTTTAAATCATTAGTCGAATCTTCTAATTAAAAATTTATTCTGATTTAGATTATCTTGCTGTTCTGAGTATAATCTAAATTAGAGAATTAGAAAAAAAATTCTATACAATGACTATTAATACTGATTTAGAAAAATTAATTGAAAATTTGCCTTTCTTTTTGCAAGAGCATTTAAGTCAGCATAATTCTAAAAATCAACTTATTGAAATTGTTTTAGATCTTGGTCGACGACCGGAAGCCCGTTTTATAAGTGGTCCTGAGTATCTATCCCAGAAAATTATTTCTTGGCAAGACATCGATTATATGACGAAACGGGTTAGTAAGTTTAGTAATGAAAATCGAGCAGGTATTGAACGAACACTTCATCGTATAAGTTGTATTCGAAATCGTCAATTTTTAATTAATGGATTAACTTGTCGTGTAGGGCGAGCTGTTTTCGGGACTATTTCGATAGTACGTGATTTACTAGAGTCGGAAAAATCGATTTTAATTTTAGGGAAGCCTGGAGTTGGAAAAACAACAATCATTCGAGAAATTGCTAGAGTTTTAGCAGACGAAATGGAAAAACGTGTAATAATTATTGACACATCAAATGAAATAGCTGGCGATAGTGATATACCACATTCTGGTATTGGTCGTGCAAGAAGAATGCAAGTAGCAAAAACAGAATTGCAACACCAAGTCATGATTGAAGCTGTTGAAAATCATATGCCGGAAGTAATTATTATTGACGAAATTGGAACTGAACTTGAAGTTTTAGCTGCACGTACAATTGCTGAAAAAGGAGTTCAATTAGTAGGTACAACTCATGGAAATTGTTTAGAAAATTTAATTAAAAACCCTTCGTTAGCAGATTTAATTGGTGGTATTCAATATGTTACATTAAGTGATGATGAAGCAAAACGTCGTGGGACACAAAAAAGTATTTTAGAACGTAAGTCATACCCCGCGTTTGAAATCATTATCGAAATAAACCAACAAAACTCTTGGACAATTCATGAAGAAGTTCAAAATTCAGTTGACTTATTTTTACGTGGCAATTTTATTATCAGTCAAGTTCGAGAATTTTCCTTAGCTGAAAAAATTCGAATTAAATCAAAACGATTTCAAAATACTCAAAACTCTTTAATAATAAATTCTACAAATTTAAATGATCCTCTTACTTTATCCCAAAAAAATTGGATCTCAATTAACCAATCAAAGGATGAAAAAACTCTGAAATTAAAATCAAAGAAATTAATTATTTATTCTTATTCAATTTCGAGTAATTTATTAAAAGAGGTTCTATTGAAAATGGGGTTTAAATTTGTTTTAACAAATGAAATTAGAAGAGCAGAAGTAATAATTGGATTAAAAAAACATTTGAAACAAAATTTTAAGTTAACAAATATGGCAAAGCAAAGAAACATTCCAATTTATTCACTGAATCAAGTAAGTTTCTATCAAATCAGTAAACTTATTCAGTTTCTTTCTTTATAAAACAAATTTATTCTGTATATAATATTAAAGGAGATTTAATTATGGAAGATAATCTTGTTAGATTGCAAGCTATTGTTGGTAAACAATTAGGGATAAATCCTAGTAAAATAAAACCAGAAGCAGATTTTGGAAAAGAATTAGGTGCCGATTCATTAGATGTTGTAGAATTAGTTATGGGGATTGAAGATGAGTTTGAAATGGAAATTGATGACAAAATTGCAAGTAAAATTGCAACGGTTCAAGATGCTCTAAACTATATTGAAGGTCGTTGGGATGAAATTTAAAAATTAGTTTAAAAAATATATTAATTTCTTTATACAAAAAATGACTAACATAATTAACTATTAGAACCTTTTTTTTTAATAAATAATTTATTACGTTAATGGATACCTCTTATTAACTAAGAGGTATTTATAAAATACAATGTTGGTTCCCATATGATTTCAACTCGTTACGAACAGAGTTTTATATTTCATTTGGTGTTAAACATTTACTCTAATCTGTTGTAAAATCTTTCTACTAATTGAAACTTAATTTTTTTTATATAAATATAGAAATGAAACTATTAAGTATCTTTCGAATATTTAAGTTTAGGATTAAGGTTAGAGACTAGGAAAATTTTTTTTTAATTTTATTCAAACCTTAAACCT